>Ga0153958_1000379_pt1 | contig 11176 bp, 15 predicted proteins | sample TSFL042MetaG_FD_104719 | JGI IMG/M metagenome (GOLD analysis project Ga0153958, IMG submission 104719) | Attine ant fungus gardens microbial communities from Florida, USA - TSFL042 MetaG | ecosystem: Host-associated > Fungi > Mycelium > Unclassified | place: USA: Florida, Wekiwa Springs... | reverse complement strand
GAAAAGAGACAGCAGGAGAAGGAGCGCATCGCTTTGGAACTCGAAAAGAGACAGCAGGAGAAGGAACGCATCGCTTTAGAACTCGAAAAGAGACAGCAGGAGAAGGAGCGCATCGCTTTGGAAAAGAAGAGAGACGAGGAAGAGAGACGGCGACACACCTACGCTACTGAGTTGCAGGCATCAAGAGCGCGTCGTGATGCCTTTAGAGCTGGTCATGTCGCCTCCTCATCTTCCCTCGCCAGGGATATGGAACGCGACAGGTCTGCCTCTCGAGACGCTCGCCCCTCTGTATCACGCACCATAGATACCGCAAATCTATCTCCCTACGATGGTTCCCCTACCAGTTCCATGCCTGCAACTCCCCAGGGCAGTCAGCGTAGCTTCTCAAGACCTCCATCTGTCTACTCAAGCCATACTACATCGGAAGAAGATGCACGAACTCGCGACGGTCGACATATCAGCAGACGCAACACCCTTGCATTCGACCCCTCAAAACAGTCCCCTTTACCCATGCCCAATCATCGTGCATCGCTTCTGCCATATAACCAGTGGACTAACTTCCAAGTTCCACCCGTCATCGTTCCTCAAGTTCCCGTTGTTCCTATGATGATGTCCATGCCGTTTTATTCCATGGAAATACCTTTGCTACCTCCCTCTCCTCCTTTTATGATGAACCAGTTTGGATACCGACAGCGTCCACCCAACTTTGTGCAGGGCCAATTTTCGTCCTTTCAACAAAGCAGTGTTTCAAACCACAGTGGAGAAGGCATCCGCCGTACATCCCGCACCGCTTCTAATTCCCCTGCTCCCTTTTCCACACACCAACGACGTGCTAGCGATGACGTACACAGCCACTCAAGTCGTGCTAATGTCCTACCTGATCGCAAATACGGAAGCCAAACAGACCTGCGGGCCCAAAGGTCGCCTCAAGCTGCGCACTCCTCTCGTGCCAGCAACCTTCATCATTCCCATCGCTCACCTGAATTACCACACTCCCACACTTCACCTGGAAGGCCACTCTCAACTTCCCAGTCCCGCCCAACCCCAAACCGACGTCAGACCGTGTACTCATAATACTTTGATGAACGATTAATCACGGACCTTTCAGGACTCTTCCTTTTGCATTCCTTCGTGGTCAGATATCTCTGATGTAACGCCACACTCATTACACTATTGCATTCACTCACCCATACCCATCTTGCACCGGAATCACGCATCCCCAGTTCTATTACTCCCACGCAGTCGTACTTTTATCTACATTGTACGCGCAACATCGTATTAATCGCTTGATAATTATTCTGACATTGATAGTACTTCTGGCATCTATTCTTGATATCAACATGGTTTTCATCGTTCACCGTTGCACTAGTTATCTGATTACATGTACAATGCACATCATTTCTCGATCAGGTGACGCTAAAATGCTTGTGGTTCGGCCTAGAAAGCTCGACTTAGTCACGAAATTGGTGCCTCGTCAAAGGAACACTTCACACGACGGCGGTCTCTGTCGCTGGGTGAACTGACTGACGTACTTGAGAATGATCGCTACTTTGCGAGACAGTTTATTCTCGGACCAAAGTTATTAAAACACTTGCTCTACGATCGCAGCCGTGGCACGGGTGGCATACTAGTAGCATGATCAATAGGCCTATAAAAAAAACTTTCAGGGCATGTAGATATTGTTGTCGACTCGAATCTGCCGAAGGCCGCGGATACCATGTCCAAGCCACTGGTAAGTACTAGAGTAAGCAACAGCCACATTAGCCTAACTAGTACTTGGTAAGGGCTACAGCCAAGTGGCGGCATAGTAGTACCACTAAGTAGCACTCTTGCGGAAACCCTGAAATGGATGAAGCTATATTTCAAGCCACTATCGCGATGGGCGGAAAAACCTGTAGTTACATGCAGTCAATTCCTTGCATTATTTTTGATGTCTAGAAATCACCGTCATGCCTGCAATTACATTGATGATGCGTACTTGAAACAGATGTCTATCTATAGATCCACATCCAACCTCTACCCCAAACCACCCCATGGCCCTCTTATTCTTCGAGCAAGCTGAATGTCGCGCTGCATGATCGTTACGCGTTTGGCATGTATCGCGCATAAATTTCTGCACCATTTTGTTAAAACAAGCACGAGACATACAAGAATGGGACGTACGCATCCTCGAACAAATGAACTAAGAACGCCTCTGTGGCCTCTTGTAGGGCTAGTATTGCTGAGCTTTGCCATCTTAGACCAGTTTCGCTCATGTCGTAATTTGTGTCCGTCATCATATCCAAGGCAATTTCCCTCACCTGGAGCACCTGTCAATACTACAGGCCGAAACACGACTGAACACATACCACGCGTGAGAAAGGGAGCCGGCGCAACAGCAAGTCTGTGCTTCGCTGATACTTTCGTATTTCGCGCAATGCGAGGGTGCCGGGGCGGTATCGACGCTTCTTCCGCTGTGCTCCCTGTTCTTCCACTGCATCAGCGTCAGACTGGCCTGTAGAAGGTAGCAGTTAAAACGCGTGTGCACGCGATGTGGGACGCGTACATACGTCTCCCCTTGCCACCACGTACAGAGGCGGGGGTAGGTTTCTCTCTGCCAGTGCTCTTGCGCGCCGTTTGGTGTCTGGACCGCTTGGAGGGTCCCGGTTCATCTGAGCCGTCGTGGTCTTGTGTGGCACCAGAGGGTCTTTTGCGTTTTTGTACGGTTTGTGCCATCTTGATTCACCCCGACACCAGGAAATAGTCTGAATGTGCAAAGAAGAGAAGGAACTTCGTACGCGTGAATGAATGGATGAATGAATGAACGGTTTAGAGTCTCTGTCTGTTCTTGAACGTACTTTCCATTTATAGCAATTTATAAGCAAGATAGCTTGAATTCGTTAGTAACTTACACTTACACCATTACTCCTTCATCGATGGTCTCCCCAGTTGTCACAGGATATTATCGCTATACTGATATCTTCTTTGAATGGTGCGATCGATCTAGTGGAAACTAAATCACTGATCTGAAAGACGTGGACTCGGATTGCGTAGGCACCAAGCGTTACCAGAAGCAGATCGAAGTCCTTTGAAGGCAGTTTTAGCTCAGGATGCTTTCGTTCATCCAGACCACCCCCTTAGAAAGGAGGGCGTCGATGGTGCAGAACTCTATTTGGGTAACTGATCGCGCTACATTATGTATCATCCGATCTCTTATCTATTACATCTAGGGACACTGCAGAACTTTGAGACACGATTGCTCGTTTCTTCTGCTCAGGTGGAATACTTAAGATACTGGCTGCATGCCATAGGCCTAACGAAGAATCTGATCTCCCTACCTTACTCTGACTGTCTGTTGACCGAATCTAGCCTTCGCCACGTCTCACCAGTCATATTCAAGGCCAAGGAGGAGCTCAAGAGTGCCCTCAAGGTAGTATTACCAGGAACATTTGTACCTCGCTCCTAACTACATAACCCCCCCAGCAAATAGAGAAGAACAATAAGCGTCTGAAGGGAGTAGATCCGATGTTGAACACACGTCGCGAAATCTTTGAACGCCTCCGTACGTTTTGGACTGAGAAAGTCGGCGTCTGGTGTGCTCTGGACTTCGAAGCATGGGACAGAGACCATACCATGCTCACTGAGTTTGGTTGGAGCTTTGTTCGATGGATCGATTCCCAGCCAGTCGAAGAACAAGGTCATCTTATCGTAAAGGAATACCGAAATTACAGAAATACTTTTGTCCAAGACAATCGGGAGGTAGGACAGGCGGATGTATTGCTGGTCTGCGACTGAACCTAGCGCAACCGATCTAGCGTTTCTCATTCGGAGAAAGCGAAGTCGTCAATAAGGCCACCTTCAAGACCCGCATCCGGGATCTACTGGCTGACTTGCAAAAGGGTCCGCTTTTCCTCATCTTTCATGACAATAATCAGGATATCAAGTGAGTGGATCAATCCATGCTGGCGATTCCGATCGCTAAGACCTTGGGTAGATACCTCAAATCTGTTGTCGGTGCGGAGATGCCGAACCTCAGCTTCTTGCTTCCCGAAGCGACGCCAGTGAATGGCATCTTTGTTATAGATACGTCCGATCTATTTGCTGCGCTGGAAGGTGAAGGAGGGCACAACAGACGATCGTTGGAGCGAGTATGCAGGCATCTGCAGATTCCCGCTTCATACCTACACAATGCAGGTAACGATGCACATGTACGTTCCATCTGCTCGATGAAAGCACCAAGTTCACCGACACCTTGTAGTATACTTTACTTGCAATGAAGGAGATGGCCTCCGGTGGGCCACTAGACTTGCAGAGAGAGAAGAGATGGCCCAACCGAACGGGTAACACCGCCTATCCTAACGCGCCTCAGACTGGGGCTGGGGTAAAGGTCAAATTTGAGCCCTGGGAGGAAGATAGTGATTATTCAGACATGGAAGGTTTTGGTCCCGTTATTGACGAAACCAAAGAGGGGATTTCTAATGAAACTGAAGTCTAGCTGACGCATCATTCCTCTACTTCTCGTAAATATCATTGTTCATTAGTAGTACTCAATTGACAGGTAGCAATGCATTCATATTATCAGATTATGTGATTCACAATCTACACGTCTAAAAATTTTACACCAGTTAGTCCGGTTAGTCTTCTTTCAAGTCAGTGTCATTATCGTCATCGTCATCATCATCATCATCATCATCATCATCCTCGTCATCGGATCGAACATCTGACACCTCAACATCCCTCAATGATCTGTCAAATAGAGGAGAGAAAATATGAGCAAGAATATAATATATAATAAACTTATTGTATGACCTTATCGCAACTCGCCAGATGAGAAAGTACCAGAACAGATTGAGCATTTGAAGGAGAGAGACGGGGAACAGAATTTGGTATTTCATCCACCATACGAGCCACGCGCCCGTTTCCGGTGCCCATACACGATTGCTTACGCTACAGACAAGTAATGAAATCAGGAATCCGACAAATAAAAAAGCACATACTCAATAAGATCGAATTCACTCCATACAGACCAGAGGATAACGAGGTTCAGATAATGCCGGAAGTAGCTGAAGGCGCGCTCAATGATTGAAAATGAGCGCGATGCAAGTACTCACGTCCACGCGACAATGAAAATTACAAGCGAGAAGATTTTCAATCTGTGCCATCCCATGTAATTGAGCAGCTTAGAGAACTGTAAAAAACAAGCGTCAGATCTATAGAAACGCGAAAAGTCTGAAAAAAAAAACGAACAGCAAGGAACGCGTCCGGTATATCCATACTCATGTAGATGGCATTTCCAATTAATGTCAAATTGGTGAGGTAGCCCCAACTGTCCAAATTTAGGTGAGATATTTTGCCGAATACTTTAAAACTTACCCAACAAGCCACAGGGTAACGATATGATGCGCGATGAGTTCGTTATAATCCTTGCGCGGTTTCTCAAGACCTAGGAGGAGGACAATGAGTTGCTGACACCAGTACGCCGCATGCATCAGAAAATAGCGCTTGAGCTCAGGTTTCATCTGCCAGTGGGGATATCCTGAAATAGGGGGTTAGACAAGAACAAGCTCTATGGTATGAAAACCAGGTACCAATCCAAAACTGGTCCGTCTGATACCACCACGTCGGAAGTTGACCCATGATACGCTTTAATGATCTTCAGAAAAGTATTCTCAGATGCTAGTGAATCACTTACGAAGCCCCAGGCACCCATGACGGTGAAGTAAAGGAGAGCGTAGGTTTGTTCACCAAATCTGTCGAGTTTACCTTCCTTCTTTATACCAAAATAACGAGCAACGGATCGGGCAAGGATGGTAGTGACGAATTGACGAAGGAAAGAGTAAAACACGATATGGAATGCAAGAAACAATAGATCTAGATAGCCTTTGGAATAACGAGGGTCATCTGGCGATGAAGAAAGAATGGGATGGGAGATGAAGAGAAGGGGCGCGAATGGATTGGGCAACTCTGGAGCAATGTACGGCGCCAATAACTCCCAATTGATGTACAGTAAAATGGGTATCATAAGCAACTTGAAGGACGAAACTATGAAGAGCATTCATTATGGAACAGGCGACGAAGGGAAGAGAGACAAACCTGGGTTGATCACCCATCGAGCAGTAAGGAGGTCCCCCCACATGCCAGAGTTCATTTTGGCGGCAAGGAAAATACTTTGTGTCGGAATAGGGGAGTTAGAGGACTCTGACCCCGCAGGTCTGTCGAGTTACATGGAGACAAAATGCACGGGAGATGAAAAAGATTAAAACATACGTCTGAACCGTGAAGGGCTCTGTGAGATGGTGTCCTTTGTCAGTCCTTGGGAAGATGGAACTTAGTTGACTGAGGATAGGAACGAGGGGGTAAACATACTGTATACGCTGCAAAGAGGTAGCGCGAGGACGTCGCTTCTGAATATTTGTGGACATGGCGCTCAGGTGGGAGGTTGTAAAAAATAAATTAGGAACGGAAGCGAGAGACTCACTGCCCCTGGCCGATTACATCATCGAACTTGACTTCTCCCTCCATAATGTTTTCAACTTTTGGTCTCTTCCAGTCGTTATCATGTCCTCAGAGAATCAACTGTAACCGTCCGTCATGTATTTTTGCACATGGTTCAGATCTACCGTCTTCTCCGAGTCTCGATATCCCTGTTCACCAGCCAAAGCTTCAGCCAGTCACTGTGCCATCAAAGCGACCAATTCATAATCTCGTTCAACGGCCCACTTCCGGTCCTAGCGAACCTCCCGCACAACGTCGCAAAGTCGGTACCTCACAGAACCCAGCTGCTGTCCCTGCCACATCCAACCCTAGTGTAGGTGTAGTCATACAGCAGTCCGGTGTGCCGATCCTCAAAGTCAATGCCGCACGGTCTCAAGTCGCCCTTCCTGTCCGTCAAGCCATGCTCAAGTCACTGTACGAGCACTTTGTCATTCTTTATGACGCCATATTGCCATCACACCCTACCCTTGCATCTGAGCATGCCCTTCGTCAGGAGGAACAAGTTTACGCCAAGTCCACTAAGTTGACATATCGCAATGTACGCCCCGTCTGCGTCCTTCGCATTCTCCAATTTCAACCCATATCCTAGGCTGTCATAAATTCAATTGCAGCTTTGAAGCGACGTCCACTACCAACATCTATCTCACATCCATCTATAGGCACCGAAGACGATCTGGCAGCTCGTGCAGAGTCGAGGAGGAAATTGGATGACCTCAGATTAACACGGGATATTCTGAAATCACTTGTGATGTCATCAGAGGACATGCAGGTGTGGGGCTTTATTTTCCAGGTGCCCGAAGGCGCTGGAGGTGACAAGCCAAACGCCGAGGGCCAAGTAGTTCCATGCGAACGATGCACTCAGTCATACATGGTCAAAAGCAATCCCCCACTAGAGGAATGCCACTATCACTGGGGAAAACTATTTTCGCACAAAATCAATGGTAACGAGTTTTCTTACCATTAGCACACAGCAGACTATTTTGACAGTTATTCAAAGGAGAGCGCCTTCGTTCCTATTCTTGCTGCTCCAAGCCGGCGGAGGAAGCTGGATGTACCAGAGGCCCTCACGTTTTCTACGAGTCTAATGCAGAAGATCTACACTCCCGTCATCCATTCTCGTTTACTCGTCCATTGGTCTCTGATATCGACAAGGATCCAACCGATACAGCCTTAGATGTCGTGGCTTTAGACTGTGAGATGATCTACACAACTGGTGGCTTGCGCGTCGCCCGGGTTTCGGTAGTCGATGGTTCTGGAAAACAAGTTTTTGATGAATTAGTGAGAATGGATGATGGTGTTGAAGTGATGTTAGTTGTTTCTACATCTCGGTGTTTCTGATCGTGATATTGAACATATTGACAGAGACTACAACACACGATTCTCCGGCATCATCCAGGACGAGCATGCACAGGCTGCACTGTCATTGTCCTCTGTACGCAAATCCCTTGACATATTCATCAACCGAGATACGATTATCATCGGTCATGCCCTTCACAATGATCTCAACACGCTTAGGATGATTCATCACCGATGCATCGATACAGTTGTTCTTTTCCCTCATCGCGCCGGTCCTCCATATCGACGTTCACTAAGGGATCTGTACGTCATTCCACATGTGTTTCCATACAATCAACTCACGTAACCATCACAAGCGCGAAAGAACATCTTGGTCTCACGATCCAAACTGGTGGAGGGACGAGCGGTCATTCTTCAGTCGAAGACTCTGTAGCAACACTTGATCTAGTGAGGTGGTATGTCCTGAACAAATTAAAATCGACGGCAAAAACGTAGATATCTGCCACTACTTCTGCCGGGTACCCCATGAATACCACTAGGTGAAACATCGTTGCCTTATGCAGAAACCGATGATTGGATCCATAGTGCTGGCCGAGGTAACTTTCAGCGGATCATTGGACCTTGAAATACTAGATACAGCCAGAACACTACGCAAAAGAAAACGAATCTAACCAGTTCGTCCACCCAAACGACCCATGATATCATCAGTGGATTCCTGGGATTCGAAATCATCCGACTGAGTGACCTGTGGTGCATTTAAGACATTTGCTACATTCAGTGATGGAGGACCAACCACGCGCAGGACCGATTTCTTAGAGGATTCCTGCATCTCTCCTGCAATGATGAGCTCGTCCAAGATCTATTGCGTGATGTGATAAAACTGCTAGGCAAATTACAGAACAACAACACACCGCATATGCTTTCTGGAAGTTAAAGATGCTGTCGCAAAATATGGTGAACAAACGTCTTCCTCGCTACAACACATTCCAAACGTACAGGTCCAGCTCACAGACCTAGACAATACGCATTAGTTGAATAGTCACTGCATTTCCCGTGAAGGAGGGAAACGCACATTTCCAAAGTATCGGTCCAAAACTTCGACGTAGCGGTGAATGATCTCCAGCGTGATGAGTTCGTTATCCCCTGATCCAATCCCGCAAACAAAGAACAACGAGGCATATCGACGGTATACAACCTTGGTGTCTGCGGCAATAGGTTATCGTCGTCTCCCTATATGCCACAAGAAGCTTGCCCTTGTACTCCAGGAAATTACACATTCGCGTACGACGAGCCAAGACGAGTTGGGTGACGTCCTTCACGATCTTGGCCTTCGCCTTGGGCGGCATGGTTGTGAACCATTTTGCAAGGCGAACTTTGCCTAGAATCTGACAAGTCAAAACAAACACTTGTAGGAAGAGAAATCCGACAGGCCTTGTCGTGATACAAGCAAGATGTAGTTAATCATAAAAGTCCGTTGAGTTATGCCCAGGCTCGAGTTAAAGCTGAAGGCTATATTATGCATCCGTAGGTTAATTATGTCATCGTCGACCCCTTCCGCAAGGCCCAATGGTCTAGTAGTATGATACCCGCTTCGGGAGTAATCCTCAACACAAAGGTGTTGAAAATGCGGGTGGTCCCGGGTTCAATTCCCGGTTGGGCCCAATTCTTTTTTCTTTCTTTCTTTCTTTCTTCATAATCCCTGAATCAAGGCAAATTGTCATAACATGAGGTTGTTCTAAATAATATAGTATCCTTCCATGGTAAAAGGAATGACTATCTTTATTCATCTATGCCTGGGAGGGAATAAGTATCCTCTGTTTTGTCTAACGTATCCTCGAGGTAAGACCATCACATTATCGATCGCCCGAACCATCATCAACACTTGGCCACGGGATCAACTAGGCCCTGGACCTACAGATTCTATCAGCTCCGTATATATGTGTGTTTGTGCATGTGTGGGCGGTCATATTAGATCAAGTAACTTCCATGAGGACCCTCGGCGATCAACTTCCTTGGAAGTGATAAGCCGTGGTCCTTTCAGTCCACATTTATAGTCATTCCGCCCAACTACTATCGTTTGGATTAGAAAACTCACCAATACGTGCGGAGGCAACACTAAATCAGTATCACCGTCGCTTGGTTCCTGTCGTATTCGCAGAGGACAAGGAAGCCAGTCTCCGCTTTCTCAGGAGCTCCCAATAGTCCATGACCCATGTCTGCACCAATCCAAAAGCGGCTGAGGTGACCCAGTAGAGAACAACGCCCTGGATTATATGTGTTGAGCTAAGGCGTAAGAAATGACGGAAAAAGTCTCACTCCTGGCACTATGGTTGCGACAATGATACGACCGACAGAGACCAGTCTTAGCGCTGATTTAATTATTTTCTGAGGCTCGACCACTGTCTCCCCTCGCGCAACGCGATCCTCTTTCCACTTCTGAACTTTCTCCTCGCGGTCGCGTTGCTCCTCGGTGATGAACCATCGTGAACTTTCAACATTGGCTAAAGTGATGAGACCTAGTGCGATTGGTAGGGTAGCCGTAGGGTCTGCGTGTGCCAGGGTTGAGAGCGTCAAGAAAGATTCGGAGTCAAAAGGAGTGGGTGCCTGCGATAATCGGTTGAGCACTATGGAACACCCCATGAATAATGGAAGCTGGGATATGAGAGGTATCGCCATCGTCAGTCCAGGGCTACAGTTGTATTCTGAGAATAACTGTTTTCGACGGGTGGTCAACTAGACAGGATATTAACCTCGAGAACAAGATATATACCCCAAGACTCACGAGTCGTTTCACGCGTTTGGCATGAGCCTCTTGGATTTGGTCCTTTGTACCACGAACGCCATTTTTCTGCATCTCCGCGAGAACCAGTTTGGACACACCAGGTTTTAAGGAATTAATTATGGGCACAACTTCTTCCTCCGCGCGCCATTGTCTCCGCTTTGCCTACAAAGAGACAGCCGCTCAATAACATACGCGTTCACTATGGGCAACTTACCCATATTGAAAAGGGCACAGTCCAGAGGAGCCGCGAAACGACCGTACAGATGATGATAGTTGTAGAATATGGAGGTAAGGATGGAGGTAAAGGCAGAGCTGTTGCTAGATCCAGAAACCCATTTGTAAAGGTCTCAATTGTGAGCATTCGCCTTTGTATGAAAGGTGGGCTATGAGGCTGAACTGTCCGACATGATCGGTGAAGAACGTAGGCTGCTCGTCGTGCAGAGCAGTGAGAGAGCATGAACAAGCATGAACGAATTTTGTGAACAGGCGATGGCAGAGATTTGTGGTAATAACAAAGGTCAATACGTTTTCACCCGCCTTTTATTCCATCACCAAGTCCTAAAAACATATGTATAGTGAACATGCTCTAATTACATATCTCAGCAAGTCCAATGGAATATATTT
>Ga0153958_1000378_pt1 | contig 11183 bp, 10 predicted proteins | sample TSFL042MetaG_FD_104719 | JGI IMG/M metagenome (GOLD analysis project Ga0153958, IMG submission 104719) | Attine ant fungus gardens microbial communities from Florida, USA - TSFL042 MetaG | ecosystem: Host-associated > Fungi > Mycelium > Unclassified | place: USA: Florida, Wekiwa Springs... | reverse complement strand
TGATCGCCTCGAGACGTGACTGGTATCGATCGAAAGGTCTTCTTAAGGGCTTTAAGCTGGCTTTGAGACCGTGGGAATCGTCGAAGAATTGATGGAGATATGACCGAATGAAGTTTGTGACAATATTAGAGAACCAACCAGTTGTTGGTACTTTTGGCAAAATTTGGGATCACACTGCTTTTTATTTGGTTTAAAGCTAAACTTAGATGGCAGTGGAGTATGAGTAGGATTAGTCACAATATTAAAGTATGCTAGCACCTTTTCCAAATACTCACTATCATGACTTGGCAAAATGGCTAAGTTATTATTTAATATTTCTTTTTTTTTCTTTTATTACTAAGGTGGAGCATGGGAAATATCACATGACAGTCACAGAGTCACAAAGGTGTGACATTAGTCACAGAATGGTTACATCACATGGAGTCACAAGTCACAGTCACAGCATATGGCAAAGAAGTTAGTTGACAAGTAACTTAGAGACCATGAGAGATAAGAAGCATAGCCACAATAGTAATTGTATATATAGTATAGTAAATCTAACAGGAACTCTATCGAGTTCTCTTTGTCAAATGCTGATAAAGAGCAGTTGGCTTTATTCCAGCTCAGGAGTTGGCTCACTAACACTCACATTAATTAATAAATATTTTTTGATTTTTACGATCATGGCTTATATATATACCTAGGAACTCTGTGGTTTCACCAAGGTCACAACATTCCTATCTAGCCATAAATTTCTGCTTCAACTCATTAAGGAGTAAAACATCTTTAGTACCCATAAAGCAAACATCATTGACATAGACAATTGCTATAATAAGTACTTTAGTCTTTTTGTCATGATAGTAGTATATGCTAGCATTGGATTTGCATCTCTTAAATCCTAGAGCAAGCATTGACTTAGTCATTATATGCCACTAGAATAAACTAGCTTGCTTAAGGCTATATAATGCTTTGTAAAGTCACTAAACTTTGTTTTCTTTTCTAGGTAGTTTGAAACCTTCTAGTTGCTCCATATAGATTTCCTCATCTAGATTGCCATATAAGTAGGCTGTTTTGACATCAATGCTTTGGATACCTAAATTCTTAAGTATAATAACAGCAAAAAGCAGTTGCATAGTTTTATAGCAGACAACTGGAGAGAATAATTCATCAAAGTCAATGCCTTCAACTTGAAAAAATCCTTTGGCAACAAGACAAGATCGATAACAACCATCAGACTTAATGTTAAACATTCAGTAGTTCTTGACTACTTTTCTTCCCTTGAAAAGGTCTACAATCTTATAAATATCTCTGTCTTTGAGCAATTTTAGCTTCTCAAGGCAAGATTCAAGCTACCTTTTCTTAGAGTCAGCTAGTAGTTTAGTGACATCTTTAAAGGTTTTGGGTAGAAAATAAGTTTCAGTTGCTCTAAATACCAAGAAAAAGCAAATATGCTCTGTTCTCTCTTCTCTTGTAAGGCATACTATATGATTGGTAATAGTTGTGATAGCTAACTCACCTGCTAGAGGTGGAGCATCCATCCTATTTCCCTTTATGTCAATTATAATAGGTTATTGTCCTACCCAATCAACCTTATAGTAGATTCCATTCATTTCAATAGTATTGTCCTATTAACTATATAGATAGTATACTCCTCCAATTGGAATAGTGTCAGGCTATGCTTGAATATGTCTGTGAGCATTCTCAAGTATTTTATATGCTATATCTGGATTAGCCTCACCAGGATATCATTGTCACTCAGGGTATCTCAAGACATCTGTGAAATGGCAATCCTCTCTATATATATTGTCTTCTCTATGAGGGACTCTAGTCTTATGGGTCGATCTTCTCAAGCCATATCTCAGAGAAGAAATATCTTTTCTTAGCTATGGGTCACTACCTTGTTTTTGAGGTATTATAGTTGGAACCTAAGAAGGAGTATACTGTAAGGGACCAGCTTCAGGAGGAGAAGGGCTTGGGAAATGCATCTCAATATCTTCATCTTTGACATCTTCAACCTCTTCAATTTTTACTGAGAACCATTTAGGTGGTGTCAGTAGAGGAGAGGGAGATGGAGATTCTGAGTGAGTTGGTAAGTTAGGAGGGATTGAAGGAGTAAAGAGTCTAGGATGTACAAGTGTTGGTGGAAAGGGTATTGGAGCAGGTTCATTTATACCAGAAGGTCCAGGTGCTAACAACTCTGTCTCTGGGGTTAGTCTACTAGGGGGCATTTGCTCTCTGGAGTAAGAAAATAAACATCTAGGAAAGTGTCCTTCATCAAAAATAGCTTGGGTAGAGTAGAATATAACATTCTCTTGTGTGTGACAAATAAATCTATAGCCATTATCCTCATATCCAATAAATATCATGAGTTCAGAACATGGTATAAGTTTATTTGTGCAAACTTCATTGGGGAGGTATATATATGCTCCACAGCCAAAGACATAAAGGTGTAATATTTTAGGTTTTTTACTTGTGAAGATCTCCTGAGATGTTTTCCATTTAAGATGTTTAATAGAAGTATAGTTATAGACATGGGTAGCAGTTGCAAAAGCAAACTCCCACCAGGAATCAGGTAAATATGCTTCAAGTCACATAGATTATGCCTTTTCTAGCAGTGTCTGATTTAACTATTCTGCTTGACCATTTTGCTAGTATACTTGTCTCATGGATAATCCCCTATTCATGTAAAAAGGATTGCAACTCTAATGTTATATACTCTCCCCTATTATCAGTATGCAGGCATTTAACAGAGTGGGAAGTGATATTTGACCACAGCTAGAAAACAGCTTTAATTGCTTTTATAGCATCTGATTTTTAAGAAAGTAACTCTGTAATAGGAGGAATAGTCATCAAGGAATGTAATTACCCACTTATACTTAGAGTATGATAAAGTGGAGAGCTTAAGGAGATCTGAATGTATTAATCCAAGAGTCTCACTAGAATACTTAGAGTTCTCAGGGAAATTGTACTGGTGCAGCTTTTCTAAAGTGTAATTACAGCATACATACTTCTTGTTAGGAAAGCAGATCTTCTCAGCATCTTCAATACTGTTTGGGACATGTCCCATAGCTTCATCAGAGATGTGCCCAAGTTGATGATAAATTGTCTTATAATCTAGGTGCCTTGTAACAAGGCTCACAGGATTAGGAACACTGTTCTTAATAATACATATTCTCACAACCTGGATACTCTCCCAAAGATTAGATAGAGCAGAGAGGACAGCATCTGTCAGGTGCTGTCCTCCTAGTGGGTTGGAAAAGAGAATTCTTGAACAAGGGGAGTTACACTGCACCCAATTGAGGAGACTAGACAGAAAGAAAAATAGACCTCTAAGTTAAATAGCAAGAGTATAAATTAGAGAGGTACACCAAGTTGAGAACAAAGCTAAGTATACTAGGTAGTCCATACTAAATTTATATAGGGCAAATGAAGATAGAGCAGGATTTTCAGGTAGTTCTTGAAAAAGTTAGGGCTTGGGAATTGCATAGGAGAGTAGATTGATAGTAATAATAACAACATATACACACAGAGCAAATGCGTAGTCATTAGCAGTTGATGAGGTGTTATATGATCGTGACAGCATCACTAGATAAGTCACAAAAGGTTAAACCATCTATTGTACCTTCTATACTCAATCTAGATTAGAGTAACTGTCTAATAGAGAGAAGGCACATGGTCATGCTAGGAATATAGTATACTGGCCATAGTTTAGAGATAGCAGTTCTAGTTGTCCTGTCTTTAGGGTCAATGATTTCATGTTTTATAAGAATAGTTTTTACAGCAACCATAAAAAGAGATACTTTAGAATTAGCTGTCTCAACATGACCATAATTTTCTTGAGTTATGGAAACAAAGTCAGACTCAAAAGGAGTGAAATGAACAGAGGTACCAGAGTCCAAGAACCATTTATCATTATAAGAGTGGCCATATGGCACTTCTTTACCCTTGCATGTAGTGCATAGTACTTTATCACATCTTTGTAAATTCTTAGCTATAGGTGATGCAGGCAACACAAATTTATTGTCACATAAAGCCATACAGACTATACTACTCAATGTTACAAAGTTCCTAGTTGCAGCCATTACATTGGCACAGGTTATAAGGAACTGAGCTAAGATAGTTAAAGAATAGTAAAAGACAATAGGGGAATGCACATACAGGTTACATCCAGAAATTTGATTATTTAAGCCCCAATCCTCAGGACTTTCCAAGGATACTACAGTATCAGCATCAGCTAACTCCCTTAAAATAGATGTATTTGTTACTGAAGGTGAGTCAATATCCATTTTGAATGGACCACTTTGAACCTGAGGAGAAGGAGCTTTTGAGGAAGGCTCAGTGATTTTGGAAATAGATGCCTTAACAAGAGTAGGATCAGGGAATTTCCTAGCTAAGTGCTCATCATATAGTTTTAGTACTCTATCTTGTGCATGTACCAATGAACTACAGATTGGACCAATTTGAGAAAGGCATTGCTCAGAGAGCCAATTAGCAAGCTTGGATACTTTAGCTTTTGACTGAGACTTGGGAGGAAAAGGATAAGTAGGAGGAACAATAGCAGCTATACTTGTAAAAGCAATGGCACTAGAGGCTTGGTACTCATTACTGTTAATAGATTTGGAAGAGCCATCTACTCAGTATGCTTTACTACTACACTTTCCTTGATCATACTTTTTCTTTTGCTACTGGGAGGAATCCCCTTATGACTGCTACTATTACTACTCCTAAGGATGCTGCTGCTACTTATCCAAGGGATTCTTCTTCCAAGAGTGTCACAAACTTCATTTGGTCATATCTCTATTAATTCTTCAACGATTCTCACAGTCTCAAAGGCTACAGAAAGCCCTTAAAAAGACCTTTCAATCAATGCCAATTATGTCTTGAGGCAATTAATATTGGCCAAGATATTAAGCAGATCAACTGGTAACCACTATGTTACTGTTTATTAAATCACTAATATCTCAGAAACTGCCACAATTGATGCTTCAGTTCTAGACCTTAGTTGAATATGTATTTCAACTTAAGCCTATATCTAATACTTGATATCTTCACACTCCTTGTCAAAGGATCTAGTTAAAGTTTTCAGTGAAGTTATATTGGAGGAGAGATATCAATGAGACTTTGAGTAGCACTCTTGAGGTTGTCCTAAGACAGATAAGAGTACCAATCCCTCAAAGTAATAAGAATACAGGGAGAAATACAGAAAGAGAAAACTTGTTGTTCCTTTCTTTTTCTAGTCTGTATTTATACTAACTAGGTATTGTGACTATGTTACAATGTGGTAACACTAGTTGTAACTATGGGTGACTAGTTAAGTGACAGTCCAGTAACAGAAGCAATGAGGGTGATAAGTTAAGTCAGTGTCTAATAATAGGTTAGTCTGATGTTGTCCCATTTAGTATAAGTCCAAAGATAAAAGAAGGGAATAGTCCGAGATTTCTCCAAAGAGTCTTGTTCATTTTGTGAGTCTATTGTCTCTTAGAGTCCTCAGACATTCAGTGCATTTACTGTTGTAGAAAATATTTGCAGACTAGTTTGTCTTTGGAATATAGGAGCATTTGCAATTTATTTCTTTGCAAACCAGTAGATACATACAATAAGCTACTAAGTTTATATACTAAAAAGGTGGAATGTTCTAGAACCTTCAATGAGATTATGACATCAACTCGATATTCCAACATTTATTGCATAGTAATATTCTCATTTAGCATTGCCAACATTTCATCTACTATTATTATCAGACCATAGCTGATAATTGTAAGACTTTGGCCAAGATGACTTAAATCCACTCCAAGTCCAAGTTGACAAGGAGAACTCAATAGAGTTCCCATTTCATTTTATATACTACTTATACATTTTACTTTGGTGGCTATGTAACATCCTCCTATAGTCCTTATGTTATTCCTGTCATATGACTATCTCATCACATGCTGTGACCATGATGTGTGATATGATCTTGTGTGACTAATATGTGACTGTCACATGATATTTCCCATGCTCCACCTTAGTAATAATCTAAAAGAAAAGAAAAGAAATATAAATATTGACTTAGCCTTTTTGCCAAGTCATGACAATAATAGTTGTAGTCCTACTCAATGTTCATAATACTAGAGCTTAATAGCTATTTGAGTGATTGAGTCTCTATTTCTCTAAGCTTTTATTTTATTTTCTAAAGATTACTAAAAACCTTCCCTTAGAGGGGAATTCAATCTTTAATCAACTCAAATATTTGCTTATACTAGGAGTTAACAGTTCACTATGTGTTTTTGGAGTAGGCTTTCAACTGTACAGTCAGTTGAAGTAGAGCTTACATGAGGGCACAGAAGTTCTAGGTAGTGCTGTTGTATTAACAGTAAGCCAGGCTACTAGACTAGGTAAGAGCAGTAGTATTGTCATGTTGGACAGCTGTTTAGGCAATAAATGTGATATTTTTTACCATAATAACAAGAATAACCAGCTTAAGAGACAAGTTTGGTCCCCCAGAGATGTTTCTTAGATACCTAGTCCTGGACTCAAGCATACTACTTGAGTAACAGAGTAGTGGCTATGACCACCACTACAGAGACCTCATAAGAATTGTCTAGAGAATTTCATAACAGATCTATAACAGAACTTCTCTCTAGAGTGCTCTCAAGAGTGAAAAGGACCTTAGAAAATTGTTTTCTATAAAGATGATGTTATATCTTAGCAGCAGTCACTTATTTATAATATCTAGGTTACTGTTAGATCAGAACTACCATTGCTGATGGCTAATTATAGCAAGAACTAGCAAGATGAGTTCTCTTAGGAACTATATTGTAAACCTAATAGAAGAAGACTAAGGCTTGAAGATGTGATGAGGTATAGAGAAGTAGTAGAAGGACTAAAGAGGTTAGGCAGAGAGGTCAGATAAAAAGATAGAAGAAGAGATATTTGATAAAGACAATGTGCTTGAGAGTAAGATGACTCGAGATTGCCATCTCTCTCTATTGTTAGCATCTAAACCCCAATGACCAGAATTAAGCCAACTGTCTCTTTGTTCAGAGTTTAACAAAGAGAACTTAATGGAGTTCTCGCTTAATTTTCTACTACTTATACATTTTACTACTATGGCTATGCACTTGCTCTCCTATGGTCCTCATGTTACTCTTAGTCATGTGACATACCATGACTTGTGACGTGACCATCTGTGACCATCCATCACATCATTGTGACATTGTGACAATGTCATGTGATACGTTCCTGTGCTTCATCTTGTAGTTGTAAGTCCAATAAGAAAAGAAAAGAAAAGAAAAGAAAAGAAAAGAAATATAAATAATGACTTAGCTGATTTGCCAAGTCATGACATCTACAGCCCAGCAAAAGGTTTGAGAGCCATCTATTGTTTAGAGAAGAACCCCAGGAGTAGGATTAGAGGAGTGGGGAGTAGTAGCCAAGTGATTAGGATGTTATCACAGAGTCTTGACGACTTAGGGACCACTCAAAGTGAGTGTTTAGGAAGAACTCGATGGAGTTCTCCATTGGATTGCACTACCTACTTATACTACTTTTACAGGTGGCTGTATACTACTAGTCCACGATCACATGTCCTTTCTAGAATGTTCTACAATCACATGACTTGTCACGTGATATGATTATGTGAGTTCCCATGCTATTTATATCTTGTCTTTGTTGTATGACTTGATATTTGCGATCAAGTGTTTGAACATGCGGGAAACTTTCTCCTTCTTAGGGCTCTCATAACATAGGAGAGGTGTCATCTTATTATTTCACTCTTACTATCTTTGGGAATTTAGAAGTTGTCTTTGTTTTTTTTCTTTTGTTATATCATTACTTTGTAATCCTTATAAAATACCCTAGGACACAGAAGGGACAAGAATACTCTTCCTCCTATTATCTCTCTCTCTATTGCTCTAGAGCTAAAAGGCTATTTGAGTGATTTGAGGTTTTCTTTTGTGTCTGCTTTATGAAAACTCTATGAAACTTCCCTCAAAGGGATACTCAAGCCTTAATAGACTTGGGCATTTACTTATGCTAGGAGCTAACCACTTGCTATATGTTTTTGGAGTAGGCTTCTAGTTATATGGTCAGCTGAAGTAGAGCTTGCACAATGGCACAAGAGTTCTAGGTAGTACTACTACTAAACTAGGTAAGGGCAGTAGTGTCACGGCACAAGATGAATGTATACCTTAGAGATCCTATTATGGTGAGGGTTCTCTCAAGTAAATACTAAAAACATTTCTTTTCTTCTTATCATAAACTTCATTTGTGATACAACCAAGTTAAAGCTAGCACAAATGCTCCAGAATTCCCTTGTAAAAACTTGTACCTTTTCAGTGGGAAAAAAGAATGCAATGATATCCTACACAAATAACAATTAACCTTTGTAAATAGCCTCAAAAAGGGCTATTATTTTCTGATGTTTGAGGATGAAGACCAATGAGTCATCAAACTAACATATGCCAAAGGCAGCTCATGGCTCCCTATCATAGGATTTACCAACTCTCTATGTGCCCACTTTACATGTATGACCACAGGCCATGCCCCTATCAGAGAATATAGACAAAGATTCTTCTCCAACCTTTCCACTAGCTGCCTATGTGGTGAAGCCAAAGTTCAGACTTGAGAACACATTATCATGGAGTGTGACCTCCATGACCTATCTACATGCCCTATAACATCATCATCAACAGTTTTGTTCACTTTCTTGCAAATAATCCTGGAGTGTTTAGCTTTGACAATGGATAGAGTCCTACTGCAGTGTGACTCCCAGGAGTAAAAGCACAGCTCATTTCCTCTTACTTACTTTCACCTCTTCTCTCTTCTATCATTTTCTTTTGTTTGTGTATCTAAGTAGGTACTTTGTACTTACTACAGTCTGCCTATGTGCCCCATGTAATAAATCATTGATTTTTTTTTTTTAAAAAAAAAAGACAACTGAGGTCAGACAAGGTGGTGAATATACAGCTGGTTAAACTTAAGCCTAGATTCATTGAGAATGACATAAGCTAGGCGCCCACATGGACACCAGAATGGAGCCTATTGTTCCAAATATACACAGAATTCTCGTTATTTTTGGATTGGCCAACGAGGATAATTCCCTGGGTCACGGGATTGGAGGAGGATATATAAAGCTGTAGCTTTTTGATCAACCAACTACGGTTTTCTACTTCATGTACACTCTGCATCTCACATGCTGCTTTCATGACCGCCTGGTAGAGTTTTCCAGGATAGGGTTGATTGGCATGCATAACAGGTGACCGCTATGATTGGCGCCTGGCATTGTCCTGCCTGCTCTGGTCCAAATGGTGCGTCGAAAATTCATTCATTGGTGCAACTTTGACATTTTGTAGATCGAATGTCCGGTACCATGCTGTGGCCCCCTGCTGGTGTCTAGCATTGTACTCTGGTGGATCCATTTTGCCATAGCCCATTGCATTGTCATGGACCCTATGGTACGTTAGTGATCAATTTACTCACCGGTGGAACACTTATGTCCCATAGGTAAAATACTTGGCATCGTGTTGTGGCAGCCTGAGGATGGGTTAGCGCCCGGCATCATGTTCTTGTGAGACTGCTGATTGGTATCTGGGATTGTCAGTTCGCCACTCTGACTGAAAGGTTCGTCGTTGATTGTACAATTTTGGTTGAACCCTGACGTGTTGTAGGTATAGCGCTCGTCATCATGTTCCAGCAGCCTTGATTGGCGCTTGGCATGGCATTGCGCCTAAAAGAATGTGTTATTGATTTCCTAATCATGTTCTGGTACAACTTATAGGTCGATCATCTGGCGCCATGGCATTGTCTGCTGTATGATCTACGCTATGAGGTATGTTGCTGGTTTATCCATATTGATCAACCTCTGACGTCCTGTAGGTTGGGCACTGGTTGATCATTCATGTTATCATTGTGCTCTGGCAGCCTGATGGGGTAGCCTTAATTGGCCTCCAGCATGCTGTCTGATGATGAGAGAGTGATACATGTTCTGGTGCATCGCCGATTTCTCTGTACATCCTCACAGACACATGCTTGGCATTGTGATGTGGCAGCCCTTGATTGGCATCATGCTCTGGTGACCCTAATGATTGCCACCTGGCATTTTCAAGTCGTATGCTCCTGGTCCTCGGCTAGTCGATGGATACTGGGTGAATGAGTAGATGGATGCTGGATGAACGGGCGACCGGGTGAGGCAATGGCAATGGCAATGGATTCTGGGTAAGCGGTTGGTCAACTTTGTTCTCCTGGTCGGGTCACCTTGACGCAGTGACCTGTCACGCGCCCTTGACGTGGGTCGGGAGCTCAGTAAGTTCCATTGTCGCAATGGAGCTGAAGCTAACAGCATGCCCAGTCGTCGTAGATATAATTATTTTGATATCATGAATAAACAATTCCTTTTTTCTCCTTTATATTGTGAGTAAGTTGAGTGATTATAGGTATGCAACTATGATTTCATTTCTGTAAGCTCATAGTGTCAACAAATGGTTTCAAGCTGTCCATCGGGACTGCTTCTGTTACCCTCTGGATTGATCATCATCCTGTTTTCAAGATGAGCAAGGAAATTTGCTCATCTGTACCAATACCAATGCAATTTAGAGTTCTCTCTGGCCACCCCAGATGCTGATAAGGTCTCCAGTACACTTTTCAGTGACTCGTCCACGTATGAACGGTCCCGACACATGGTTGCCCATTTGGCTCATCTAGTAGGAGCATGATTTGTAATTCTTGACTCCTGTTTCGAATATACTGATAGCAGTGATGTCCACATTACAATTAATTAATAGATATGCAAAAAGAACTAGAGTGTGGAGGAAACTGCCCCTCGGTTGAATCATCTGCCACGTTTCCTCCAGGAATCATCTTTACGGCTTCTCAGCTTTGACACGAACGATAAAAGTCTTTTTAACTTGATCCCATTGAATATGTTTCCAGCACTATAAAGACCTAATCAACCTAGTCGAAAACCTATGTAAGAATTATACTGTTGAACACGACGGTGACTGCAACTGGCTTCAATTTGTCATCTGGAATTCGAAGAGAAATTTAAACACAAAACACTGCATACTTAATCAATTCTAAGTACTGGGACTGTAAATGATAACTAGATCCAAGAGCAGAGTAAATAATGAGGGTAAATGTTACTTGAAGATTCAGACATGAGACTGCTGCCTCTCTTTTTCGAGATCATGTTTGAAGAGGGCAGAATCTTTGATCACATCCTCAGACAT
>Ga0153958_1000377_pt1 | contig 11192 bp, 14 predicted proteins | sample TSFL042MetaG_FD_104719 | JGI IMG/M metagenome (GOLD analysis project Ga0153958, IMG submission 104719) | Attine ant fungus gardens microbial communities from Florida, USA - TSFL042 MetaG | ecosystem: Host-associated > Fungi > Mycelium > Unclassified | place: USA: Florida, Wekiwa Springs... | reverse complement strand
TTCCCTTGCAGTCGTCTAATACTTGTATTCTTGCTTCATCATTTATCATCACTCACATCCACTTTCTGCCCACAGAAAAAACAAAAATATTTATCAAACAAGAAAACTATAGATTTCCAGTGCTAACAGAGTATGCAACCAGAGAGAAACTACTACTCCCCTCCTCCACACTCTCCATTCTATTTTTCTCTTTCTGCCCTCCAATTTCTTTCTCCTCTACTCTGTCTATCCTCTTCTTCTTCTGTTTTTCCTTTTCTTTGTTTCCCTGTATCTCTATCTTCTTTCCCTTAGACTTTAGCCATGAAAACTGCTCCTCCTCAGAATCCTGACTCTTTATTCCAGCCAACTTCTCTAAAGCCATTGCAATCCTCTGGACGTCCTTCCTTAATCCCTGCAACTTACTTAGATTCTCCAACTTCCTTGAAACTTCTGCCTTCCACTCCATATCCATTTATTGCTTTGTCTTTCTTACTCTTGACCTCCAGACTGTTTCTGCCCTTGCCTTTGTATGCATCTTATTCACATCGAAAGGCTTACAAGCAGCCTTGGCCTTGGCACAAGGAGTGCATGACGTTGCATGACTATAACAGACCTCATGGCAAATTTTGTGAGATACACAATATTCCGAAATCCACACACCTCTCATAGGGACTTCCTCCACTGACAGCTACCATTTCCATTTCCTTTGCCAACTCCTCACATTGTTAACAAGTCTTTGGAGTCTCTTTGGGCAGGTATCGAACACATTATCTCTTGGTCAGAGGTGAAAGGTTGATAAGGTTCATTTCCTTGTTGGAAGGAGGAGTTGAAGGCAATAAGAAGGCATTTTCCCAATTTTTCCAATGTTGTTGTTCCATAGTAGTGACGTGATCTATCTTAAGGCAATAAGCCAGATTTCTCTGGTGTTTCTTTTCTTTTCACTATAACTCTTCCTTCTCCTCTTTTTTCTGCACCTTTTCTTCCAATCTTTTCTGCTCTGCTATTTTTGTCTCTTTTCAGGCTTGGCACTCAAGCTGTTCCTTTTCTTCCTGTTGTCAAAACAAGGCTTCTATCTCAGCACGTCTTCTGGCTAATTCAGCCTTGTAGCACTCATCGTCAGAGTTGAAGAGGTTAGCAATCGAGGTAGAGTTGAAAGACATAGTGGTAGAGTTTCAGATTGAAAGTCAGTAGAGAAGGCTTTTTAAAACCAGAGTCAGGTGATATTTAAATTGCTTATACATGGAAGCTTCGAGGGCTTAGCCTTAAAGGGGAGGTACTGTCATATTCCAGAAATCTGACAATTATGTAATTTATTTCTCCTAATAATTCTCCTCAAATTATAATTAGTAGGATAGCATAGTAGACTACTCTCCTCCTATTCTGGACTTCCTATAAGTACTGAGTAGTTACAGTATATTTCCTCAGTTTGTAAATTAATGTCATCTGGTCCTAATTACTTTTCTATCCACTCTGGATTCCTATTCTACTTCCTTAGGACCTCTTCTCTAATGACTTTCCTCTACTCCAAAATATGCAACCAATCTCACAACTAGAGACCAGGGCATAACACATAAGTTGAAGCCAAGGTCATTTATCAAGTTGTACTCTACTCTAACATTGTTTCTCTCCACTAGAGTCTTCTCTTGGGATTTCTCCCTTATCATTAAGTACTATCTATTCTCTGAAGTAGTACAGTACACTATTCCAGAGTATAATTCTATTTATAACTCTGCTCCTCTGTTCTCCACCATTCTGTCCTTGACAACTTAGGGAGGAAGTAATACAGTTGCATCATAATACCCTAGTAGAAGGGCACAGGAGAAAATGGAAGACAACGGAGTTGGTCACTAGGAATTACTGGTAGCCAGGAGTAATAAAAGAAGTAGGGAAATATGTGGATGAATATGATACTTGCCAAAGATACAAGAACCAAAGTGAAGCACTAGCAGGCAAATTAATGCCTAATACAATCCCAGAGAAACCATGGAGTCATATTTTGGCAGACTTCATTACTAAGCTACTACTAGCTCAGGGATATGATGCTATCTTAGTAGTATGTAATTGATTTAGTAAAATGACACACTTTATAGCAACTACAAAAAGAATATTGGTAGAAGGCCTTGCAAAGCTATTTTGAGATCACGTATGGAAGTTGCATAGACTCCCAGAAAGCATTGTATTGGACAGAGAAGTATGGTTTGTGGTAGGAATAATGAAGGAGCTAAACCACTTATTGGGAATCCAAATAAAACTCTCGACAGCCTATCACCCTCAAACAGATAGCCAGACAGAAAGGATAATCCAGAAGTTGGAATAGTATCTAAGGGTCTTTATTGACCATAAACAAGAGCAATGGCCAGATTGGTTGGGAATGGCAAAATTCACATATAATAACAAAATCCATGTGGCAACAAAAATATTGCCATTTAAAGCAAACTATGGCCAAGACCTAAGGATGGGATTTGAAGGGAGAAGAAAGGGAAAATATGAAGCAGTGGGAAAATTTGTAGAAAAAATGAAAAGGTTCTAGAAGGAAGCAAAAGCAATACTAGGAGAAGCGCAGGAAGAGATAAAGAAGTTCGCAGATAAAAAGCAAAGAGAGAGAGAAGAATACAGAGTAAGAGACTTAGTACTACTAAGTACTAAGGACTTAAAATAGCAAATGAAAGGAAGGAGATTAGAGAAGTTTACCAAACATTTTGTGGGATCCTACAAAGTCAAGGGAATTGTCTCTAGTGACATAATAGAATTAGAACTGCCTAAATCTATTAGAATACACTGTCAAGGACAGACAGACAGAGAGTGAAAGAATGGAGTAATAATAGAATTATACTCCAAAATGATGTACTAAGCTATCTTGGAGAATAGATAGTACTTAACAGTGATCACAAAACCAGAAAGAAGGCTCCAGCGGACTGTCAAGGATGTCAGAGTGGAGAACGACTTGTTGAACAACCTTGGCTTCAACTTATGTGTTGTGCCCCGGTTTCTGGTCATGAGGTTGGTTGCGTATTTTGGAGTAGTGGAAGTCGTCAAGACAGAGGTCCTAAGCAGGTAAATTGAGGAGTTAGAGAGAATGAGATACAATTAGGACTAATTGACGTTAATTTACAGACTGAGGAATTACACTGTAACTACTCAGTACTTATAGAAAGTCCAGGATAGGAAGAGAGTAGTCTACTATGCTATCCTACTATTATTAATTTTAGGAGAATAATTAGGAGAAATAAATTATATAATTATCATATTTCTGGAATATGACATATACTCTATAGTTAATGTAAATAGAGTATGACTCTATAAACCACAAGTAGAGGGGTAGAAGAAGATACTGCCAAAACCAGTTATTATTGAAGGGAAAGAGGAATTTGAGGTGGAGAAAATCTTAAATAAAAGAATGGTAAGAGGGAAGAAAGAGTTTTTGGTGAGATGGAAAGGATATATGGTAGAAGAAGATACCTAGGAGAATAGGGAAAATCTGGAGAACGCAAGAAAGTTAGTTGAAGAGTTTGAGAGGAAGTATAGGCAAGAGGCCAAGACAACAGGAACAGGAAGAAGAAGAGAAGGTGTATAGTCATGAATTACCTAGGGAGTTTATGGCAAAATTACTATATGAATAGGAAAGAAAAAGATATGAAAAGAAGAGAGAAAAAAGATGGGATAAAAATTAGAGTCGATGGAAAAATTCCTTGAAACAAGGAAACTTAAAGAGGAGGCCATGTTATGAGAGCCCCAAGAAGAAAATAGTTTCCCACACATTTGGGCATTTGATCCATAACATTAAGATATACAATGGGGTCAAGATATAAATAGCATAGGAACCTAAGTAATCAAACCATGTGACCAGAGTCATGTGACCATAAAACATTCTGGAATGACTTGTAACCATAGGACTTTAGGGCATAGCCACTTGTAAAGTAGTATAAGTAGTAGCTCAATCTAATAAAGAACTCCATCGAGTTCTTCTTAAACATCTACCTAGGGTAATCATTAAGGACATTTACTGTCTGTCGATAACAAAGAGAAAGTAGAAGCAGACCACAGGAAAATTGAGGAAATGGTTCTAAAAAAATTCCCAAAGTAGAGAAAGGTATTTGGAAAGGTGGAGTTGGAAAGAATACCTACAAGGAAAATTTGGGATCATACCATAGATCTCAAAGAGACGTTCAAACTATGAAAAGGAAAAATTTATTCTCTCTCCAAGGATGAGAGAGAAGAAGTTCAGAAATTTGTGGAGGATCAATTAGACCATCAAAATCCCCTCAAACATCACCAGTATTCTTTACAGAAAAGAAAGATGGAAGTAAGAGGATGGTGATAGACTACCATAACCTAAATGACCAGACAGTAAAAAACAATTATCCACTTCCCTTAATCACAGACCTAATAGACAATATGGGGAGCAAGAAAATATTTACTAAGATGGATCTAAGGTAGAGGTTCAACAATGTGAGAATTAAGGAAGGAGATGAGTGGAAGGGAGCATTGACAATACATGTGGGCTCCTTTGAGCCAACAGTTATGTTCTTTGGAATAACAAACTTGCTAGCTATATTTCAGGCAATGATGAACAAAATCCTAAAGGACTTGATAAATGAAAGAAAAGTTATGGCATTCATAGATGATATATTGGTAGGAATAGAGACAAAAGAAGGGCATGATGAAATTGTAAAAGAGATACTAAAGAGATTAAAAGAAAATAACCTATATGTCAAGCCAGAGAAATGTATGTGGAAAGCAAGAAAGATTGGATTCCTAGGGGTGATCATGGGGCCCAATGGAATAGAAATAGTGAAGGTGAAGGTGAATAGGGTACTTAGTTAGCCAGAACCAAAGAATATGAAAAACGTTAGAAAGTTTTTGGACCTTGCAAATTATTATAGAAGGTTTATTAAAAATTTTGCTCAAGTAGCTAGGCTGATGAATGTACTAACAAGAAAGGATGTGAAGTGGTAGTAGGGGCAGGAGCAACAAAAGGCATTTGACAAACTAAAAAGGATCTTCACAATAAGACTAGTATTAACAGCCCCAGACTTAGACAAAGAATTCAGGGTGGAAGCAGATACTTCAAACTATGCTACTAGAGGAGTGTTATCAATGAAATGCTTTGATGAATTGTGGAGACCAGTTGCTTTCATTTCAAAATCTCTAAGTAACATAGAATGGAATTATAAGATATATAATAAGAAGATGTTAGCTGTAGTCAGGTGTTTGGAGGTATGGAAACACTTCCTGGAAGGAAGAATAACTAAATTCGAGATATAGACAGATCACAAGAATCTCAAGTACTTTATGAAGATACAGAAATTAAACTGTAGACAATGTAAGGGCAACTGGGCACGAGACTCCAGGAGAATTCTCAGAGATTAGGATGAGACTCCTGGAGAGATCTTTTACATTATATACTAAGCTTACATCCCTTAGTGTCAGGGTTATGTAAGGGGGCACTCGGAGGCATCCATTAATGGAGAAGGCGTCTTAAGTTAGATCAGTGAATAGTCCAGGAGATCAAACTAATGTTGAGGTAAGGTATTCTACCGTACATCACTAGCTACTTATACTAGACTAGCTTGGTCTATGCACCGGTCACTATGGGAATACAGATCAAGACACTAATAACTACACTATCTAATAAGGCTATGTAGTATGCACCATGGCAATGAGAACAAGAGGGAAAAGAACTATTAATAGTGGACTCTGAGGATCCAAGGGCGAGCTAGATAATGCTTACCCATACCAGGTTATCTAAGCTACTATAGGCTGTCCCCTTACAGATTAGCAGAATCGGAACTAAACTAGTGTGTTTAAGTATTACTAGTAAAACAGACTAAGGTAGCTCTGGAGTGTCGTTGTGCCATTCAGGGGTGGAAATGGAGGTGTCCCCTTACATTCACCCCCCCTTCAAGATTGCTACATCTCAGAGCAATGGACTTGGAGTGAAAGATGTTGTCAAACTCCACACATTGGACGTGTCTCAGAGCTCCAGGGTATTTGCAATAGAACTCCACTGTGAGTTCTGGTGTGGAGACTTCAGAGGCGGACTCCCAGGAATTATATTTGCAGCCATATCCTTTTTGCTTAATGAGATACTGGAATCTTCTCTGGTGCCAATAACTGTCGAGTATTTCCTCCACTTCCCACTCTGCTTCTCCATCAATGACTATGGGTGGTGGGTAGTCCTCTGTTTTGCATCCTGTAATCAGGTCATCTGGAGCCAGAGTGAGCTTCACTATGTTGAACACTAGATGGAGTTGCTTCATCTGGTATGGTAGCTTTAGGCGGTAGGCCATAGGTCTGATTCTCTGTTCCACTACAAAGGGGCTGAGCCATCAATGCGAGAGTTTCTGCAAAGGGCACATGGTCCAGATATCCAATGCATTGAGAAAGACTTTGTTGCTTGGGTTGAACACTGGAGCTGGAGTTCTGCATTGGTCATAGTACCTCTTTATGTCTTCTTGTGCTTTGCAGATCATGGACTTTGCTTCTTTGATTGCCATTCTCATTCTTTCCATAAACTCGTTGACCATCTCTAGATTGGAGTGGTTCTGTCGGGGTTCAAAGCCCATGTGAGAAATACGTCCAGTGTTGAGCAGGAACGGAGGCTGTTGGGTAGTGGAGTGGACATGATTGTTATGCTAGAACTCTGCCATAAGTAAGAGGTCATACCAGTTGTCTTGCCACTTGTTTACAAATAGCCAGAGGTACTGGTCCAACTCTTGGTTGACACATTCCATCTGTCTGTCAGTTTGGAGATGCCAGACTGTAGAAGACACCAACTTTATTCCTAGTAGTCGGTAAAGCTCTCTGGTGAAATGAGTGACAAACTGAGGTCTGCAGTCTAAGACTACACACTTTGGAAGACCATGAAGTTTCCAGACTTGATATAGGAAAAGCCTGGCTACTTCTTCCGCTGTTACTGTCATGTGCATCAGAATGAAGTGTGCCAGGGTATCCAGCAACCTTCATATCATGGCATAGCAAGACTACCTGCTTTCATAAGTCCAAATTCCGGGGAACGTAGATTTTGCCTCTGAACCGGAGTACTCCATCATCTTCTGACCATTCCACGGAGTGGACTGTCTTACTTGCTACTTGCCAGAGTTCTCTCACTGCCTTTGCTATGGGCTCTTCCTGGTTGTCTTTCTGGTTCCCTTGATGAATTTCTCTAAGCATGTCTCACTCTGGTCCTTCCAGGTAAAGTCCTTCAAGGGCTCAGACTACTATGAGCTCTAGTCATAAAAGGACCATATTCTTGTTATCGGAGGCTCTATTGCCATGGTTTGATCTCTATGATAAAGCGTCTGGCTTTCCCATAGAGCATTCTAGACGATGAATCAACTTGAAGTCGAAGCAAGCCAAGTATAGAGACTAACGGGCTTGGTGACAGTTGAGTTTCTTAGCTATTATGAAGTACTTCAAGTTCTTGTGGTCTGTCCAGATTTCTACCAGATACCGAGCTCCTTCCAGAAAGTGCCTCCACTCTTCCAACACATGGATAATAGCGAGCATCTCTTTGTCATGGATCTCATAGTTCCATTCCACTAGAGACAGGGATTTACTGTAGAAAGCCACTGGATGCCATTTTTCTTCTCTGGGTAGTTACTGAGAGAGGACGGCTCCAAAGGCAAAGTCTAAACTGTTAGCCTCAATACAGAAGGGTTCTAAGTCCTGGAGTGATACTAAGATCGGAGCAGTGGTTACTGTTATCTTAAGATGTTCGAAGGCTTCCTGCTCCTTGGTACTCCAGTTCCAGGCTTGATCAGAGCAAGTGAGGTCAAAGAGGGGTTGAGCTATAGTCGAGAAGTCTTGGATGAAGCGACAGTAGAAGGTAACGAAGCCTATGAAAGCCTACATATTAGTCCGGTTCTCTAGGACAGGCCACTCGCAGACTCCGGCAACTTTAACAGGGTCCATTGTGATCTTGTTTTCCGAGATAACCGGTCTGAGGTATTCAATCTACTTCCAGTGGAACTTACATTTCTCCAGACAGAGAAATAATTAATGTTCTATCAGTATTTCCAAGACCCTCTGGACTGCTTATTCATGCTCCTCTTCTGTCTTTGTAAAGATTAAAATATTGTTCAAGTACACTATGACAATCCCTTCTGCTATAACAGTTCTGAAGATGTCATTCATCATAGTTTGAAAGGTAGTGGGGCTGTTGGTCATTCCGAAGAACATCATAAGAGGTTCAAAGAGGCCACAATTGGTGCAGAAGACTACTTTCCATTCATCTCCAGGCTTGATGCATACACTATTGAAACCCCAGCAGACATCCAGTTTTGTGAAGTACCGGGCTCTGTAAGGGGCACGCTTGGTGAGGCACCCAGTCACACTGCAGTATAGTAAAGCAGGCATCTTAAGAAGAAGCGATAGATAACCCAGGAGCTTCAATCATTGTTGAGGTAAGGTATTCTACTGTACATCACTAGCTACTTATACTAGACTAGCCTGGTCTGTGCACTGGTCACTATGGCCACTGACATCAGGACAATAATAACTACACTATCAGATATAGCTATGTAGTACTTTGATAGAGACCTGAACTAGAGGGAAGGGAACTATAGACCGTGGACTCTGAGTGTAAGGGGACTACCCTAGGGCTATGCTTAGTGACGTGAGTAGGTTCCCATCTAAGAGCTGCCATCTCTCTGATCGCATTCCTACTCCTCTCCTTCCCTTCTCTCCATTGACATCTCGTGTGAGCCTGTAAAACTATTATTGGACTATGTGAGAATATCTGTTAGGTACCATGAGAACGGTGCCTTGACGATCTAGTAGTATAAGTACTAGTCTTCTGTCGTAGATATACTTCAGTTGAATATCACTCTAGCTTCCGGATCTACTCATTAGCTTAAGGGTCATTCGCCTTGTGTGTGAACCAATGCCCTAACACTGAGAATCTGTGGGAACACTAGATGATATGAGCCCTACCAGGTTATCTAAGCAATCTCAGGCTGTCTCCTTACAGGCTCCATGGAGTTGAAAGACAAGTTCAGAGATGAGGGGAAAAGGATATTTGTTCTTGACAGTTACGGTATTCAGTGCACAGTAGTCTTGGACTAGATAGAGTGAACCATCTTTTTTCTTAATAAAGAACACAGGGGCTGCAATAGAGGATTTCGAGGGTCAAATTCGTCTGGTATGAAGGTTCTTCTCTAGAAAGACATCCAACTCTGCTTGCTCCAACAGAGATAGGGGGTATACCTTTGACGACTTAGGCTCTACTCCAGGGATTAGCTCGATTGTGTGATCCCATTTGTGGTGCTCCAGTAGTATATCAAAGTCCTTCTTAGCAAACACGGATCAAAACTCTGTAATGTAAGTGAGTAGTGGAGTGGCAATAGCCTGTGTTTCCATGCTGTATCTGGCTCCTTCCATGAGGCATTGAGATGTTGTGGTTGTGGGTCAGAGGTCTACTTGGTTAGGCTCTAGGAGAAGATATATGAGAAACAATCGGTCTCTGAGCTCCCAACTCGGGTAGTGTATTTGCGGAGGCTCTTCCTCAGGCTCTAGCTCTTCTTAGAGCAGGGGTGTAGGTCTGTCATGACAAGATCAGAGGGCTCGGAGTTCAATCCTCTTCTAGCGAGTCTGTTCCTTTTGTAGAGCATGTCCTCCCTCATAGCAGAGGGGACAGTGAGTCATTTCGACTTCTCCTTTTTCCCAGTTGATCTTGGGGTTGTGGTCTTTGAGCCAGTCATAGCCTAGGATCAGATTCTGTTTCCCAAGTCCAGAGACGGCCAAGAGCATCCTTTCAGAGTAAGTCTTGTAATGGAGAACTATGTCTACAACCTCAGAGATTTGTCCTGCCTCATTAGGGGAACCATCGACATTAAAGACTGGGATGTTATGTAAGAGGGTCCAGGTGTTCATCCCTTTTGAATGAACAAAATCCCTGTTGATGAGGCTTCCAGTTGCTCTGCTGTCCAAGAGAGCTTTGATGAAGTGGAGTTCACTTGTGTCCATAGTTCCAATTTCCACTAGCAGAAGTAGGGAAGTCTCTTGCATGTCTAAAGTACTGATTAAAAGGAGTTTAGGTAGTGTAAGGGTGACTGGACATAAGACTCCAGGAGAATCCTCAGTAATATTACAGATTGTAGTTATAATACAACTTACCTCCAGGAGAATCCTCAGAGATTAGAATAAGACTCCTAGAGGGATCCTTTACATTATATACATCTCTTAGTGTCAGAGTTAGCAGGATTGGAGCTAAACTAGTGTGTTTAAGTATTACTAGTAAGCAGGCTAAGGTAGCTCCAGAGTGTTGTCAAGCCATTTAGGGGTGGAAATAGAGATGTCCTCTTACAGGTAGTCTCTTCTCCCACCTGGGTTTGCAGAGCAGAGCTGAGACAAGGGGGATAGGGGGCAGTGCATCTACTAGTTCACTGTCAATTGTATTGGGGTCCTTTATAGTCAATACAGTGAACTTATTTACTAGCGACCGGGGTGCACTTATCACTGGCCATACTACACAAAATCCTTTTCCTCTGAGGGATAAAACTTTTCCATCAAAACTGCATCTTTCAATGCCAACAGATCTTCAATCAACTTCTCCTGCTGCTCTGTAGTGAGTTGACAGACATCCATGCAGTGGGGACAATCTGTAAGGGCGACCGGAGTGGAAGACTCCAGGAGATTCCTCAGAGAATTAAATGAGGCTCCTGGAGGGAACAATCTACATTATATACTACAGTGTCTTCGCGTCCCTGCATTAGTAACCAGGGTCTGAACAAGGAAAGTGTGCCGGGTGGCAACGGAGTGCTCTTGGAATGATGGGAGTAAGACCCAATATTACTATATAATATTGGATTGGCTTCCGGGTCGCTCCGGAGGACTGGAACGGGCTCCGGAGTGGCGTGTTAGGGGTCCCCTTACACAATCCCAGACTATATGGTTTGCATCTCCGCATTGGTAGCATCCTCATAGAGACAAGGACTTTGCTTTTCTAGTGGCATCTATGTTCATGGGGACTCCCATAGACGGAGTGATCAGCGGAGGCTTCAGAATAACCAGAGGGGGTAAAGCAAAGGGTAATCTTGCCACAGACAATAGTGGGGGTTGGGCAAAGACAGTTTTGAGCAAAGTAGAAGGTGTTATGAATATCGAGTGGGACTACAGTTATTATCAGCCTTGGTCTGATAATGAGTGGTTAGTAGATGAGATGATGGCAATGCAAGAAGAAGCGTTGATGGCACGAAACAAGGACATTACTA
>Ga0153958_1000375_pt1 | contig 11206 bp, 13 predicted proteins | sample TSFL042MetaG_FD_104719 | JGI IMG/M metagenome (GOLD analysis project Ga0153958, IMG submission 104719) | Attine ant fungus gardens microbial communities from Florida, USA - TSFL042 MetaG | ecosystem: Host-associated > Fungi > Mycelium > Unclassified | place: USA: Florida, Wekiwa Springs... | reverse complement strand
GGTCACAGGAGAATGTAGGAAAACGGCACCACGATCCAACAAACAGCTTGCTATCAGCTGAGAGCCTCGACGGAGATGAGGAAATTGAAGATGACGAGACCGTTACTTGGCTGGATAATGTGCAAGATGGTGCTGATGCACCTACAGATGAAGATTTCGATGTGGAATTAGAGGTAGACTGGAGTTCTGAGTCACTTTCTGCAGTATTGGACGAGACAAGTCATGGGACAACACAGGACAAGGTCGTGGTTGAGGAAATTGTCGAGATCGATGGCGATAATAACGAGTGGCCAGAAGAATGGTTATCATAGGATTTTCGCACTTGTTAATTAGCCTTGCTAATTAGCGAATTTTTAGCTAGTTAATAACATTGGCTAAAAAGCACGTTAAAAACTGCTAGTTAATATATCTTCCAGGCAAACTTGGCTAAGAAGCGGCTAATATTATGGTGAATAATTATCTCCCGAACCCTAATTTAGTCCTCGCTAGCAAGCTGCTAACCGCCCCATCCCTCCCACACTAGTTTGCAGACTTCATCTGCATATAATACTCATGGTAACGAACTCGATGTGTTTTTCCCGTGCGATCTCTCCCGCCAACCGCGCTCTGCCCTCAACGGTACCCTGGCTGTTTTCCAGCGTCACTTACAGCTTTGAGATATGTTCTGAAGGATAACCACACCAAGTATTCTTCGATGAAAAGCAGTTGTACAAGTGCGTATGCATCCTAACTAATCCCTGCTCGCAATTAGCTGATCCAAAGATAAAGCCATGTTACGGATCGTGCGCTAGCACTCTACGCCACTGGCGGGAGTGAAACCCTGATCGAGCGGTTCTACAAAGAAGACAGCACTTATCAGCGTCCGATTATTGACCCTCCTGAGGTGGTCACCGAAGAGAACTTCACCGAACCTCTGGGTGACGAGAATTGAGTTTAGCCTTTAGAGTTTTTTTTTTCCTGCCTATGTAGCCTTCTTCGTCGAGGCCCTCGAAGAGAAAGGCATTCGTGCCACTGAATACATTTTTTCTGAGCACTACAACTTCATAAAGGGACGTGACATACCCACTCGGCCAGTGATGTTGACCCGTTTGCTTGGGAATCTATTTCATCCTTCATCCACGTAGGATACGGCACAGAATTCGGCTCATCCTAGGCATGGTTTCTAAAGGTGAAGACTTTGATGCGAATGTCAGCGTGCATTGGTCCCGCGGACCGCTGTTCCTGCAGCCGAAGAGGTCATGGCTCGCTCCTCCCCGCTTTCTGTCGATATGAAAACATCCATTTCGCCTTCTCAACCGAAATGATGCATTTCCATCCTCGTTAAGGTTATGGATGATCCAGAATTTGTGCCGAAAAAAATGGAGAAATACTTCAATGATTTTACGGGGCTACTTCATGAGCTGCTGACGGATTATGGTGTCAATATATGGCGGTACGCTGATCAGTGGACGATCGATTTGTCACGGCCGGGCGAAGTCGAACGTAGGATGGAGAGTGCATTTGGACCAGTACCATTCTGTATTCAATTGGCGGATGGAGCAAAGAAAGGGCTTCTGCGCAGAATTCTTCGCGTAAGTGTCACAAATGTAATCATCTACAAAATAATGCTGGTTATTTTGGATGTCAAAGGATGCACTTCGTCACGTCGTGTCTCTTCCTTCCAGCCTGTTACCATACCTCAAAACTCAGGCTCACAAAGTTATCTTACTTCGTGCATACTTTGGATTGACTCTCGCATGGTCGATCGCTCTTGGTCGTCCTCGGCTTGACAACATCCAAGAATTTTTTTGATGCCAAAGATTCGGCGTGCCTTGGCGCTGTCTTCGCTTTATGGCTCCTGCCCCAAGGGCTACTTCAATGATACTGGGTTGGAAGGCGCAGAGCAGCCAAAAGTGCCATGTTATAATGCATAGTGGTCACATAGGTCTATGCGTCATGCATTATGATTCAATTTCTCACTGTCTCATAGCGGGATATCTTAAACATGACCCAATATTAGATTTATGCATTGCGAGCATGTGCATTATGACCTATTGGACTGTATAAGGGATTTGAAACAGCTCGAGTGCACCACCCTAGCCTGCGACTCGCAAGGATACTATCCTAACATCGCCACTGGCGAGTGGCGATGTTTACAGTGGAGAATCCCTGGATGATAAGGTGCGGGATCTAGGAACAAAGGAGATGTAGAGCTACAAAGTTAGTAATACTGTTATTTCAACTGTCCTGCGAGGACGTCGAGACCCTGGTTCTCTAGATGAAACAACATTCATGATACTTGTTGATCCGCCCCTAGTAAGGTGGCACCGTAGTACACCGAGTGGATTACCAGCGATGACGATTCATGAATCTCGTCATCTGCAAAACATCAAGTTGGACTCAACGTACATTCCTTTGATGATTCAATGTAAAGCTTCAAGGTAAAGCTTCAAGCAAGCTCATGATGGGTCAAAGGATGCGGCACTGATCTGTAAATTTAGCTGTCCTTTGAGCCACTCATTGAGAGCTCGGTTTGGAATAGCCCAAGTAAGCGATACTTCCCCACTTGCAACTTTGCTTCACAACCGACCGAGCTGGAAGCTCAGTGTCCTGCAGATTGGCACGATCACGTGGTGACGGGTTTTTTTCAAGTACATTTGAATCCCGCGTCATGTATCGAAGACAAAATACGGTCGCAGGCTATAAACCTACATAAAAACTCAGAAGTTGGCAGGATAGTAAGGTAGGACTAAAAAGTGAACGGGTATGAAAATTTCGGCTGGTGGTCACGTCATTCATGTATGGCACGTGGTGATGCCACGAGCGTTGCAAACTGGTTCTTACCATACTTCGCCTTACAGTTCTATGCCAGATCACTATCTCCATATTATACCATCCACTACGTGCAAATACGCTCTCTGCATCATTTATCGCATAGGCAGGCGTCCGCGCAGTCATGATGTCGAGCTCATTACACACCCGTCACGGTGAGGGCCGCGTGTTGCAAACGCTTGAGCAGGCTGCGAAGGTCATCGTGAAAGGCCTCAGATCTTCGTTCCCTTCTCAATCAGCGAAGTCTACGCTTTAGGATCGAGTTCCAACGGCGGTTTAAGAGCTTCAAGGAGTGCCCAGGTCCTGAATCATTTTGGTGGCGGGATTTAATAAGGCTTCTGAAGACTTCGGTCGTTCAATCGCCGGATAGAGAGTTCGCGGAGTATCACAAGGGTATATAGACCAGGACGAAGCATTCACCTTAATATCCTCTTCCAACTCTACGCTAGTACTGACACCGACTATATCATGACTGTAGTCAAAGATTCAGAGACTTCTCAGGAAAGCGAACTCGACGACCTCTTCCCTACCCCATCTCTCCCATTGACCGTGCTCTGCCCCCAACGGTACCCAAGGATTTCCCCAGAGGCTGTCGTAGGATTGAGACGTGTCCTGAAGGATAATCACATCAAACATCACCTTTTCTACGATGGTCAGCGGTTCCATAAGTGAGTATGAATCTCAGCGTTGGCTATAATACTTTCAGTTGACTGATTTACGCGGTCGTGAAGCCATATCCCTTATCGTGCGCTCGCTCTCTATGCCACGGGTGCAAGTGGAACCCTGATTGAACATTTATACGAGAAAGACAGCACCCTCCAGCTCCCAGCGGTTGAGCCACCCGAAGCCATCACCGAAGGGAACTTCGTTGAACATCTGGGTAACGCCGAGTGAGTTTCTACGACGATTCGTTGACCGTACTTAGTTCCCTGTCAGCTATCATGCCGCGTATGTAGCTTTCTTCGTGAAATCTATTAAGAAAAATGGCGTCAGCGCCACACTGGACGAATATATCTTCTCCAAGAAGTACAACCTCATTGAAGGATGTGACATATCTACCCAACCAACTATGCTGATCCGCTTCCTTGTGGGTGTACTTCACCCTTTCATCCATGTAGGATATGGTACCGAATTCAGCATCCCAGGCATGGTTGCTGAAGGTAAGCAAGCCAACTATCCGTCCGTCCTTATGCAGATGCCTTATATGGGTTCAAAGGTCTCGCAATGGCTAGCACGCAGGAGTCACGCGGGCTTCTTTTCTTGCCGTCGTCTTTATTCGAGGCCGGCAACATCACTGCAATGGAGGAGGCAACTACTAGACATACACCTCCCCTCAAAATCAATCAACCAAAGGGAAGTCATGCATTCTCCATCCTTGCCAAGGTGATACAAGATCCCCAATTTGCGGCGAAGGAAAGGCACAAATACGTTGACTCGTTTAAGGGGCTAGTAACAGCACACGCTGCCGACATATGGCGTTACACTGAGCAATGGGCATTCGATCTGTCCCAGCCAGGCGAAATCGAGCGGAAAATGGAGGAGTGTATCTGGACCAATACTATCATATATGCTATTGGCGGATGGGGCAAAGAAAAGGGCTTCATTGCAAATCTCTTCTTGTAAGTTGCATCGATATGGTCCTCGGTAGAGAATTCTAACTATGCGGGACTGAAGTATGCATCTCGTGACCTCGAGTATCTTCCTGCCATCCATGTTGTTGCGCCTGTCGCAAGGTTCGCAAGTCATCCTGCTTCGTGCATATTTCACGACGAGTCTAGCGTGGTGGATCTCGCGCTGTGGTCCCCAACTGGATATTCAGGGGTTCTTCGATGCCACTGATCAGCCTTCTTCGTCAGAGGGCGATATCCAATCAAGAGCTAACCCATTCCTCGATATCGTCCAATCCGGAATGACACACCCCGATGATCACATGGTGAAGATTCAGCGCGCTTTCTCTCATTTCTCGTCGCTTTATGGCACTCGACCTAAGGGCTACTTCAAGGGAACTGAGCTGGAGTGTGCGGACACTCTGGATGGATCACTTTTCCTCAGGGCTGCGCGATTGACTGACGAGTATATGAACCAGGGTACGAGTAGTTGGAGCGATAGTTTCGAAACAAACTAAGTGCTCCGAGACCGCACACATGCTTGTAGTAACCTCTCCTGATTGTGTCAGTGAAGGAACATGATAATCAGAGATCTGGGGAACGAGTGCGCGCAATCAGTGGAATCAGCTATCATGAGGAACCGGCTCAGGTGCTGACAAGTATTTTTGATGTAGTTCTCAGATCAAGAGTCACCTGCCACTGGGGCTCGATATGATGATCTGACTCCTGACTCCACAATGACATCAATTGTGATGGATAGGGGTCTAAGCCGCGACTCGTATAGTGATTAATGACTAATAAGTTTAAACTACCGGCGTGACTGCGGTCATCATGATATGGCATGATGAACGCATCATGATCGAGTAACCACCAGTGACAATATCATGATAGTACTTTATAATCCAGATTCCATGTACACAATGATGCAGCCCCTAGCTCTCTTTCTACAACTGATCTCAATCACGGATGGCTGCAGTTGAACAGGCCTCTCTCGGCAGCGAACTCGATGCTGTCTTCCCCACTCCATCTCTCCCCCCAACCGTATTATGTCCTCACCGGTACCCTGGTACTTCTCCAGAGACAGTTGCAACCCTGAGGCATCTTCTGAAGGATAATCACACCAAACACCACATTTTCTTCAATGATCGGAGGTTCCACAAGTGCGTACAAAATCTCGTTAGTCTATACTGCGTGTGGCTGATTCAAGTCTCGATGAAGTCATGTCACTCATCGTATCCTGGCGCTCTACGCCACGGGCGCAAGCGGATCGCTCATCGAGCATTTCTACAATGAAGATAGCGCTTACCAGCGTCCAGCGGTTGACTCTCCCGGAGCGATCACGGAAAAGAACTTCATCGAACATCTAGGTGACGATAAGTGAGTCCACGACGAATCATCATCGATCCTGTTAGCTGAGTTCCGTGTCAGATATTTTGCCGCATATGTAGCTTTCTTCTTGAAGTCTATCGAGACAAATGGCGTCGGCGCCACTCTGGACGAATACATCTTCTCTAAAAAGTACAACTTCGTAGAAGGGCTTGGCGTATCTTCCCAACCGGCCATGTTGGTCCGCTTCCTTGCGGGCGTGATTCACCCCCTCATCCATACGGGATACGGCGCGGAATTCGGCATCCCGGGTATAGTTGCTGAAGGTGAGCGCTACGACAACCGTCGGTACATGTATGTCTCATGGAAGATTGAAAGGTCTCGCATCGACAAGCGTGCACGAGCCGAATGGATCGATTTTCCTGCCCCCGTCTCTATTCGATCGTGGAAGCGCGACTGCACTGCAGGAGACAGCTTCTCGACTTGCCGCACTCTTGCTCAATAAGAAGACGCCCAATGCTCCTTCCCAACTCGGACAACGGCAGAGAAACCATGCATTTTCCATCTTTGCAAATATCATGCAGGATCCACTATTTCCACAGAAGCCAAAGGTTGGTGATCCTGACAAACCGGAGACCCCGCGCGGCACCGATATATGGCGCCACGTTGAGCACTGGACGATTGACTTATCACAGCCGGGCGAAATCGAACGTAAAATGGAGGAGTGTATATGGACCAATACTCTCGTATTCGCTATTGGTGGATGGAGCAAAAAAAAGGGTATCATTGCAGACTTCTTCTTGTAAGTCATATCGATGTAATTATCTACAAGTAGGGGTGCTGACTTCGGTAATTTGAAGTATGCATCTTGTGACCTCGAGTCTCTTCCTTCCATCCCTGTTGTCGTATCTGTCGCAGGATTCACAAGCCATTCTACTTCGTGCATACCTCGCGACGACTTTTGCGTGGTGGTTTTCGCAAGGCGGCCCCCGACTGGACATCCAAGGGTTCCTCGATGCCACCGCTCCGCCTCCCTTGTCAAAGGGTGACGTCCTATCAGAACCCAACCCGTTCCTCGATATTGTCCAGTCCGGAATGTCGCACCCAAATGATCACATGATCAAGATTCAGCGTGCTTTCGCACATTTTTCTTCAATCTATGGCACTCGGCCCAAGGGCTACTTCGCGGGTACAGCGCTGGAGGGTGCGGATGCGTTGGATGGATCGCTTTTCTTCAGGGCTGCGCGATTGACTGACGAGTATATGAAGGGTACGCGTAGCTGGAGTTTCGAGTCATTTGTGAGAGATTGAGAAATTTAAAATGTACTATGTGAGAGAGTCGTCTAGCTAACATTGTAGTCAATTTCAATGCTTATTCCGTATCTGCGGCCGGGGCTTGTTCCGTCAGACGAAGCTCCGCTAATCTGAAAGAGGCAATGCACGCAACCGGTTTGATGATCATTTTTTTTTAAAAGTCTACAAGAGTGATCCGTCTTTCGTACGCGGAGAAAAGGATTAAAAATCTCCGAGCGGGCGTTCGCAGTTGGGTTCAACGCGCTTTTATGATTACGTAACCACTTCAGACTTGTTTGGCTTCCGCTTTATTAGACACTCAAGTTGTGCCGGTCATGCAACCTTCGCTCATTCTGCGGTCTGGCCGGTCTGCTTGGAAAGGTCAGTCTTGTAACCACCATATGGTCGTTTTGCCGTTCATGTATCACACTACCCAGGTCCATACTTTGTCGCCTTTCCAAACCTTAAGGATGCGCTCATCAACAATGTTGCTATAAGAACACAGGCGCGTGCATGCACGATACTGCCAAATTTCGTTGGGTGGGCGGAATGCTTTTTCTCTGCCCCGACTTGTAGGATTTACCTTCGGTTTTCCTGGCAGTATCCGTTTTATGGTTCACAACGGTAAAGATTATGTCCCCGTGACAATAACGCAGGATATGGTTGGCCATAAGCTGGGGGAATTTGCACACACGAAAAAGCGGTTTACTTACAAGTGAGTGTTAGACTTTCTCATGACTGACGCAGAAACGACATTTATTTTCTACAGGATGACCAAGAACAAGTAGCTGGTCTCATTGCTCGTTTGTCGAGGTGTCGAGAGCTGCGTCCATGGGTTGGGTGTACTGTATACCCCAATGAAAGTTAAAATACGTTTTTTGTTTTCACGTAAATGAGTTGAAGCATACAAGCCTTGTGTTACCGTGGAGATATGTTTTGTGACGGACAGATCCGGGGTGCCACATTTGTATCAACTTGCTCTGATGAACAGCTTGAACTCTTAATATAATCCCGTCCATATCCCTTGTATTCATCGCGAACCACTCCCAGCCTATTCAACTCGCCAGATCGTCGCTCACCACAGTGACCAACCCCACTTTCTCTTCCTGTCTTTCTCTAACTCGGTCTATTAATTCGCACCTCCCATGGCCTTCAACCAAGTGACAGCGACCAATCTCACCCCTTCTCGACCGGCACCCCAAGCACCCGTCCGAAGAGTTGCGGACGGTTCAATCTTCCCCCATCATACTCTGCAGAGCTCAGGCTACAATGCATCATTTTCCTCCGGATCATCATACTCAACCGATTACACTGGGATAGGCGGATCTCCCAATCGCAACTCCCAGGGAGCGCTCAACACTCATGTAGTGAGGACTGGCTTGGTTAGCATGAGAGAGGAAGGGTTCGCCAGCTTCATGTTCCTCCGAAAGTGGCTCGTGTTGAAGGAGCAATCTCTCTCCATACACAAGGCAGAGGTGAGTGCATGGTAGATTGGCTGATTGCGTTCTGGCCACGAGATATGAGGCACTACGATAGCGTATCATTGGTTTCCCCCGGTTTTATTCTCCATATCTTGACTTTTATACTCGGGGAATACGCGTACTGACATATCACTTCACACAGTCATCACCACCGCAGAGCATCATCCCTCTCAAGGATATAACGAACATTGAACGTGTTGATCTCAAGCCTTATTGTCTGCTCCTCGAGACCAAAGACAAACGATATCACCTTGCCCTCAAAAATGACGAAGAGCTTTATGGATGGCAAGATGATGTATACTCGAGAAGTCCATCAATGGGGTTTAGCAACCCGACCAACTTCACACACAAGGTTCATGTAGGATTTGACCCCATTTCAGGTGCTTTCACTGTGCGTTCTTTACCTCAATAAATGGGCTACCACTCACATCCCTACCAGGGAATGCCAGAACAATGGAGCAAGCTTTTAACAAAGTCCGCAATCACTCGTGAAGACTACGCTAAAGATCCTCAAGCGGTTCTCGACGTCCTCGAATTCTACACCGATCACCAGAAGCGTGAGCTGGAGGACATGGGTATACCCTCAATGTCACGGTCCATCTCCGGCGTATCTTCAGCATCCACTCTCGTCGGCTCTACCATGACCAGCAGCACTCTTGCGCCATTTGGTGTAGATGCGCCTGCTCGCTTTGGTGGTACAGGACTCGGCGGATCCATCGCATCTCCACTGGACACAGTACGCAAGCGGCAGGACTCTGCTCCAGCAGAAACTGGGACCAATGGCCTCTCCTCGACTGCCCTCGCCGCTGCGCGTGCTGCCGAGCTTGTGAACGGCTCGCATGCCCAGCACGCTAACACCATTTCTCCTGCCCCCACAACTGCATCTCCACGACCTCCAATCCCTCCTATGCTACAAGCTTCAACTTCCTTGCAGCCCTCGCGATCTGCCCCACGACCCTTACTGACAGCTACACGACCCGCTCCTGCTGTTCCCACCAACCATACACCCTCGACCGCTGACCTCCGTGCGCGAGTGCAGATCCGTGAGCAGGGATCCGGGAAACCATCGCTGGACCATGGCCCGAGGAGAAAGGAGAGCATGGATAATGTTGGGCAGCAAGAGCGTGAGCGGAAGGAAAAGGAACAGCGAGAGAGGGAGCGCCAACGGCGAGAAGAGCGCGAACGGGAGAGTGAACGAGAGCGAGAGCGCCAGCAGTTGAAAGATCATCAGGCTGCTGCTAGCGTCGAAAGGCCTCCTCTTGCACCCTCCAAGTCTGCCCCAGCTATCTCTGAATCTGCGGCTCAGCCTGTAGCAGGCGCTGCCGGAGCCGTTGTCGGTCCTCCACCTGTGAAGCCACTCCAGACGATGAAGAAGAAGGAGCCCCCAGCACCTGATGTTACTATCACCGCACCCGAAGGCGAGGACCCAGCTATTGCTGCAGCTGCAGAGGCACTGCAGAAGAAACCAAAGGAGAAGGAGAAGCGCATCAGCACGATGACCGAGGCGCAGATTATGGAGAAGCTCCGGAGCGTTGTATCTGATGAGGATCCGAAGACCCTATACAGTAAAATCAAAAAGGTCGGACAAGGGTGAGACCTTCGTTTCATTATATTTGGCGATATTGAGTCGTTCTCAGAGCCTCTGGACATGTTTATGTTGCGAAAACGCTCGCCACAAACAAGAGGGTCGCCATCAAAGAAATGGACTTGTCACACCAACCGCGAAAGGAACTCATTGTGAACGAAATTCTTGTCATGAAGGAATCTCAGCACCCTAACATTGTCAACTTCCTTGAGTCGTACCTCGTGAAGAACAATGAACTCTGGGTCGTCATGGAGTATATGGAGGGCGGTGCACTCACAGACATCATAGAGAATAATACACTGGAAGAGGATCAGATCTCAGGGATAAGTTTAGAAGTGGGTATCTTCTTGTATCACGTGTCCGTAGCTGATGGCTCATACTTCATTAGACATGCAAGGGTCTGTGCCATTTACACAGTCAATCCATCATTCACCGCGATATCAAGTCCGATAATGTCCTCCTCGATGCGCAAGGCCGTGTTAAAATCAGTGCGTATATCTTTTTCAGCGGTTCCGCGCTGTTGTCTGATTACTGCAACAGCCGATTTCGGTTTCTGCGCCAAACTCACCGATCAAAAATCCAAGCGTGCGACAATGGTCGGAACACCGTACTGGATGGCACCAGAGGTGGTCAAGCAGAAGGAATACGGCGCCAAAGTCGACGTCTGGTCGCTTGGCATCATGGCCATCGAAATGATCGAGAACGAGCCCCCCTACCTTGACGAGGAGCCGCTAAAGGCTCTGTACCTCATTGCGACCAACGGAACGCCAACGTTGAAGAAGCCTGAGTTGCTCAGCAAGGAACTGAAAAATTTCTTGAGCGTGTGCCTATGTGTCGATGTCAGAAGTCGTGCCAACTCGAGTGAGCTCCTGCAGGTACGTAGGGTCGTGCAATCGGTCCGATCACCACTGATGTTTTGTATGCAGCACGAATTCTTGAAGAAGGGTTGTGCGCCCTCTGGTCTTGCCCCTCTCCTGCGATTCAAGAGCAAACCATCGTCGTGAAATCTAATCTGTCCTCGGCAAGGTTTTGGACTTGCTCTGTTTCATAATTTGTCTGCACCCACTTTCCCTTTATTTTTCTTTTCTCATGATCTATGTATG
>Ga0153958_1000373_pt1 | contig 11219 bp, 7 predicted proteins | sample TSFL042MetaG_FD_104719 | JGI IMG/M metagenome (GOLD analysis project Ga0153958, IMG submission 104719) | Attine ant fungus gardens microbial communities from Florida, USA - TSFL042 MetaG | ecosystem: Host-associated > Fungi > Mycelium > Unclassified | place: USA: Florida, Wekiwa Springs... | reverse complement strand
TTGAAGGGAGACTCAAGCCTCAATGGACCCAGACATTCACTTATGCTAGGAACTAACCACTCACTACCTGTTTTCGGAGTAGGTTTCTAGTTGTATAGTCAGCTGAAGTAGAACCTGCACGATAGCATAGGAGTTCTAGGTAGTACTGCTGTATTGATGGTGAGCCAGGCTACTAGACTAGGTAAGAGCAGTAGTGTCATAATATAAGACAAACATGTGTCTTAGCGATCCTATTACGGTGAGGGTTCTTGTAAGGGGACATCTAGTGTCACTTAGATAATTGGGTAGGGTTCGTATCATCTAACGTTCCCACTGATCCTGAGAAGTCCACGATACATAGTTCCTATTATCCCTTAGTTCGGGTCTCCATCATAGATACTAGATAACCATATCTGGCGGTGTAGTTATTATTGTCCAGATGCACGTGGCCATAGCGACTGGCGCACGGACTGGCTAGTCTAGTATATATAGCTAGTGATGTACGGTAGAATACCTTACCTCAACAATAGTTTGAGCTCCTGGGCTATACATCGCTCTAACTTAAGACACCTGCTCTACTACATTGCAGTGTGACTGGGTGCCTCACCAAGTGTGCCCCTTACAGTTCTCTTGAGTAGATACTAAAAGCATTTCTTCTTTTTGAGGTTTCTATTTAATATGTTTTGGTTATTTTTTGGACTTTTACCTTTAGTAAGCTCTCTATTATTTGATTTATCTCCCTAGTGTCTACTTTTTTAGTGCACAATTGTAAAGCAGTTTGGAGATTTCACTTCTCTGACTTTGCTTTTACCTTTGTTTTATGATCAAACCTATTGATCTCCATTACTAGGGCTTAAACTGGATAACTCGCAAGGACTGGTATCCAATTCCTCTCCTAAATGACCTTTTGGATGCCCCTAAGAAGGTATAAATATACTTAAAAATAGACTTGAAGAGTACTTGTAAGGGGATAGCTCTATCTCCACCCCTAAACTGTAAAGCGATACTCCGGAGCAGCCTAAGCCTGTTCAAGTATTACTAAAGTAATACTTAAATACACTAGTATAGCTCTGATCACGGAGACCCTGACACTTAGAATGCAAACCCAGTATATAGTATAGAACATCCCTTCAGAAGCCTCATTCTAATCTCTGAGGATTCTCCTGGAGGTGAGTTGTATCATAATTGCAAACTGTAATATAAACTGAAGATTCTCCTGGAATCTTGTGCCCTAGTTGCCCTTACAGCAGATTAGGATCCTTAAAACAGAGCCTTGAACTATCCCAGTAGACAGCCATCCAATAGGTCGCCCTCCCCTGTCATACCCAGCCCTCTGGAAAACTCCGCTCCCCAGATGTCGTTGCCTCCGGACACCCCCCAAGGTGTAGCCGATGCCTTAGGGTACCTGCAACATCATCTTCATAAGCTAACAGAGAGACAAAATGTCTCCGAAAATAACATCAACATCACCCTAACGGCCTTGACCGCGCAGCTGCAGCAGCTCACGCAACTAGTGGCTAATCCCCCTCCTCCGCCCGTATCAAATGCCCCTCCTCTGCCTATACCATCCCCTCTGGCATCTCCACCCCCCACTCCGACGGCAAGACGAATGTGTCCCAAGCTCTCCTGCCCTCTGGACTTCGGTGGAGAATGTCACAACAGCCGTGCATTTCTAAACTCCTACTCCTTGTACATCCACCTGGCCCCGGAACAGTTCCACAATAAAAAAGAGAGGATTCTTTGGGCTCTCACGTTCTTCAAAAGTGGTCATGCTGCCAAGTAGTCCAAAAACGTGTTTTGTCAGGAAGCGGACACTGGCGTTTTCCCCATCCAAACCTGGAGAGACTTTGAGCAACAATTCCAGGTTCACTTCTTTCCAGTTAATGCAGAAGCAGACGCAATCAATGCTCTGGAAGGCACCTCCTATCACCAAGGAGACCAGATAGTGGATGACTATCTGGACAACTTCCAGGTCCTGGTCTCTGACACAGATTACACAGATCCCCGGACGCTAGTGGTAAAGTTCTGGCGAGGTCTCAGATTAGGAATTTAAAACCAGATCGCCACTATGTCCTACAGACGACCAGCCAATACCGACCCCGATGTGTGGTACAGAGCAGCATGGAGGATTGACCAGGCGCACCTCGCCAATGAGGTCTTTCAGTCTGTATCTTGCTTCGCTCTCTCCACACTGCCCAAAACCGTCTCTACCTGACCCTCACCTTTGTCTGTGGCAAGATTGCCCCCCGTTCCACCCCTTTCAGTCACTCCAAAACCTCCGCCACCCGCTCTATCTATGGGAATCCCTATGGACGTCGACACGACTAAGAAGACAAGGTCCCTGCCTTCGTGAGGATGTTACTGATGCAGAGACACAAATTACTTAGTCTGAGACTGTCCTCACCACATGGATGTCCGTCAGCTTACCACGGAACAACGGGAGGAACTGATTGAAAATTTATTGGCATTGAAAGATGTAGTTCCGACTGAAGAGTCTTGTCCCCTGGAGGAGGAAGAGGATTTTGCGTAGCGCGGCCAGCAATAAGTGCACCCTGGTCGCCAGTAAATAAGTTCACTGTATTGACTATAGAAAACTCCAATACAATTGACAGTGAACTAGTAGACGTACCACCTCTCACCCCCCCGATCCTTGCTCTGCTCCGTAAACCTAAGTGGGAGAGGAGGCTGTCCAAGCTCTTCTCTATCAGTGCCTTAGATGCACGAGGAACTTCCTTACTTCTGCTAGTAGAAATTGGAACTATGGACACAAGTGAACTCCACTCCGTCAAAGCCCTTTTGGACAGCAGAGCAACTAGAAGCTTTATCGACAGGAACTTCGTCCGTTCGAAAGGGATAAACACTTGGACCCTCTCATGCAACATCCCAGTCTTCAATGTCAATGGTTCCCCCAACAAGGCAGGATAAATCTCTGAGGTCGTAGACGTATTTCTCCGTTACAAGACTCACTCCAAAAGGATGCTTTTGGCCGTCTCCGGACTTGGGAAACAGAGTTTGATCCTAGGCTACAACTGGCTCAAGGACCACAACCCCAAGGTTAACTGGGAAAAGGGAGAAGTCAAAATGACCCATTGCCCTCTCCGGTGTAAAGAAGGATGCACCCTACGGAAGGAACAGACCCACCAGAAGAGGACTGAACTCCGAGCCCTCTGATCGTGTCATGATGGACCCACACCCCTTTTCCAAGAAGAGCCAGAGCTCGAAGAAATGCCTCCACAAATGTGTAGCCTTGACTAGAGGCTCAGAGACCGACTGTTCCTTATACGCATCTTTCTAGAACTTACCGAGGTCGACCTCCAAGCTACAGCTACAACCTCCCAACGTCTCGCGGAGGGAGCCAGACACAGTAAGGAGACACTTGCCGCTACTACTCCACTGTCCACCTATGTCACGGAGTTCCAATCCGTATTCGCCAAGGAGGACTTTGACATACTGCCAGAGCATCGCAAATGGGATCACGCTATCGAACTGATCTCCGGAGCAGAGCCTAAGTCATCAAAGGTCTATCTCCTGTCCCCATTGGAGCAAGAGGAGTTGGACGCTTTCCTGGAGAAAAACCTCCATACCAGATGAATCTGACCTTCCAAATCCCCCATCGCAGCTCCCATGTTCTTCATCAAGAAGAAAGATGGTTTACTCCGGCTAGTCCAAGACTATCGCACGCTAAACGCCATAACCGTCAAAAACAGGTATTCTCTCTCCCTTATCTCCAAACTCGTCTCCCAGCTCCACAGAGCCAAGTACTTCACAAAACTTGACATCCGGTGGGAGTTCAACAATATGCGTATCAAGCCCAGAGATGAATGGAAGACGGCCTTCTGCACCAATCATGGCCTCTTTAAACCCCTCATGATGTTCTTTGGAATGACCAACAGCCCTGCTACCTTCCAAACTATGATGAACGACATTTTCAGAACTCTCATAGCCGAAGGGATCATAGTAGTGTACTTAGACAACATTCTGATCTTTATGAAGACAGAAGAGAAACACGAACAAGTAGTCTAGAGGGTCTTGGAAGTACTGGTGGAACACAAGTTATTCCTCCGCCCAGAGAAGTATGAGTTCCATCAGAAGGAGATCGAATACCTCAGACTGGTCATTTCGGAAAACAAGGTTGCAATAGATCCAGTTAAAGTTGCCGAAGTCTGCAATTGGCCTACCCCAGAGAACTGGACTGACGTACAAGCTTTCATAGGCTTCGTCAACTTCTACCGTCGCTTTATCCGAGATTTCTCGACCATAGCCAGACCCCTCTTTGACCTCACATGTTCTGACCAAGCTTGGAACTGGGATGCCAAAGAGCAGAAAGCCTTCAAAGGTCTCAAGATGGCAGTGACCACTGCTCCAGTCTTGGTATCACCCCAGGACTCAGAGCCCTTCCGCATTGAGGCTGACAGTTCTGACTTCACCTCCAGAGCTGTCCTTTCTCAGCAACTGCCCAGAGAAGAGAAGTGGTACCCGGTAGCCTTTTATAGCAAGTCTCTGTCTCTGGTGGAGCGGAATTACGAGATCCATGACAAGGAGATGCTTGCTATCATCTATGCACTGGAAGAGTGGAGGCATTTCCTAGAGAGAACCCGATATCCAGTGGAGATCTGGACAGACTACAAGAACCTGGAGTACTTCATGATGGCTAAGAAACTTAACCATCGCCAGGCTCACTAGTCCCTGTACTTAGCCCGCTTTGACTTTAAGTTGACTCACTGCCCAAGACGTTGCATGGGGAAGCCTGATGCGCTATCACAGAGACCGGACCATGGTAAGAGAGCCTCCGACAATGAAGATGTGGTCTTCCTACGACCAGAGCTTTTGGCAATCCAAGCCCTCGAAGGAGTCCAGATGGAGGGACTAGAGAGAGACATCCTCAGGGAAATTTGTCAAGGGAACCAGAGAGGTGACTAGGAAGAGCCAGTGGCAAAAGCAGCGAGAGAGCTCTGGCAAGCAGCGAGTAAAACGGTCTGCTCCACAGAATAGTCAGAGGAAGAAGGACTACTCTGGTTCAGAGGCAAGATCTATGTTCCCTGGAACGCAGACTTGCGAAGGCAAGTGATCTCCTTGTGCCATGATACAAAGGTTGCTGGACACCCCAGTGAAAGGGGCAAAAGGGAATTTAGCTGTGACTAGCAAGTAGAAAAGGGAGCGGTGACAGTTCCCAATTGCGTGCTAAAGGGTTCGTAGGGAGAAGGAGGAAGTGAGGGTATCAGAAAGAAATTAAAATATGAAGCGCAGCTTATCTGTAATGTAAAAATAGTTGAAATAAGGGTAGGTTCGATCTAGATCTGCCTCACATGGTGTCCCTAAGGTGTCCACCTTTACACACCGTAACAAGCTCACTAATAGAATAGTCAGTAAACCACTCATAGGCCTTACCACACTCAATCAAGCCCTCATCCGCATCCCCACACCAAACCTTATGGGTGTGATATGACCTGAGTCAATGATTAGCCAGGCTTTTCAGGCCTGCTATTCCATAGAAGGTTGCCCAAGCGACCGCTGTGTCTTGGCTCCGAAAAGAATAGGGTATATGATAGAGAATATTCACCAACTCAACCTCTCACTAAGATCACCCCTTACACACTCAAGAGAATCACATTTACAACCTCAAGAGCTTCTGAGATGAAGGCAAGGGCCAAGGAGGCTCCTCCCATCAATCTCCACTCTGAGAATTATATTAGAATATTACAAATGTTAGAGACTCAATTAAAAAGAAATAGAAAAGGAAACTCTCCATTCTGCCACTCTCCCTTGCATCTCTTCTCTATGACATTACCATGTGGCTATGACAGCCATCACCTTTCTGTCCTCCATACCTCCTGGACATGACTATGTGATCCTGCTCCACCTCCATACTTCACTCCTGCCCATCGTTCCCTGAACCCCAAACCGGCTTCCTTCTACTCCGAATACGGTCTAGAAATACATAACAGTGTGTGCTAGTATCAGCGATACGATTGTCACCCAGTGGCGTGTCTGTTTCTTGACTGAGTCCAGCAGTGATGGGATCACTAGTCACTGATAGACTTTTGATCTGCCGTCTTGGTGTCATATTAGTCTAAGTCCGCTCTAGATTGAAATTATCTCACATTCCAAAGATATCTCTGAGCCTCTGATTTCTAGAGCTTCAACATTGATAGTCTGTATCTGAGAAACCCGATGCTAGCTCATTAGTCTTGCCTCCCGAGGTATATGCTATTCTAGCATGTGGTAGCTTGGTCACTACCTAAGAGAAGTACCCAACCTTGGGTCTAGATTATGTCTGGGGCTTGTAGGAAGTCTCTAGAGTGGATTCCAATAGTGAAATCCAGGGGTATAATGTGTATTCCATGTTACATTTCTGTAGAAAATTCTCTAGCAGCGTAACACCGGATGCTGGAAAACGCTGGAGTTTTAGTCTCTCGGAATTACTGGTGGCCTCAAATGTCTAGGTACATCGGACAGTATGTCAGCACCTGTGACCTCTGCCTCAGGATGAAACCGACGAGACAGGCTCCAGTAGGCGAATTGCACCCTCTCCGGATCCCGGACTCGCAATGGGACACGCTTAGCGTGGATTTCATAGTGGAACTCCCCTCCTCCTCCGGACATGACACAGTAATGACAGTGGTGGATTTAGTGTCGAAATGAGTACACTTCATTCTGATGCACATGACGGTGACAGCAGAAGGAGCAGCTAGGCTTTTCCTACATCAAGTCTGGAAGCTCCACGGTCTTCCAAAGTGTGTAGTCTCAGACTGTGGACCTCAGTTCGTAGCTCGCTTCACCAAGGAACTTTACTGCCTGCTAGGAATTAAGTTGGCGTCTTCCACAGCCTGGCATCCTCAAACCGATGGACAGACGGAGCGCGTCAACCAAGAGTTGGACCAGTACCTCCGGCTCTTTGTGAACGAGAGGCAAGACGACTGGTACAACCTCTTACCCATGGCGGAGTTCCAGCACAACAATCACGTCCACTCCGCTACTCAACAACCTCCATTTCTGCTCGATACCGGACGGCTTCCTCGTATGGGCTTCGAACCCCAACAGAACCCTTCTGGTCTAGAGACAGTCAATGAGTTCACAGAGAGGATGAGGACAGCAATTGAAGAAGCGAAGTCCGCAATCCACAAAGCACAGGATGACATGAAAAAATACTATGACCGACGAAGAACTCCAGCTCCAGTGTTCAAACCCGGCAACAAAGTCTTTCTTGACACATTGGACATCTGAACTACGCGCCCTTTGCAGAAACTCTCACATCGACAACTGGGCCCCTTTGTAGTGGAAAGACGGATCGGACCTATAGCCTATCGCTTAAGGCTGCCACACCAGATAAAGCAACTCCATCCGGTGTTCAACATAGTGAAGCTCACTCCAGCTCTGGATGACCTGATTACAGGCCGGAAAACAGAGGACCACCCGCCGCCCATAGTCATCGACGGAGAAGCAGAGTGGAAAGTAGAAGAGATACTTGATAGTCATTGGCACCAGAGGAGATTCCAGTACCTCATCAAGTGAAAAGGATATGGCTGCAAACACAACTTCTGGGAGTCTGCCTCTGAAGTCTCTACTCCAGAACTCACAATGGAGTTTCATTGCAAATACCCTGGGGCTTCAAGACACATCAGACGCACAGAGTTCAACAACATTTTTCATTCTAAGTCCATTGCTCCGAGACGTAGCAATCTTAAAGGGGGGGTGAATGTAAGGGGATAGCTCTATCTCCACCCCTAAACTGCAAAGCGATACTCCAGAGCAGCCTAAGCCTGTTCAAGTATTACTAAAGTAATACTTAAACACGCTAGTATAGCTCCAATCACGGAGACCCTGACACTTAGAATGCAAACCCAGTATATAGTATAGAACATTCCTTCAGGAGCCTCATCCTAATCTCTGAGGATTCTTCTGGAGGTGAGTTGTATCATAATTGCAAACTGTAATATAAACTGAGGATTCTTCTGGAGTCTTGTGCCCCAGTCGCCCTTACAGTACTTACCATCTGGTATACATTGCCAAGGGGACAAGTGGAAGACAGCCTTCACTTGTTTGAATAGCTCGTAATGCTATTTGGCCTGTCAAACATTCTGTCAGTCTTCTAGTATTTCATGAATGAAATCTTCTCCAATCTCTTAAACATCTCCATAGTCATCTACTTAAACGACATTCTGATTTACTCTGATAATTTTGTTGACCATAAGAAGCATATAAAAGAGATATTAAGTAGACTGTGAAATAACTGGCTGTATATATCACCTACCAAGTGCATCTTCCACCAGGACAAGATTGAGTTTCTGGGTTTTGTTTTGGGATCAGACAGTCTGAGGATGGATGAGTCTAAGATACAGACTATCCAGGATTGGCCAACACCATGTCAAGTAAAGGATGTACAATCCTTTCTAGGATTTGTGAACTTTTATCAATAATTATGCTAAAGTAACCTTGCCACTTACCTGCTTACCCTGAAAGAATGAACCCTGGTCCTGGATAACAGTGAAAGGGTGCAAAAGGGAATTGCATACTGGAACAAACAAAATAATAATGTGTCAGCTCCCAATTACATACTAAAGGTCCAAGGGAAGATAATCAAAGTTGAAGGTTTCTAAATAATTAGAGAAATAAGAATTATACATAGCTTTAGTAAAATATATGTTGGTGATTGTAAAAGAATCATAATATCTCTCTAGATCGTCATTGCATAGCCTCTCTAAGGTGTCAATCTTTACACACTATGACAAAAGCTCCTCTGGAAAATACAGTTAGTTGATTACTCATAGACACTCCACACTCAGTTGCCCTCTTGTCTGCACTCCCAACACTGAACCTTATGGGTGTGATGCAATCTAAGTGTGCACCTAGCCAAGCTTTCCCAGCCTGTTGTCCTCTCTGAAGCCTGTCTAAGTTGCATTTGCTATTCCTCCCTAGATCGAGTTCTGGGTATATTCTGTGTTCTTCTTAAGACACCCCACTAGTCCCAGTCTTCTTACTCTCAATAGATCTGCATTCATGATTCCAAAGGCAGTGTAGATGGAGGTAGGAGTCAAGAGGTTCTTCTTTGATCCAACTGCACTCTGGATACTATATTAAAGATATTACAAATGGCTGAAACTCAAGAAATGAGATATAAAAAGGAAACTATTACTACTTTTAGAATTCCATTGATTCCTTTCTGTCCTAAGTCCTCCCAAAATCCCACTGATAACGCAGCCCTCTCCTTTTTTTGTGATGATACATTCCCTCACCAAGTCCTTTCCATCAAAGATGATGTGTCTTCATTACTGCTTCCTTCTAGAATATTCTTCCAGCTTCCCCTATCATACTCTTGATGCTGCTTTGTAATTTGGACTTCTTCAAATATCTGTTAAACAGTTAGCAAGTTCCAATAAATGTCTAGTATCTTCAAGTTGTGTCCTAGAGGTCATTTATCTAAATATAATTGATCTGATGCCATCAATGCTTATTTACAAGCACAAAGTCTACCAGTCTAAGCTCTTTATCTGAGTAGTACTGGTTCTAGAGTACAAGTTTACCATCTTTCTAAGTTGGTCCATTCAAAAGTGGATCTAGAGTATAGTCCCTCAGTAACTCTCTTAGTAACCTGATGCCAGTTCATTCTAATTGTCTCTCGAGGTCTCAACATGAGCTCTAGGTCGATTATCACCTGCCCAATGTACTCATTATATAATGTTATATTCTGAGAATATAGAAAGGATTCTAGAGCAAATTCTAATTGAGAATCTATTGGTATAAAGTGTATCAAATGTTATCTTCTATGGAAAATTTGCCTGTGGTGTAACAGCGGTGAAGATAAAAGTTTGAATAAAGATAAAATGTGTGATCTCCTAAGAAAAGCACTCTAGTTGACACTGTGTATCAGCACAGTGTCTCTCATGCAAATTCATGGAGAAATAAATTCAGAAGTTGAAGGTAAAAAGAAGTTGTGAAATTAAAGTTCTGCTGATGTACCATAGTAGCAGTGATGTTCAAAACTTGAAACTCAATTCTAGACTACTGTCTTGGCTCTGTGCCTGAGTTCTGCCTGCCTGGTGTCACCCTAACACCCTGTTTCAAAGTTGTCCTCACAGTAGCACTCTCTGGCTATATGATCAGACTATCCTCATAGTAGTACTCTTGACTATGTGATCAGATATATGACTTTGAATCCTCCCTGTATAATTTGACTCCCTAGCAATGCTAAACTCTGTCTTAGAGCTCCTATGATGTTGCCTCTGCAGCTAAGTCACTTGTCCTGTAGTCTCTTTGATTTGACTCAGTCTTAAGTCGAAGCAACTTAATCACTGATCTGATCACTCTAAAATAGATTTCCACTTTGAAAACCCAAATAGAGGAAAGAGGCAACTAAGATTATTTGCTCTCTTCCTACTAAGTAGGGGTTTTTATAGGTTTAGAGAAATACAAAAAGAAATATATGAAAAATAGAGAAAATAATAAACCCAGTCATAATCTATTATTACAATGATTGTTCCAGTAGTGATAGGGAATTCTGCACCTCCTTGTCTTTTCTCGATTATTTTCTATTAGTTTTGCCAGGTCCACTCTGCCCTTGCCAAGTTACTAGGTTACCTACCACCGATCCTGTGGTGATCTTTCCCTTTCTTTGGCTTATCTCAGTGACTTGGGACCTGACTCTTTTCTTTTCTGCCTAGGAAGTTTTGGAAGTTATCTCTACTGCCCCCTGAGGCTCTTTGTTACTCCTTTGTTTCTGATCACAATGAAGCAGTTCTTAATATGTTCCTATTCTTAGCCATCACTGATTGGGTGATGTTGTGGCTATTCTTATCTCCTGCTAGGCCACTGGTCCTGTTTCTTGTGATGGGTGTCTTTCTGAACTTTTTTATATAAGACTTCTTTTTTCTGACTAAACTGCTTTTCTCAGCAATGATACTGTAGGGCCATGGGCTCGACTCTGCTGGTTCTTGAGTGATTGGTCTTTTGGTAGTAGTAACCTTATGTCTCCGGGTATACTGCTATGTAGTTAGGTAGCTAGTTTTTTAGTGGTGAAGTCCTCTATGCCTTTCCTGCTACCTAGCAGGTGATTCTATCTTAGTCCTACTTTTGGGGTGTGAAGTTGTGAAATTTGTTTATTTTTAGGCCTGTCATATGACGGAAAATAACCATTAAATAATATAATTTCTTTTATATTTTATATTATTACTAATTTTTCACTCCTAAACTCCTGTTGTCTACTCCTATAGGATCACGATGTAGACTAGTTACTTGTACTCCTC
>Ga0153958_1000372_pt1 | contig 11229 bp, 10 predicted proteins | sample TSFL042MetaG_FD_104719 | JGI IMG/M metagenome (GOLD analysis project Ga0153958, IMG submission 104719) | Attine ant fungus gardens microbial communities from Florida, USA - TSFL042 MetaG | ecosystem: Host-associated > Fungi > Mycelium > Unclassified | place: USA: Florida, Wekiwa Springs... | reverse complement strand
TGCTCCCTTCCTACAACAGTAAAGCCACTGCCTGTTCCAATTTATTTGAATTTTTCCTGAATTTATTTGCATTTTTGAGTGGAAGGAGAGAGTGTGGGAATGCTTAGGTACATGATTTATCAGCGGCATCTTCCCACATCGGTCTCGCATACATACTAGATTATAATATTATCACAGTATCTAGTTAGAATAAATACAGACCAGAAAGAGAAGAGAATGGCAAGTTTTGTAAGGCTCTAGCTATGATAACTTAAACCTACTCCAAGTTCGAGTTAACAAGGAGAACTTGATAGAGTTCTTATTTATTTCTTGTACACCACTTATACAACTACTATATGGTCTGTGCACTGTTTTCCCACACTCATTATGCAATCCATCATATGATATGACATTATTACATCCTAGTGTGACAATGATATGTGATACTTTCCTGCACTCCTTTCTTGTGTAGTAAGTCCAAATAAAAAGAGAAAAGAAGAGAAAAGAAAAGAAAAGAAATATAAATAATGACTTAGCCATTTTGCCAAGTCATGACAGGAGGCAAGCAAGATGAACTAGCATCAGGTTATAAAGAGAGTTATTAGATGACTATGTTCTAGATCCACCATTGGTTGGAAGTACCTTTACTATGTCTGCACCCTAGTCTTATTGGTGTTTAGAAGGCAATCTTAGATAGTCAGACTGTGCTTGCAAATAAACATTGATGGCATCAACTTGAGATCAACTTGAGCTATATTTTGAGAAAAAGAGATATTCAGGATGAGATTTAGGGAAATCAGATAGTTACCAGAGCTTACTAAACCATTAACAGGTGATTAGGAGATTAGAAATCACAGGGAGTTTAGGAAGGAATGACAAAGAAGATTAAAGAAGCCTCTAGAAGAATAATCATGATAAGATATATCATCACTAATGGGAAGGAGTTAGAGGAGAGATGTATAAGCCTAAGAAGTTAAACATGGTGAAAAAACTGAACTACCTGACATTTCAAGCTCAAGGAGCACCTAAACATGATAAGTAGAATTTTTATCGCAGAGTGGGGGATTGACATAACAAAATAAATTGTGTGTAGGGGAAAAGAGGAAAAGACAGAAAGACCTTTTAAACTGTAACTACATTCCCATTTTCTATATGTAAATATCTGAAGCAAATGCTCCAGCAAATGGAGTTTCCAAGACAACTCAATGTCATTTCATAACAAGGATATCACTCCGTGACAGGGATGTCGCTATAACTTTCCTCTCACCATCATCATCATAGCTCGGTGAAAGCACGTTCTCGACGATGGTGAAACAGACTCCTCAGCTGGACATTCTGATGACGACAATATCGATTTCGATAATGACCCAGATTTGAAGGATGAACGAGAGCTGTTTCAGGATCCATACAGACGCAAATGCAGGAGAAAAAACTGCAAGGACTGGTGTGTTTGGAGACAATAGTAACTACGAGGATAGCTCTAAATGTGGTTCTACGTCTCGTGCTAGAATGTATTGAACAAAGGCTCCTGCATTCGTGTCGAGCGAGAAGAAACTCAAGTTAGAAGAAGAGGATGTAACATCAGAAGACAGAAGTGCAAACGAAGAGAATGATGGTGAGGATGTTACAGAGGCCCGAGAATATTTAGACCACTCTGAACCATCCGGGCCTCCATCTCCTCACGCGCTTCCAGACGAAGAGGATGATTATGGAGAAGAGAAAGTATCGAAACCTTGTGTTGGAGGTATAGGCTTCAAATCTGCTACAGCAGGTGGTGATACTAGCTCTGGTTTCGGCTTCGGCTTCAAAGGAGGCATTGGTAACAAGGAAAGAACTGTCTTTCTCTCTGAGAACGACTCGTCTACATCTCACCCACCGACCCCTGCCCCACTGTTCTGTATAATGGTTCTGAACCTTCCTCTTCTCAGGCTTCACCTATACTAGATAGTATGCCATCCGTCTTCGGTTGAGCTTCGACTGCAAGCAACTGATTCAAACGCGAAGCATTTGCACCCCCTCCAAAACCTACAAATCTCTGTGTTAGAGATGGTACACTTTTCAAAAAATTGCAGACTCCTTCGGTTCCCAGATGTTTGAAAAGATGGGTTGGACAGCTGGCACAGGTCTCGGTGTCAAAGGCGTAGGTATCGTCACTCCAGTTGAAAGCAAACTACGTCCACAAAAGATGGGTATTGCATTCAAGGGGTTTAAAGAGAAAACAGAGCAAAGCAAAAGAGAGGCGAAGAGGAGAGGAGAAAATATCAGTGACGAGGAGGATGAGAAGACGAAGAAAATGAGGAGAAAGGTGAGGGAGGCCGAGCAGAAGTGTCCAGACATTTGGAAGAAACCAAAGAAGATTAGAACACAAGACATATGAGCAAATTATTGCCGAAGCTGGGCAAGAATCTGTTGTCCCAGGGATAGGACATATTATTGATGCTACGTGTGCTATCATGCGTGCATGACAAGCTCTTATAATCACAAAACTTCCAGAACTGACATTTTTTTTTCCAGCGGCAAGAGGAAACCTCTCTATCGGATATCAATCTCAATTCTTGGGCACCCACAAGCGACCCGGCTCATATCCCTGAAATCTGTCATGACATCTGCCTCACCGCCTAATCGTGTAAATCTGACCTCGATAACCTAGCTCTCAAAGCCAAAGCTCTTCATATACATAAATCTTTTGTTATTTCTGAAGAAGCTCGTCTCAGCAGAAAGATTGAAGAGAAAGCTGCCCTAATATCTCGTTTCCAGCAGATCCATATTATAGCCAATGATATCTCTGCTCTATCGAAAGAACAAGCTTCGGTATATGAAGTTTCTTTGGAGCCTTTTTCACCTTTCGTGTGCAAATTAGTGGATCAGTTTCTGATGGAGCTGGAGAAGTATGGATTGGATGAGGTGGTGGTTGCTGCTGTAGCGCCACTGGTGAGAAGGAAAGTGAAGGAAAGTGGCTGGGTAACATCCGCTGAAAGAGCCGAAAGAGTTCATATCGGTATTCAGTGAGTGGTGAAAAGCGTTAAGGGTAAGAGGCAAGAAGGAAGAGGGCAAGGAGGAAACTCAGGTTGATGTTTATGGTGAACAAAGAATGGATATTTCGCCACCACTGGAAGAGTATGTTCCTGCAGATTCTTTTCGTCTCCTACTGATAAATGTTACAGGCTGGCGCCAATGACTCTGTTCGAGAGTCTCCTCTGGAATGTTTGGCTTTCGAAAGTTAGATCAGCGATTAACAATGAATGGCCATCTGAAGAACCGCAACCTGCAGTCAAGTTATATGAAGCTTGGTCGACGTTCTTACCTCCATTTATCTGGGACAATATACTCAACCAATTGATCCTGCCCAAAGTGAAAGGGGCAGTTGTAGACTGGAATTCCAAATGCTCCAAAGTGCCATTGAGATATATCGTTTTCCCATGGTTACCTTTTGTTGGACTGCAGTTAGAGGACCTAATAAACGATGCAAGAAGGAAGATTAAGAGCTTGATACGAACTTGGGTTCCTGGTGAAGACATGCCTGATGATCTGGCTGCTTGGCACGAGGTAGACCCTTTCCCTGCTCCCGTCACACTATCCCCCAGCTTACAACACTTATTTCAGGTGTACAACAAAGGCGAATGGAATACAATAATTCTAAAGTATATTATCCCCAAACTCAACATCAACCTTCGTACTAACTTCTGCATTGATCTACGTAACCAAGTGCCGTACCTTCCAACAAACTCTTCTCTGGATACCACTCGTCCGCTCATCCATTCTGTCCCAAGTTTTTGAAACCGAGTTCTTTCCGGAGTGGCTGAGAATTTTACATGCCTGGCTTGTACAACCAACTGCAGATTATGATGAAGTGAGGTGGTGGTATCAAGAGTGGAGGGATATGTTTCCAAAGGATTTGTTGGATTTGAGTAGGAACGAGAAAGGTGGGTTCACTGGTGTGGGGAGGGGTTTTAAGAGAGGATTAGAGCTGATACATGAGGCGATGGCTCTGCCATCCAGTGAGAGGATAAAGCTGAGGAAACCGGATTTCAAGAAAGAGATGGCTGTTTTGGCATTGGCAGAAGAGAATAAATGTAAAGCGACTGCGGCTGACAAGATTATTCCTGCGACTAGAAAAGCAACAAGAACACAAGAAATTAGATTTAAAACCATCGTTGAGGAATACGTAGCAGACCATAATCTGCTATTCATGCCAACTGGAAAGGCTCATGCTAAGCCGTGGATGCCTCTGTACAGAATTAGTCTTAGAGAGGATGGAGGGATGCAGTGTGGGCTAGTGTTGAGAAGGGTATTATTGGGAGTGAGGAGGATGAGTCCAGAGCAATTAGTCTAGATGACATGGTTCATAGAGCTACGGAAGGGTCCCACATGTGAGTATGTATGTATGCAGGTGATACGTTCCAGGAATCTGTATTTGGGCTTGCTATCCTAGACTCTGACAACCATCGTCCTGGGCATGTTTGTTAGATATTGAGGGAGCCGATCGGTCTAAATTTAGATGACTCCTTGTTTTCTTCACTGTGTCCATGTTTTCTACCATCTCAGTTACCTTTCCTTTGTTTCCACCAAAATGCTAAGGATAGGTATAACAATTATAGGTAAAGCCCTTTTGCATTGCCCTGAGCGTTCACATGGCTTTTGACACTGCACTGAATCTCGCCTGTGTACTATCTTCAATTAGGACTTGAGGGACAAATACAAAATCCTCAGCCCCGATTCACTTCATTCGGCCGACGCTCCCAGGTGACCTCGATCTGGCGCGACGATTTCTGGTCCCGGATGATGAATCCTCATTGATGTTACCAACTGCAAAAACCTGCTGGAAGAACACCCGAATTCCCTTGTTTTTTGGAATAGGATAAACGGGTCATGAAAGCCTTGCTATGATGGGAGCTTCGTTGTCTTCTTGGAACACTTTGAAGATGTCTGTCTTATGAGGCTGAGGTCTTTTCAAAGGTACTGGTTATTGATTGCACTGCTAACAATACTGAAGCCACTAGCAATTTCCTAGGTCGATCCGACTCGAAATTTTTGACAATTACTTTCGACACTAAGGACCCTGAGTTATGTCATTTGATTCTATTTCTCTGAAAACGGAGGACAAACCAAAGGGTCGTAGCAGAATGATGTGAGACAAACACAAGATCAGATTCTATTGTGAAGACGCTTTTGGCATAGTAAGCAATAATCGCACGTTGCTGACGTATATGTAGTCAGCCGAACAATCAAACCACTGCGATTCATTGAAATAAGCGATAGGAGAGATGTCTTTATATGGAAAGGCGAGACTTCACATATGTGGCACATCATAGTGATACCGGAAGATTTGGAGAATTGCTCTCGAGGTCTCCTGGTTTTCTTGCATCATGTCGTGTGGACCTCTTGAATTTTGTTTTCTGTTTTCCTATCCCGAGCGTCACTGTTTGGCTCCAGCGCTGTGCTCTGCAGACGCTATATTTTCAGCTACCGGTGTTGACTCAACCTTGCCTCAATCTTGCTCATGACTGTTCGACTGTTGTAACAGTTATTTCATCTGCTGTCGACTTACCTATATCCGCTCTACTGTTCCTTTTGTTGTTTGAATTCATCATGAATTCTATGACCTTATACTCCCCATCCAAGCTTGGCATATACATCTCCTAAAAGAATTGTGGATTTTCCTGTCGTCAATCACTGATACGACAACCTATATGATCCCTGCCGATACATAAAAACAAATAAGACATCTACACATTTTCCTGCGTTGATGCTCCTTTATGACACACATAGCTAGTCCTTTCCTCCTCCTAAACGTGGTCGACAACAATTTATATGGCGCACCTGAGAATCAATACTGTCATTGTGGCCACCAACCCTGGTGTCAAGGTCACCATCACCAGCATCGAAGTTTCTGGCAGCACTCATCATTGTTGACCTGTTGGCTCTTGTCATTGTCGTTTTTGTTGCAATAGAGGTCTTGAAGTGCGGACGACGACCAAAGTGTCAGCAGTAATCGAGTCAGTGCTTTTGTCACCAGCAGGCATGACAATGGGATCGGTGCTAGTGTTGTTATTGCCAGTGGCAGTCGCCACGGTTCTATAACTGTCGGCAACATCATTAGCTCCATATAAGAGAACCAGCGAATCTCGAGAGATTCATTGGTATCATGCAGACGCCTAGAAAAGCCACGCATCGAACGCATCGTTAGTGAGGATGCCTCTTGTCGGGTATACTCTCAGCGAGAGATTGGCAGCCTTGCATCTCTTGATATTGACATGTGTCCAGTTAAAGGACAGATGCAGTTTATCGGAGGAGTCCGGATTTTATTTGTGGAGCTACTTGAGCGTGTTCTCAAGTAAAGTGCTTGTCTATACTAACTGAAAGATGGCCCCTTTACTCCTGTACCCTTGTCGCGGTCTGAATGAGGGAGTGGTATTGTACGACAATGAAGCCCTCAAAAAATTGGCGAATGTCGATATCTCAATGACCAATGTCCAGAGTCGATGGTATGGATGGGGAAGAGGCAAGTTTCATCTATTGAAGGAGAAATCCCACACCAAGCTTGAGCCGACCCTATACCAGCAGGGTCTTTTCGTTCGAAGAAGCCGGTAGAAGATTCTCATCACCTTCTTCTTACCAATATGTCGACCTACTGTTTGTGCATACATGAGGGACTCCCCAGTACCAACAGCTGGCTCTGAAACTCACCGAGTGCTTCCAGAGGCTTCAGGAGGGATCGATTGTGCATACGAGATGGTGGTAGCTAATTAATTGAAGAGTTATTCTATGACAAGCGATGCTAAGTACCATCACGTCTGATAACAACGCGTCTCCGGAGAATATTCACCCTATACTCACAGGGATTGTTCCCTGGAGATGTACATCTCAGTAGCAGCGCCTGGAACTGTTCGTGGCAGGTAGTAATAAGAACACAACTATGATTATGGAACTGAAACAAGAGAACTATGTGAGAGCTATGTACAACAACAAGGATAGCTGAGATTCTTCTCGCCGGGATTTGGACTAGGTCGCACCAAACGCGCACAACGTGTGCATAACTCTGACGGGACCCTCACATTGCTGGCCAGCTCCTATTGAGCTGCTAATATTCCACTTTACCGCTTTTGATCTGGTCTTAAATTTGGACCGTCACTTACCTTCAAGTCCTACTCTTCCAACTTGGCCCCTTGCCTTTTTCCTAGTCCGCCGATTCCTTCCACCCTGCTATTGGAAGTCTTTACCGGACATGAACTTGAAGCAGACTGGATTTTCTCTCTTTCCAAGGCGGACTCAGTCTGTTTGAATGAAGCACTCCTTTATCTACGTGCAATGTTTACAAGATGCCTAGATTTATACAAGCCCCCTGTGGGCAGTGTTGTGTACATGACTATTGCAGCTGCAAGATATATATGAGGAATGAGAAGAGAAACTGTACCAGCCAGGACATTCTTTCCAAGCTAGTGCTCGATCCTTGGATCAAGAATGCTGAAATTCGAAAGATATAACGAACGATGAAAAGAAGTAGCATGATGCTTCTGCCTTGATTTATGATCTTTCGTACCATGTTTTCTGCTGGCTGGCATATTTCTCAAATGGAGGTGCATCTGTACTTGCTTCCCACTCAGGGTCTCATGTCCTCACATTGGGTTTTTCAGCTTGATCTCATCCAGCAACATCCGGCAACATCTGGATTAGGATTAGTCAAGGGATAATATTGCTTTCTGGATAATTTTCGGGCGCGTTTACCCAGAATTAAAAGAAATCTAGTTGGATACTTATGACATTTTCAGCACTGGGTGGTAGCAAAACGTGACATAGTACAAATGTCGTGTTATTGTGTTTGAATGGGTAGGTATCACTATTGTTCAGTATCAAGGTATGTCGCTAATGTACAGAAATACGATCAGTGCCTCGATACTAAGACATTCGTTGGCTTTCTCTTTTAGTGAGAGTTGCATAAAGTGGTGGAGATGTGTTCAATTCATGGATGATGCTCGAAAGAGGTGAAGGGATTTACGGACTTGTTCATGGCGAGTGATCTCAATCAATATGTTCTTTATCAGAATTGTCTGGGGTGGTAGAGGAATGAGTCCCATTGCTGGGTGAGTCAACTGATGCCAATCTGCTGCATTTCGTATTATTTGATCATGTCGTCCATTTGAGCAACCAAACAAAACACCCCAATTGCCGATATGCAGTCCGTGTGCCGTTCAAAATAACGTATCATGTTCATTTTGGGATCAATTTTTGCCTGGTGCTATGTGCCAGCCAGTGGGTGTGACAAGGAACGGACACTACTGGAACATCACCCCTGATCTGTGGCTATCACAGAAAGAATCGAGGTTTTTCCCTCTTACCTCTCATTTTTGAGCTTTCTCCCGTAGTTGGCTCTGACCAGGTTTATGTGAGGAACATTTCTGCAAAATTTGAAGGGGAGCGGAGGATTATTGCATGAAAGAGAGAGGTTTTGGTGACAGTCTTTTTCGCTTAGACTGGGGAGTACTGCACGGCCGGGTGTCTCAATTTGAGATGTGACAAGATGGTCCGTGCTCTTTTTTCCATGCTCATAAGGCTTGCAGACGTGGGTCGGAGCCTCAATTGCTCCTTGATTTCTCTCTTCTTTCCCTCACCTCCCCTTTGGGGTTCACTCATATTTTCCTCTCTTATATCTTCTGCTGTCTTCCATCTGGCTATGTGTTAGCAGGTCTCTTACTCTTGCAGAGCACCACCTGGATCCGACGGTCTTGACTTAGTGGCGTCATCAAGGTTCTCAGGGCGGTATGACTCTATCTGTATCTCAAGACATAATGGACCTAGATGACATTTTCCCCAACCTGCACTTGTCGAGGGATGACGTGAAGACGATATATGACGACGATCTTAAGCCAGGCTACACTGGGACACGATTTATCAAGATGGTGATTGTTGTGCAAGATGATTGACTCTGGACATAAGAAAGGTGATAAAACGCGACTAATCTAGCCTAGTGCTCTTGGTGTCGTCTAGGAGAACTGGAGGTAGGGCCTTTGAGCCCTGGACGACACTTGGCCCGACGACCTCAGGACGATCTGAAGCCAAGGTATACTGCAGCGCAAGATTGAACTCTGGTTATCAGGAAGGGTATATGATAAAACGCGACTAATCTAACCTAGCACTCTCGGTGTTGTCCAGGAGGACTGGAGGTAGGGCCTTTGAGCCCTGGACGACACTTGGCCTGACGACCTCAGGACGATCTGAAGCCAGGGTATACTGCAGCGCAAGATGATTGAACTCTGGTTGTCAGGAAGGGTATGTGATGAAATGCGACTAATCTAACCTAGCACTCTCGGTGTTGTCCAGGAGGACTGGAGGTAGGGCCTTTGAGCCCTGGACGACACTTGGTCTGACGACCTCAGGACAATCTGAAGCCAAGGTATACTGAGACGTGTTCAGCTGCTGCGTAAGATGATTGAACTCTGGTTGTTAAGAAGGGTATGTGATAAAAGTGTGACTGATCAAGCCTAGTGTCTAGGTGGGTGGGTGGGTGGTTAAATATCTGAACACCTTAAGAGATCTCATAAGTCGTCCTGCCGGTATTGTAAGTGAGGTTCTGGTTGAATGGTTATTCTAGGGGTGTGATGGATCAAGCATGAAAGCAAAAGGATAGGACCTGAACTTACATGTCCAGGGGGGGTGGTGGCGGGCCCTGGTCATTCAACGTGCGAGGGATGAAGTTAGGTACCTTGGTGGTCGTCCAGGAGGGTAGGTGGTGGGTCAAGTGTGTGGATAATTGAAGTGTTTGTTTTCAATCTAGAAGTGTGTCATATATCTAATCTTTTGATCATCTTTCAGATATCTGTTGAGTATGAAGGCAAAAGATAGGATCTGAACTTACGTGTCCAGGGGGGTAGTGGTGGGCCCTGGGCATTTGACGTGCAATGTTTGAAGCTTGGTACCTTGACGGTGTTGTCGACACTACTGTCCAGGTGGGTGGGTGGTGGGTCAAGTGCCTGGACGATCAAAGTATTTGTTTTCGATGCATAAGTCATATATCTAGTCTTTTGATTGTCTTTCAGATACCTGTCGGCCAAGTATAAAGGGCCTGGACTTACATGTCCAGGGGTTGGTGGTGGTGGGTCCTGGGCATCCGACGTGCAATGTTTGAAGTTTGGTACCTTGGCGGTGTCGTCCAAGTGGGTAGATAGTGGGTCAAGTGCTTGGATGCTGGGAGCGCGTTTGTAATTTCTATTCATGTGACAAAGATTATGTTAGACTTATTGTCAACAATGAACTCGAACTCGTCGACTCACAGGCTTGCCACTGCAAGTGTTTGTTCATTTTTTGAATTCATTTTGAACGAATAGTTTACTGTTTGTGAAGAGATCTATCTACCCACTCTAGAAAGTACTATGTACAGGGCAGCTACATCAGTCAAGTTCAATGGTCATTGTGTTATCCAGTCACCATGAAAATGAGTGGATCACACGCTCCGAAATAGAAACAGGGGAAAAGGCTAATCTTCTGAGAACTAACGGAGGTAGTGAATACATGGGTACAGGATTTCAAGAATGGTAAAAGTCCAGGGGAATGCATCTGCATTGACAACTAGTATCATGCTCGGCTACAGGAACAGGATCTCCATCTCATATCATTCCATTTCGACCACACCCAATCCACCACCATCACTACGGATGCCCTCTGGCTCTTGGTCTTGCTCGCCTGTACCCCTCTGTTCGCCAACACATTTTGAATCTAGTCCAGAACAATAAAGTGCCCGACCCATCCAACATAAATGATAGATTTGAATCCCTGATTGAGATGCCATTATCCACACTCAATGATGTGCCGGTGATTGTAATTGATGGATTGGACGACTGTGGTGGTCTGAGGCACGACGCGTCTGCAAAGGACGATAACAAGGATCTTTTATATATGCTCAAGTGTTGGGCTCAGGTCAATCACTTGAAAAGGTTCAAGTTGATCATTACCAGCTGACCAGAGGACCATACCAGCCGAATCTTTCCCAAATCCATGTCAAAAGAATATGCAGGTACATCTTCAATGACTCTAAAAGTACTGGACTAAGACCAGATAGAAATGACTATGAATTAAATGTTCAGGAGGAAATACAGAAGGTATATGCACCTAAGACCAGATAGAAACGACTGGTCTTAGGGCTTACATGACAAACACCTTATGTACAATACAGGTGTACAATTATTTACCTAAGAATAGACATGTTTTAGGTATTTCTGTATATGTCTCTCATCCTGGAACATAATGAGACAAGAG
>Ga0153958_1000371_pt1 | contig 11239 bp, 7 predicted proteins | sample TSFL042MetaG_FD_104719 | JGI IMG/M metagenome (GOLD analysis project Ga0153958, IMG submission 104719) | Attine ant fungus gardens microbial communities from Florida, USA - TSFL042 MetaG | ecosystem: Host-associated > Fungi > Mycelium > Unclassified | place: USA: Florida, Wekiwa Springs... | reverse complement strand
GTAGTGTAGTTATTATTGTCCTGATGTAGGTGTCCATAGCAACTGGTGCACAGACCAGGCTAGTCTAGTATAAGTAGCTAGTGATGTATGGTAGAATACCTTACCTCAACAATAGTTTGAGCTTCTGGGCTACTCATTGCTCTAACTTAAGACGCCTGCTTTACTATACTGCAGTGTGACTGGGCGCCTCACCAAGCGTGCCCCTTACAGTCAGTCTGCTACGCTCCCTTCCTACAACAGTCTGTGCAGCTACAGATAGTGTTGTCCATCAGGTCGCTTTGCTTCCTTCCAACAACGGTCTGCGTCACAGTGAGCAATATTGTGCGTCAGGTCGCTATGCTCCCTTCCTTCACTGGTAATTTGCATTGTTGTGCGTCAGGTCGCTGTGCTCCCTTTCTACAACAGTATGGCCACAGTCAGTTTGCAAATTGTATGTCAGGTCGCTGTGCTCCCTTCCTTTACTGTTAATTTACACTGTTGTAAGTCAGGTCACTCTGCTCCCTTCCTTCACTGGTAATTTGCACTGTTGTAAGTCAGGTTGCTCTGCTCCCTTCCTACAACAGTAAGGCCACAGTCAGCTCGCTTTGCTCACTGCCTGTTCTAATTTATTCCAATTTATCCTAATTTATTTGAATTTATTCTGAATTTTTTTGAATTTTTGAGTGAAAAGAGAGCCATTAGGTAAAACTTAGTCATGATTAGGTGAAGCTTTGTCATGCTCACTCAGCTGCCATCATCCCACATTCAGTGCAGCATACATACTAGATTATTTTCAGAAATAAAAGAACAAAAGAAATTTGTTAAAAAAAATTTACAAAAAGAATACATCAAACTACTAATAATATTACTTTTCTTTTTTGTAGCAAAGAAAGATAAAAAACTATAACTATGTTAAAATTATCAATATCTTAACAAACATACTATTAAAAATATTTATTTTATTTTCAACATCTAAACTATTTTCAACAAACTATGAAAATCAAAGAATTTCACTATATTAAACATATAACTTAAATATAATAATATTTACATTTGAGAATAAAATTAATAAAAAAGAGTATTTAAAATCTATTAAGAACTATATGAACCTATAGTTATATTCTTTAAAATATACAACTTTTCTACTACTTTTTAAACAATAATAAATATAATATTTACATCACTCATTGCTAAAAATCTTATCTTGGTATATATAAATAATATTTTTATTTATGCATTTGACAAATTTTAAAAATACTACAAAAACATGACTTATATTTTAAGCCAAAAAAATGCAAATTTGCTAAACAACAACTTAATTACCTTAGATATATCATTTTTATAGACCAAGTTCAAATGAATCCAATCAAACTTAAAGAAATAACTAATTAGTTTTTTATTACAAACTTTATTTGGTTATATCTCTATCAATTCTTTAACAATTTTTATGGTCTTAATAATATCAGAAAGCTCTTTAGAATATCTTTCAATTAATATTAGTCACATCTTGAAACAATCAATATTGACTAAGCTTGTCACAAACTTCATTTGGCTATATTTCCACTAATTCTTTGACAATTCTCATGGTCTCAATAGTACTAGAAAGCCCTTAAAAAGACCTTTTAATTAATACTAGTCATGTTTCAAGACTATTAGTATCGGCCAAGCTATTGAGTAAATCAGTAGGTAACTACTATGATATCACATATTAAATTACTAATATCTTGGAAACTACCATGATCTATGCTTCACTTTTAGGTATCAGAAAAGTCTTTTTTATACTACTCAGAATAAATCTAAAACAATACTGAGACAATTAATATTTGTGAAGATATGAAGACCTCAATATTTGTACATGAACTTATTAATTATTCATAGATAGTCATTTGTTTTTTTTTAGAACAAAGAACAGCCTCTATAAGGTTAAGTTATTACTATATTAAGTATAAAGGCACTACCATATGTAGAATAATAGGTAATAGCATGTGATGATCTGTTCTAGTGCACAGATTATCACAATTTTGTATATAAGGACTTTTTATTTAAGGATTAGATCTTAGACTTAACAACATCTTTTGTTATTTGTCTAACTTTGCATTTTTAAACTCTTTAAAGTATCAAAGCACCTATCACAAACAGTAAGTAACTATTTGTAATACTACCACATTACTATTAAGCCTTTATAAGACATTGAAAACTTTTCTGTGTAGAAGATTAAGATAAGTAACATCCTCACTGATCTCAACTATGATAATTACATCAAGGATAAAGCTAGCCAATATAGCTAAGGCTACCAAATGGAAATGAGCAAACAAGAAAGTATTTACTACAATTTGTTTATAAGTTGCAGACATACTCCTGGTGTATATCACTAGAAGCACAACAGTGTTGGTAGCATAGAGCACACTGTTAAACATGTTTGAGGCTAAGAGCTTCATTGGGATTGTCTTAGCACATCATAAACTCTTTGGCACTTACTGCATTAAGGAAAGTGATATTGAGGATTACATTTATGTCATATGGACTTACCAATAGAAGCTTGCTATGCTCTGGAAACCTATTTTTGGGAAAAATTTCTTCTATACTTTTCTCCCATCTCTTTCTGAATCCTGGAACAACTTTATCTTTGCTATTTCAAAAGACATCATTAAAAATCCCACCAAACTTATCTCTTGGATTTTATCTAAACTCCAATGACTTTACAAACGGGCTGGTACCAGTATAGCATTGGCTATCATTGCCAAGTCAATTGCCAAATGTTATACCTGTGGTCACATTAGACATTTTGCTAGTGATCATAGAAAGCAAGTTAGTAGAGAGAAAGAGAAGAAGGGTAGAAAAAGAAAAAAAAAGAAAAATTCTTAAGCAAATGTTGCTCAAAATGATTTGAATGTCAGTAATGATGAAGACTTTATGTTTTTGACCTGGGATTTAACTCTTATGCAGTTCTTGCAGCCAAATGATTAGATTTTAGATTTTAGATATAGTTATTTAATAGTATATAACAAGAACAACTTTTCTTTGTATATCTCAACTTCCTCTCATAAAATTTCTGGTATTGGTAATATATTCTCTTCTGGTCATGGTAACATTCTATTATCCTTTGCCCTTGGCAGCTCTACACATATATATGTGTTGTGTAATATACTCTATTGTTTCTCAGCCCTATTTAACCTGATTTTTGTTTTTTAACTAACAAATACTAGGTATGCTACAATTTTCAAGGGTAATAAAGTTGAACTCTATTCATAGAAAAAAATACTCTTAGCTGTTGATAACAAGATATCTAGGTTTTATCAACTTTGTTTAGCTAGTTTTGCTGATTATGTATTTATTACACATATCTGAGATAAATAGCATCATACTTTTGGGCATCTGAACATGAAATCTTTGTGCTATCTCAAAACTCATAATATAGTTAATAGGCTAGAAGTTCATAATGAAAATACTAACTTATACCAATGTAAAACCTGTTTAGCAGGTAAATCTCATGTTCAACCTTTTTCCTGTAAATTCCAATGCAATTACACAGAGATTGTTAAGACTCTAGACCTTATAGTTGAATATGTGCTTTAACTTAAAGCTTATATCTAACACTTGATATCTTCATGCTCCTTTCTCGAGGATCCGGTTAAGGTTTTCAGTTATATCAGAGAAAAGATGTTAATGAGACTTTGAGTAGTACTCTTAAGGTTGTCCTAAGACAAGTAAGAGTACCAATTCCTCAGAGTAAGATTTTACAAAGGGAATACAGAAAAAGAAAACTTGCCATTCCCTTCTCTTTCTGGGCTATATTTATCCTAACTAGGTATTGTGACTACATTACAATGTGATAACACTACTTGTAACTAAAGGTAACTAGTTAAGTGACAGTCCAGTGACAGAAGCAATAAAGGTGACAAGTTGAGTCAGTATCTAATAATGGGTTAGTCCAATATTGTCCTATTTAGCACAAGTCCAAAAATAAAGAAAGAAAATAGTCCAAGGTTTCTCCAAAGAGTCTTGTCCATACTATGAGTCTATCGTCTTTTAGAGTCTTTAGACATTCAATGCATTACTGCATGGTAATGTCTTTGTCTTGTATTATCAATATCTCTTCTTGCATTGCCAACATCTCATCTATTAGCTATTCATTATCAGACCAAGATTGATAATAACTATAGTCCCACTCGACATTCATAACAGAGATTAGTGAAATAACTTATATAGACCTATTTGGCAAAGTAGATCAAAAAGATTTCCATGGTAAATACTATTTTATTTTTTTTACCAATATTACTAAGGCCCAGTCACATTAAATTCCTCAAAACCAAAGAAGCTGATGTTGTACTTGATGCTATCAAGAAATATGTTACTTTCATCTTCACACAAACTAGAATACAAACTAGAAAGAAAATAAAATGTTTCTGGTTTAATAGTAGCAAGGAGTACATCAACCAAGAAGTTCTTGACTAGTTGAAACTACAGGGTATCAACTATGAAATCACTGCACCAAAATCTTCAGCCCAGAATAGTGTTGCAGAGCACTTGAACTGCACTATTATAGAACACATATGCTCTATGCTAGCTAGTACTAGCCTCTCACTTTTTCTTTGGTCCAAAGCAGTTCAGTATGAATTTTATCTCAAGAACATCTGCTCTACTCATGTGCTTTATGATAATATTACATCTTACAAAGCCTTTTGGAACCACAAACCTGATGTCTCAAATATGCAGGAGTTTGATGTAAAGGCGACTGGAGCACAAGACTCTAGGAGAATCCTCAGTTGATATTATAGTTTGTGATTATAATACAACTCACCTTCAGGAGAATCCTCAGAGATTAGAATGAGGCTCCTGAAGGGATCTTCTACACTATATACTAGGTTTACATTCTTAAGTGTCAGGGTCCATGTGATTGGAGCTATACTAGTGTGTTTAAGTATTACTTTAGTAATACTTAAACAGGCTTAGATTGCTCTGGAGTGTTGCTATGCAGTTTAGGGGTGGAAATAGGGGTGTTCCCTTACATTTGGGTTTTAATCTAGAACAAGCACATTAATAAACTTCAACCTAAAGTGAAACAATATATCTTTATAGACCTTGGAGAACACTCCCATGCATACTGGTATTATAACTAGGAAACCTAGCAAATCCTTATCTCTCAGAATGTCATATTCAAGAAGCCATAGGCCAGGGCCAATGGAAGCTTTTAATTTGATCAAACATCTCCACCTGATGTTCCTTTCCTGCTGAAGAGGCTAAAGAGGCTAGGGCTTTTTCTGTTTTCTTTTTATTTAGGGTTCTCTTGACTACTGTATAGGTAGTAGTGAATATAAAGTTTTTTAATAAATAAATAAAATATATAGTCTTTTAAGAAAGCACCCTAGCTGATACTGTATTTCAGCACAGTGTCCCTTATGCAAATTTATAGAGAAATGAATTCAGAAGTTAAAAGTAAAAGGAAGTTTTCAAATAAAGTTCTGCTAATATACCATAGTAGTGGTGATGTTTGAAATCCAATTCTCGGTTCTAGACTGCTGTCCTAGCTCTGTTTCTGAGTCCTGTTTGCCTAGTATTGCCCTAATAGTCTGTTTTAAAGTTGTCTTTACAGTAGCACTCTCTGGCTATATAATTAGACTATTCTCATAGTATGTTATATTCTAGAAATCTGACAATTATGTAATTTATTTCTCCTAATAATTCTTCTAAAATTATAATTAGTAGGATAGCATAGTAGACTTGTTATGAGAGCCCCAAAAAGAAACTAACTTCCCATACCTTTGAACATCTAATCTATAACCTCAAGTTGTACAATGGGGTTGAGATATAAATAGCATGGGAGCTTAGATAATCAGATCATGTGACTAGGTCAGGTGATCATAGACTAGTAGTCATACAGCCACTGTAAAATAGTATAAGTAGTAGCTCAATTCAATGAAGAACTCCATTGAGTTCTTCCTGAACATCCATCTAGAGTGATCACTAAGAACTATCACAGTCCTTCAATAACAAAGCTACTCTCCTCCTATTTCAGACTTCCTATAAGTACTAAGTAGTTACAGTGTATTTCCTCAGTTTGTAAATTAACATCATCTAGTTCTAACTACTCTGGATTCCTATTCTACTTCCTTAGGACCTCTCCTCTGACAACTTTCCTCCACTCTGAAATATATGACTAACCTTATGACTAGAGACTGGGGTGCAACACCTAAGTTGAAGCCAAGGTCATTCATTAAGTCATACTCCACTCCAACGTCTTTCACTTTCCGCCAGAGTCTTCTTTTGGAGTTTACACCATCGCTAAGTAATATTTATTCTCCAACATAGTACATTGCTCTGTTCCAGAGTATACTCCTATCTATTACTCTGCTCCTCCATCCTCTGCCTTTCTATCCTTGACACAGTAGTACTCTTAATTATGTGATCAAATATGAGACTTTAAATCCTTCTTGTTTAGCTAGCAATATCTAATTCTATCTTAGAGCTCCTATAATATTGTTTTTGTGGCTAAGTCACTTGTTTTGTAGTTTCTTTGTTTTTGACTCAGTCTTGAGTCAAAGCAACTTAATCACTAATCTGATCACTCTAAAAATAGATTTCCACTTTTGAAAACCCAAATAAAGAAAAGAGGCAACTAAGATTACTTGTCCTTTTTCTAGTAAATAGGGATTTTTATATGTTTAGAGAAATACAAAAGAAATATATGAAAAAATAGAGAAAATAATAAACCCAGTCATAAATTTATTAATACAATGATTGTTCTAGTAGTAATAGAAAATCCTATACCTTCTTGTCTTTTCCTGATTATTTTCTATTAGTTTTGCTAGGTCTATTTTGTCATTGCTGAGTTACTAGGTTACCTACTATTGACTCTGCAGTGATCTTTTCTGGTCATGGCTTATCTCAGCAACTCAGGACCTGTTCTTTTTCCTTTTTTGTCTAGGAAGTCTTGAATATTATTTCTATATCTTTTTAAGGCTTTTTGTTACTTCTTTGTTTCTGATTATAGTAGATTAGTTTTAATATAGTCCTATTCTTAGCCATCACTAATCAGGTGATGCCATATTCTATTCTTAGTTCTTACTAGACTACTAGTCCTATTCCTTTGTTTTGGATGTCTTTCTAGACTTTTTTACATAAGGCTTCTTTTTCTGACTAAGCTGTTATTCTTGGCAATAATACTGTAGGGCTGTGGGCTCAACTCTGCTGGTTCTTGAGTGATTGGCCTATTAATGGTAGTAATCTTATATCCCCAGATATACTGCTACATAGCTAGGTAGCCAGCTTTGTTAGTAAAGTCCTCTGTGCCTTTCTTACTACCTTACAGATGATTCTTTCTTAGTTCTAATTTTGGGATGTAAAGTTATGAAATTTGTTTAATTTTAGGCCTAAATATATTTTGGGCCTTATACTGCCTTTGCTTGAGGGGGAAAAAAAGTATATTAGTTATCCAAACAAGCTTTAGATAGATCCAGAAATGTTTACCATACCCTCAGTTCTCTCACACTGTTATTATTAACTCACCAACACAGTCTTTATCATCACCACTACCAAAATCACCTCATGATATCAGTGGTGCTATTGATCTAGGTAATATTGTCCTTGGCCCATGTGCATAGAAATCTGCTAAGCTAGACAGGGCACATCTTATTGCAGCTGATTTTGAACTCACCTTTGAACTTGCTTCATATAAAGCAGATCAACTTAATGGTAATTTCAAAAACCTTGCACAAGCTCATGCTATACCAGATTCAGTACAATCTGAGACTGCTATGGTTGTGAAAAAGGAACAACACAAGCAACTAAACACTTGGAAACTTATGGACTTATCTTCTAGCTGCAAGGCCATTAATAGTCTTTGGGTTTTCAAGTAGAAGTGAAATAATGCCAGTGAGATAGTTTAGCATAAAGCTTAACTTGTTACAGATAGTTCACACTAAATCCTTGGTGTTGACTTTTTACAAACCTATGTATTTACTATCTAACTTGAAACTTTCTGTTTTATCATCACCCTCACTGTCTGCTATAAATTACAAATTCATAGTATGGATGTTATTGCTACTTATCTTAATAGCAAACTTGATAAGAAAGTTTATATGAAACAACCTTCTAGGTTCAACAATGGATCACTTAGATTCACATAGTTGATTGCTGATTAATATATATATGTTTATTGTGATCCTGCCTCTGGTTTATCTACTATTGTTGTAGTTCATATTGATAATATGACTTTGTATACCTGAACAGATACCAAACTTTCTCAGCTTAAAAAGGAGTTGGTCTTTAAGTTTAAAGTCATGAACTTAGAAGAACTTACCCAAATTCTTGGTATAGAGGTTCAATGTGATAGTTTCAATAGCTCTATTCAACTTTCACAAGTTAATTACATCACTCATATGCTTGAATCAGTTGACATGAGCAATTACAACTCTATTGCAACTCCCATTAACCCAAATATCAAATTGATGCCTCTTACTAACAGTGATCCATATATTGGTGATACTAAATTTTAACATGATTATCTTTCTAGACTTGAGAAACTGTAAGAAGATAGCTCTATTTCTACCCTGGAACTGCATAACAATGTTCCGGAGCAACCTAAGCCTGTTTAAGTATTACTTTAGTAATACTTAAACACACTAGTATAGCTCCAATCACACTAACTCTAACATAAGGAATGTAAACTTAGTATATAATGTAGAACATTCCTTCAGAAGCCTCATCCTAATCTCTGAGGATTCTCCTGAAGTCTTGTGCCCTAGTCGTCCTTACATATTCTACTATTACTACTTATCCTGACCTTACTATCACAAATAGTCACTTACTTGGTTTATGATTGAAAATTGAATATTTAAAAGGCTTAGAAATGTGAAGATAGACAGTAACAAAAGATGTTGTTAAGTCTGAGATCTAATCCTTATACTATGAGTCTTTAAATACAAAAAAATAATGATCTATGTACTAGAACAGATTATCACATGCTACTATCTATTGTTCTATATATGGTAGTGCCTTTGTACTGTAAATAGCAATAACTTAACCTTATGGAGGCTGTCCTTTGTTTTAAGAAAAGGACAAATAACTATCTATGGATAATTAATGAAGTCTATGTACAAACATTAAGGTCTTCATATCTCCACTGATATTAATTGCCTTGAAGTCATTCTAGGCTCATTCTGAGCAGTATGAAGAGGGCTTCTGATGAGCCCAAAACCAAAACATTTATCATGGCAGTTTCTGAGATACTGGCAATTTAATAAACAGTACCATAGTAGTTACCAGTTGATCTGTCTGATATCTCGGCCAATATTGATTGTTTTGAGACATGACTAGTATCGACCGAAAGGTCTTTTCAAGAACTTTTCATAGCTATTAAGACCATAAGAATCATCAAAGAATTGATGGAGATATGGCCAAATGAAGTTTATGATACTTATATATACTGTCCAGTATCTTTTACAATTCTTCATTCAACCTGGTTCTAAGCACATATTAGCATTAAAGTGTGTTTTTTACTATTTATGTAGAACTATTACTTTCAGACTTACTTTTCAAGAAATAAGAGACCTTTATATATATTCTAACTTAAATTGGACAAGTGATATTATTGACTGCTATTCAATTACTAGCTATATCTCATACTTTAGCTTAGCACCAATTTTCTAGTTTTCTCAGAAACAGTCTATAATAGTTCTTTTAACTATAAAAACCAAATATATAGTTCTTATTAAGGCAACTTGCAAAACAATCTGGCTCCAAGAACTTTTTTCTGAGCTTGGTATTCCTATGAACTCTTTTACAATTATTTTTATTAACAATCAGTCTACTATGTGCTTTGCTGGAAACTCTATCTTCTATACCTGTTTTAAATACATTGATATTTGCTATTATTTTTTTCATGAATGCTTAGCCTCTAATAAGGTTATTCTCAACCACTGTGCAAGTGAGGAGAATATTACAGATATACTTACCAAGTCACTAGCAAAGCCATAATTTATTGTCCTTTGTAATTATATTTTTAGTGTTATTTAGTTGAGGAAAAGTGTTGGAGATTAGTAAAGTGACTATCAACTAAACAAATACTCCAGAACATTCTATAAATGCTAGTTAGTAGAGATCTAAAAATATTATTGAATTTTCTATTCTTATACTATTGTTTTTCAAAACTCGTAATGTGTCAAAAGCTAAACTACTTATTAACCATTTATTTAACTATGGTTAATACATAGCCACTGTTAGAGGAACCAACATGAATTCTAGCATTCTATAATACTATAACTGCTAGAAATGAGATCACTTAACCTTTTTATACAAAGCATATGGATCAAAATACCAAAAATACAATAGTTCTCATAAACTCAAACATTACAGGGATATGGCTTAGTGTTATAAAGCTAATCTTAAAACTAATTCTTTTAGACTAGAAACCAAACTAGGGAAATTATGTCTGCACATCTTCAAGTATATTAACTGTAAGGGAAAATATATGGCTGATAATACCAAATATCCTTTTTGGAAGTATTGCTTTAACTGCAAATAGCATACAAAAAAAGCCTAAAAAGCTTGAGAAATTAGAGCCAACTCAACTTGTCTAATTGTAGGTGACAACAACTTATGAATAAGTATAACCTTTGAATATTTTCACAAAATATTAGAAAAAATGAGATTTTAACTGACATCATTCTAGAAACCCAAAAAAATATATCTGATATAATATTTATCTAGGAGCCTCCTAGATTTCTCATAAGATACCTACCAAACTATACAAATTCTATTAGAGACACTCTCTATAGCATACTGAGCTATCCCAAATGGATTTTTTTATCCAAAGTGATCTATTACAGGAAATTATCTACATGTGGCTATTTTACATTAATAAACAGCTATTATACTTAAGGTTTGCTTTTCACACAAACCTTATCAACTATAGAAACATTAATATTCTGGTATTTTATAATAACTGAAATGTCAATTTCATTATTAATATTTACTCTGATAATAACCAAACAGCTATATATGTTGCAATATTAGAGACATAAGTAAGACATAAGTAACATAGTAGTCATGACAGAAAATCTCAACATTAAAGATAGTAATTAAGACCCAAACTTTTATTACTACTTTGTTTACACTAAGAATTTACTCATAATCACTAACAGTTTAGAACTGGAACTATCTTATTTCTTAAATCCAGGTCCTATAAAATACACAGACAACCTGTAAGAGGACTACCCTAGGGTTGGGCTTAGTGACGTGAGTAGGTTCCCACCTAAGAGCC
>Ga0153958_1000369_pt1 | contig 11249 bp, 9 predicted proteins | sample TSFL042MetaG_FD_104719 | JGI IMG/M metagenome (GOLD analysis project Ga0153958, IMG submission 104719) | Attine ant fungus gardens microbial communities from Florida, USA - TSFL042 MetaG | ecosystem: Host-associated > Fungi > Mycelium > Unclassified | place: USA: Florida, Wekiwa Springs... | reverse complement strand
TGTCCTTTTCTTAGAACAAAGGACAGCCTCCATATGGTTAAGTTATCACTATTTCTAGCACAAAGGCACTACCATATGTAGAACAATAGGTAGTAGTATGTGATGATCTGTCCTAGTGCATAGACTATCATTTTTCTGTATTTAAGGACTCATAGTCTGAGGATTAGACCTCAGACTTAATAATATCTTTTGTCACTTGTTTAACCTTGCATTTTAGAACTCTTTAAAGTATCAAAGCACCCATCACAAATAGTAAGTGACCATTTGTGATAGCCACCAAAGTAAAATGTATAAGTAGTGTAGAAAATCCAATGGAAACTCTATTGAGTTCTCCTTGTCAACTCAGATAAGGAGGGTGTCTAAGCCATCTCAGTGTTAGTGAGCTAACTCCTGAGCTGGAATAAAGCCAACTGCTCTTTATCAGCATCTGACAAAGAGAACTCGATAGAGTCCCCATTAGATTTGCTACACTATATATACAATTATTATCATAGCTATGTATCTTGTCTCTTACAGTTCTCATGTCTGTCAGCTGACTTCTTTGTCACATTGCTGTGACATGACCATTTCTGTGACTCTGTGACTTATCACATGATATTTTCCCACACTCCACCTTAGTAATAAAAGAAATATTGAATAATGACTTAGCTATTTTGCCAAGTCATAATACTCAGGCTAAGTCACTATAATATACAAGTCTGTGCTATTTGTCCTTATTATTTATACAAGTTTTCAATGTTCTCTGGTTCAATTCCAGTCCATGTCACATCTAGTCATGGTCAAGGCAACTTATGACAAGAGTGTTAGTATGAGAACAACTTTGAAACAGGTAGTTAGGACAATACTAGGTAGGCAGAACTCAGTACAAAAGCTAGGATAGTAGTTTAGAACTTAGGATCTTGATTTGATCAAGATCACCATAACATTGTCATGACTTAGCAAAATGGCTAAGTCATTATTTATATCTCTTTTCTCTTTTTGGACTTACTACATAAGGAAGGAGTACAGGAAAGTATCACATGACAAATGTCACATATCACAGTCATTTATCATCAGGATGTCACAGGTAATGTCACATGATAAAGTCACACAATGAGTATGGGAAAATAGTATACAGACCATATAGAATACATCTCTTTTTTATTATTTTATAAATTACATTCACTACTATCTACTATAATAAGTCAATGTAAACTCAGACATCACTGTAAGGTGGATAAATGAGGTGGTCTTACACAGCAAAAAGATTTCAAGATAAAGAAAATGAGTACCTCTATAGGCAAGAGGTATCTGAATAGGCATAAAAGTAAAGAGAGAGAAATCATGTAGCAATCAGGCAACCTTTTAGGTTGTTATGACTAATGCAGTACTCCCTATTGATACCTACTAGTAGTTGGACTTCTTGAAAAAAAAGGAAAACAGGAGCACCCTAGCAAAAAGCTTGGTTATTGTCATAAGTTGTCTCAACTATGACTAAAGAAACATAACATGGACTAGAATTAAACTGATAACTATTGGACACCTGTAGTTTAAATAAGGACAAATAGTATACCATGTATATATAGTATAGAACAATCAATCAAGAACTCTATTTAGTTCTCTTCTAACCCTAAAGAGCCTCTTGGTTTAAACCCTAGACTAGGATCTTAATTCAGTCACTGACAGTTATACTATCATACAAAACTACCAAAGTTCTCTATAGTACTAAAAAAGGCCTTTACTATAGCTTCAATACCAAATGACAAAGATCTCTTTATATTATCCATGGATGCTAGTAACTTTGCAACAGGTATAGTCTTGTTACAAAAGGTGTTATGAGAGCCCCAAAAAAAGGAAATAGTTTCCTATGCATTTGAATACTTAATTAAAAACCTTGAGTTGTACAATAGGGTCAAGATATAAATAGCATGGGAACCTTAGGTAATCAGATTATGTGACAAGGTCAGGTGATTATGGAACATTCTGGAAGAACATGTGATCATGAACTAGTAGAAGTACAACTACTGTAAAATAGTATAAGTAGTCTAATCCAACAAGGAACTCTATCGAGTTCTTCTTGAACATCTACCTAGGGTGATCACTAAGAACTATCACAGTCCTTCAATAACAAAAGAACATACAAACTGTAGAATATTCTTGGATATACCTCAGTAAGCAAGCCAAGTCATATAGATGAACACAGTCATAGAGCTTTTCAGAAAACTCTATCTATTTCTATTCTCTTTATGTAATTCACAATTCTACAAGTTCACAGAATGTTCTAGCAGTATTCATTGTAGGTATAAAAGGAACATAACTACTGTTATACAAATAATATAATTTATCTTTATATCTCTATCTTTAGCTTCATCCCATAATCTCTACACAAACTAACCTGTAGCTTTTCTTTTTCAAGTTATTAGATGTTATGAGATAGTTTCCAAGAAGGAAATTATTTCTCATGCATTTGTCAACTTAGTAGGAAACATACAGAAATACAAGGAAGAAAGGATATAAATAGCATGGGAAAGCTTATGTAAGATATAGTTATTAGTAAGTACCTTGTGACAGGCACTGTTATGAATGTATGGAGCAGGGATAAAATAACCTAGAATGAAACAGGATTATTCTGAGGAAAAAGGGGATTGACAACAAAATTGGGGAACAACCTTGGCCTCAGCTCATGCACTGTGCCCCAATCTGCTGTCATATGTGGTTGCATATTTCAGGAGGACAGAATTGTTGCCAGGAGTTTAGGAGAGGAATGGTATATAAATTAATAGAAGTGAGGATAGAACACATAAGAGATGTTAATCTACAAACTAAGGAACTAAGATGTACTAATGGAGTACTTATACTAAGTCTGGAATAGAAGGAGTACAAGTAACTAGTCTACATTATGATCCTATAGGAGCAGACAACAGGAGTTCAGGAGCGAATTTTAGTAATAAATAATATATAAAAGGAATTATTTCTATTAAATTATTATTTTCCATCATATGATAGGCACACAGACCATGTAATATTTGTATAAGTAGATAGCACAATTCAACAGGGAACTCTATCTTTCTGAGCATCTACCTTGGGTGAACTCTAAGTCTTTATAACTTTATGTTAACATCTTTGATTTGACTCTGTCTAGAGTTGAAGTAGCTCAATCACTGATTCAATCACTCTAAAGATAGATTTCCACTTTGAAAACCCAAATAGAGGAAAGAAGCAACCAAGATTGCTTGCTCTTTCCCTTCTAAGTGGGAGTTTTTATATGTTTTGAGAAAATACAAAAGAAATATAAGAAAAATAGAGAAAAATATTGACCCTAGTCATGGACTGTCTAATAATACAACAATCATTCCAGTTGTGATGGGGAATCCCATACCTCCTTGACTTTTGATTACTTCCTGTGAGTTTTTCCCAGGTCTACTGTTGCCAATCTACTGGGTTACTTTAGTTACTGATCCTGTGGTGATCACCTTTCTCTTGCAATAATTGGGCTTACTTCAGGAACTCAGGACCTATTCATCTCCTGTTTTAGGGTGCTGTCCCAATTGATTGACCTAGCTACTTATACACGTATGCTATTTGCTCTTATTTGTATTGATTTACTCTTACTGCCAGCCAAGAGGTTACCAGTTTGAATCCTTAGTCCATTGACATTCTGTTCAATGATGCCTCTCATACAGTACTGAAAGATGTCCCAGCAGTGGTAAGCAATAATTTCCCTTCTATACTTGCTCACCATATGACACAAATAAAAAAAAAAGGCATACACATTTTGAAGGACTTTGTCCTAGGCCACAACAAAACAGGTCTTGTTATCAATATGCCCAATGGTGGGGTCACTGTTGTTGGAGGTGAAAACTCGACATTCATCAAAGACGATGGGATCCTCCCAGGTTGTGATGAAGTCATATACTATCCTTCACCAAGTAAAACACATGATATGTCGACATATGTGTTCCCAGAGGCAACGAGAGTGGCATGGAAGAAGTTCATAAAATCCGAGATCCTGAGATTAACAAGCTCTAGTACTTTGAAGACGGATTCAAGTGGGCAAAGTAATGCTGCTCTGCGAAGCGGGGTTTTGGAGTCATATCAACCATAATTGTTATTGTATTTTTGGGGTCATTTACGAGCTGTAGATGTGTTTCCTAAGAGTATGTGACATCCGTGACACCACACAAAATTGCCTTCTATTCATACTGACCATCAAAGTTTCCGAGTTGATTGATTTCCCACGAGCATCATTCAACGACGACTGGTATCGTTCTTTAGTAGACGAAATGGTCACGTAGAATACAGTGGTGCCCATATGGCCACCAAAAATCCTGTTGTGTGTTGTTCTTGTACGTAAGAAAGGATATTGACCAGCCTAGGATCACGAGTAAGAGTATCTCTGGAAATTTACTAAAGAACGTATGCGGGAAGAACAGCAATAGCGAGTACTTACATATATGGCCTTAAAAAGTACAAGATCCATAAGAAGGACAAAATTCCTATGACTGATCAAACTCATTCAACAAACTCTGCAGGTGCCCCCATTCGAGACCTCACAAATGCATTTTCAGCCACTCTCAGTTCTATAATTTGAGGACCTTCAGATTTTGTCTTTAGTAATGTGCCATCATTGCACTTTCATAGCACAATGACCATTGGACTCGACTAATGTGACTGCCTTGTACATAGTACTTTCCAGAGTAGGTAGATCTCTTCACAAACAGTAAACTATTGCTTCAGAATAAATGAATTCAAACAACGAATAAACACTTGCAGTGGAAAGCCCGTAAGTCGACGACATCGAGTTCATTGTTGACAATAAGTCTAACACAATCTTTGTCACATGGACAGAAATTACAAACACACTCCCAGCGTCTAGGCACTCGACCCACTACTATCCACCCACTTGGACGACACCACCAAGGCACCAAACTTCAAACAATGCACGTCGGATGTCCAGGGCCCACCACCACCAACCCCTGAACATGTAAGTCCAGGTCCTATCTTTTGCCTTCATACTCGACCGACAGGTATTTGAAAGACGATCGAAAGATTAGATATATGGCTTCTATATTGAAAACACTTTGATCGTCCAGGTACTTGACCCACCACCCGCCCACCTGGACAACATTGTACATCGAATGCCCAGAGCCCACCACCACCAATCCCTGGACATGTAAGTCCAGGTCCTATCTTTTGCCTTCATACCCGACAGATATCTGAAAGACAATCAAAAGATTAGATATATGACACACTTCTAGATTGAAAACAAACACTTCAATCGTCCAGGCACTTGACCCACCATCCGCCCCCCTGGACGACCGTACTTGATCTCTCGCATATTCAATGACCAGGGCCCGCCACCACCCCCCTGGACACATAAGTTCAGGTCCTATCTTTTGCCTTCATACTCGACGGATATCTGAAAGACAATCAAAAGATTAGATATATGACACTTCTAGATTGAAAACAAACACTTCGATCGTCCAGGCACTTGACCCACCACCCGCCCCCCTGGACGACTGTACTTGATCCCTCGCACTTTCAATGACCAGGGCCTGCCCCCACCCCCCTGGACACGTAAGTTCAGGTCCTATCTTTTGCCTTCGTATACGACAGATATCTGAAAGACAATCAGAAGATTAGATATATGACACTTCTAGATTGAAAACAAACACTTCGATCGTCCAGGCACTTGACCCACCACCTACCCACCTGGACGACCGCGCTTGATCCCTCACACATTCAATGACCAGGGCCCGCCACCACCCCCCCTGGACATGTAAGTTCAGGTCCTATCCTTTCGCTTTCATGCTTGATCCATCACGCCCCTAGAATAAGCATTCAACCAGGACCTCACTTACAATACCGGCAGGATGACTGATGAAATCTCTTAAGGTGTCCAGATGTTTAACCCCCCACCCACCCACCCACCTGGACAACATCGAAGTATCAGGCTTGATTAGTCACACTTTTAGCATATACCCCTTCTTGACGACCAGAGTTCGGATCTTCAATCATCTTGACTCAGTATCCCTAGCTTCAGATCATCTTCAGGTCGTCGAACCAAGTGTCGTCCAGGGCCCAAAGGCCCTACCTTCAGTCCTCCTGGACGACACCAAGAGTACTAGGTTAGATTAGTCGCATATCCTTCTTGACGACCAGAGTTCGGATATTCAGTCAAGATCGTCCTTAGGTCGCCACATCTTCGCATCTTCACATGGTCCCTCGAACAAGAACAGATCGGGCCAAGTGTCGTCCAGGGCTCAAAGGCCCTACCTCCAGTCCTCCTGGACGACACTATAGTACTAGGCTAGATTAGTCGCGTTTCATCGTATATCCCGAGTCAATCATCTTGCACAACAATCACCATCTTGATAAATCGTGTCCCAGTGTAGCCAGACTTCAGATCGTCGTCATGTATCGTCTTCACGTCATCCCTCGACAAGTGCAGGTTGGGAAAAATGTCGTCCAGGTCCATTATGTCTTGACATACCGATAGAGTCATACCGTCCTGGGAACCTTGATAACGCCACTAAGTCAAGACTGTCGAATCCAGGTGGTGCTCCGCAAGAGTAAGAGACCCGCTAGCACATAGCTAGATGGAAGATAGCAGAAGATATAAGAGAGGGGAGAAATCAAGAAGCAATTGAGACTCCGACCCACGTCTGCAAGCCTTATGAGCACGGAAAAAAAGAGCACGGACCATCTTGTCACATTGAGACACCCGGCCGCGTGGCATTCCCCAGTCTAAGCGAAAAAGACCGTCACCAAAACCTCTCTCTTTCACGCAATGATCCTCCGCTCCCCTTCAAATTTTGCAGAAATGTTCCTCATATAAACCCGGTTGGAGCCAACCAAGGGAGAAAGCTCAAAAATGGGGGGCAAGGGGAAAAAACCTCGATTCTTTCTGTGGTAGCCATAGATCAGGGGTGATCTTCCACTAGTGTCCATTCCTTGTCACAATTATTGGCCGGCACGTGGTCCTCAGGCAACAATTGATCCCAAAATGAACATGACACGTTGTTTTGAACAGCACACAGACTGCATATCGGCAATTGGGGTGTTTGGTTTGGTTGCTCGAATGGAAGACATGATCAAATGCAGCAGATAAGCATTAGTTGACTCGCCCAGCAATGGGAATCATTCCTCTACCACCCTAGACGATTTTGATAAAGGAGAGAACATATCAATTGAGATCACTCACCATGGACAAGTCTGTGACCCCTTCAGCGTCATCCATGGATTGAACACACCTCAACCACTTTATGCAACTGTCACTCAAAGAGAAAGCCAATGAATGTCTTGGCATCGAGGCACTGATCGATTTCTGTACATTAGCGACATACCTTGATACTGAACAATAGTGATACCTACCCATTCAGACACAATAACACGACATTTGTACTATATCACGCTTTGCTACCACTGAGTGCTGAAAATGTCACAAGTATCCAACTAGATTTCTTTGAATTCTGAGTAAACGCGCCCGAAAATTATCCAGAAAGCAATCCCTTGACCAATCCAGATGTTGCCGGATGTTGCCAGATGAGATCAAAAGCCGAAAAACCCGATGTAAGGACATGAGACCCTGAGTGGGAAGCAAGTACAGATGCACCTCCGTTTGAGAAATATGCCAGCCAGCAGAAAACATGGTGCGAAAGATCATAAATCAAAGCGGAAGCATCATGCTGCTTCTTTTCTGCTCGTTATATCTTTGTCGAATTTCAGTATTCTTGATCCAAGGATCGAGCACTAGCTTGGAAAGAATATGTCCTAGCTGGTACAGTTTCTCTTCTCATTCCTCATATATTAAGCCTCTTGCAATTGCAATAGCCATGCACACAACACCGCCCACAGGGTGCTTGTATAAATTTGTAAACATTGCAGCGTAGGTGAAGGAGTGCTTCATTCAAACAGACTGAGTCCGCCTTGGAAAGAGAGAAAATCCAGTCTGCTTCAACTTCATGTCCGGTGAAGACTTCCAATAGCAGGGTGAAAGGAATCGGCGGACTAGGAAAAAGGCAAGGGGACCAAGTTGGAAGAGCAGGTCTTGGAGGTAAGTGACGGTCCAAATTTAAGACCAGATCAAAAGCAGTAAAGTGGAATATTAGCAGCTCAATGCCCACAGAGGGAGCTGGCTGGCAATGTGAGGGTCCCATCAGTATGAGAGTTGTGCACACGTTGTGCACGTTTGGTGTGAATTCAATGTCCAACTTAGTCCAAATCCCGGCGAAGAATCTCAGCTATCCTTGTTGTACATAGTTCTCACATAGTTCTTATTACTGCCTGCCACGAACAGTTCCAGGCGCTGCTACTGAGATGTACGTCTCAAGGGAATAATCCCCTTAATGACCTTGTGAGTATAGGGTGACTATTCTCCGGAGGGACGTGATGGTGCTCAGCATGCTCGTCATAGAATAACTCTTCAATTAATTAGCTACCGCCATCTCGTATGCACAATCGATCCCTCCTGGAGCCTCTGAAGCACTCGGCGAGTTTCAGAGGCAGCTGTCGGTGCTGGGGAGTTCCTCATGTATACACAAGCAGTAGGTCGACATATTGGCAAGAAGGTGATGAGAATCTTCTACCGGCTTCTTCGAACGAAAAGACCCTGCTGGTGTAGGAAAATCAGGGTCGGCTCAAGCTGATGCCAGCTTGGTGTGGGGTTTCCCCTTCAATGGATGGAACTTGCCCCTTCCCCATCCGTGCCATCGACTCTGGAGATATCAACATTCGCAAATTTTTTGAGGGCTTCATTGTCGTACAATACCACTCCCTCATTCAGACCGCGGCAAGGGTACAGGGATAAGGGGGCCACCTTTCAGTTGGTATAGACAAGTGCTTTACTTGAGAACACGCTCGAGTAGAGATCATCTCATTGACCCCCAATCAGGAAAGTATGATTTCCGCTCTGCAAATGTTGCTGAAAATTGGGACTCCTCTGGTAAGCTGCATCTGTCCTTTAACTGGACACACGTCAATATCAAGAGATGCGAGGCTATGCAGCTCTTGCCAATCTCTCGCCAAGAGTATACCCGACAAGAGGCAACTTCACTAACGATGCGTTCAATGCGTGGCTTTTCCAGGCGCCTGCATGAGACCAACGAATCTCTTGTGCTAATGATGTTGCCGACAGCTATACAACCATGGCGACTGCCACTGGCGATAACAACACTAGCACCGATCCCATTGTCATGCCTGCTGGTGACAAAAGCATCGACTCGATTACTGCTGACATTTTGGTCGTCGTGCGCACTTCAAGACTTCTATTGCAACAGAAACGACAATGATAAGAGCCAACAGGTCAGTGGTGATGAGTGCTGCTGGAGACTTCGATGCTGGTGATGGTGACCTTGACGCCAGTGTTGGTGGCAGTATTAACTCTCAGGTGCGCCATATTAATTGTTGTCGACCACGTTTGAGAGGAGGAAAGCTATGCGTGTCATCAATGCAGGAAAATGCGTAGATGTCTTATTTGGATCATATAGATTGTCGTATCAGTGATTGACGACAGGCAGATCCACACTTCTCTTAGGAAATGTGCGTGCCAAGCTCGGATGGGGAGTATAAGGTTATAGAATGCATGATGAATTCAAACAACAAAAGAGTGTGGAACAGTAGAGCAGATATAGGTAAGTCGACAGTAGATGAAACAACTGTTACATCAGTTGTGAGCGAGATTGAGGCAAGATTGAAACACCGGTAGCTGAAAATATAGAGTCTGCAGAGCACAGCGCTGGGGCCAAACGGTGATGCTCGGGACAGGAAAACAGAAGACAAAATTCGAGAGGTCCACACGACATGGTGCAAGAAAGCTAGGAGACCTCGAGAGCAATTCTCCAAATCTTCCGGCATCACTATGATGTGCCCCAGTTGTGAAATCTCGTCTTTCCATATAAAGACATCTCTCCTATCGCTTATTTCGATGGATCGCAGTGGTTTGATTGTTCGGCCGACTGCACGTACGTCGGCAACGTGCGATTATCGCTTACTATGCCAAAAGCGTCTTCACAAGAGACTCTGCATCTGTCATCATTCTGCTATGACCCTTCAGATTATCGGAGAAACACATGACTCAGGGTCCTTTCTTAGTGTCGAAAGTAATTTTGAGTCGGATTGTTGGCAGTGCAATCAATAACCAGTGCCTCGAAAAGACCTCAGCCTTGTAAGACGAAGTGTTCCAGGAAGGCGACGAAGCTCCCATCATAGCAAGGCTTTCATCACCCAGGACCCACTTTTCAGGTCTATCCTATTCCAAAAAAAAGGGAATTCGGGTGTTCGTTTTCGCAGTTGGTAACATCAATGAGGATTCATTGTCCGGGACCAGAAATCGTCGTCCCAGATCGAGGTCACCTGGGGGTGTCGGCCGAATGACGAGCAACATTAGTGAATCGGGGCTGAGGATTTTGTGTGAGTCCCTAAAGTCCTAATTCAAGATAGCGCACAGGCGAGATTCAGTGCAGTGTCAAAAGCCATGTGAACGCTCAGGGTAATGCAAAAGGGCTTTACCTATATCTATCCTTAGCATTTTGGTGGAAACAAGGGAAGGTAACTGAGATGGTAGAAAACACAGTGAAGAAAACAAAGAGTCATCTAAATTCCGACTGATCGGCTCCCTCAATATCTAACCAGGACGATGGATAATAGTATTTGTCAGAGTCTAGGGCAGCAAACCCAAAATACAGATTCCTGGAACACATCGCCTACATACATACCTACATACTCACATGCGGGACCCTTCCGTAGCTCTATTAACCATGTCATCTAGACTAATCGCTCTGAACTCATCCTCCTCACTCCCAATAATACCCTTCTCAACACTGGCCCACACTGCATCATCCAATACATATACCAACAGCCCCTTCTTCCCTCCATCCTCTCCAGGACTAATTCTGTACAGAGGCATGCGCGACTTAACATGAGCCTTGCCAGTTGGCATGAATAGCAGATTATGGTCTGCTGCATATTCCTCAACGATGGTTTTAAATGTGACTTCTTGTGTTCTTGCTTTTCTAGTCGCAGGAATCTTGTCAGCTTTACGCTTATTCTCTTCTGCCAATGCCAAGACGGCCATCTCTTTCTTGAAATCTGGTTTCCTCAGCTTTACCCTCTCAGTGGATGGCAGAGCCATTGCCCCGTGTATCAGTTCTAATCCTCTCTTAAAACCCCTCCCCACACCAGTAAACCCACCTTTCTCGTTCCCACTCGAATCCAACAAATCCTTTGGAAACATATCCCTCCACTCTTGATACCACCGCCTCACTTCATCA
>Ga0153958_1000368_pt1 | contig 11256 bp, 8 predicted proteins | sample TSFL042MetaG_FD_104719 | JGI IMG/M metagenome (GOLD analysis project Ga0153958, IMG submission 104719) | Attine ant fungus gardens microbial communities from Florida, USA - TSFL042 MetaG | ecosystem: Host-associated > Fungi > Mycelium > Unclassified | place: USA: Florida, Wekiwa Springs... | reverse complement strand
TCTGAGGATTAGACCTCAGACTTAACAACATCTCTTGTCACTGTCTAAACTTCGCATTTTTGAACCTTTCAAGATTCTAAAGCACCAATCACAAATAAGTAAGTGACCATTTGTGATACTATTATGGCTATGTGTCTTGTCTCCCACAGTCCTTATGTCCATTAGCTGACTTCTTTGTCACATGCTATGATCATGACCTGTGACTCCATGTGATGTGACCTGTGACATGACCATTTTGTGACTCTGTGGCAGTTGTGTGATACTTTCCCATACTCTACCCTAGTGATAAAGAAAAGAAAAGAAAAGAAAAATTAAATAATAACTTAGCCGTTTTTCCAAGTCATGATATTCCTCTACCCTTGGTCCAGACCATGTCTCTTGGAGGCACCTCAAACCTCTCATCTACAATGATGCATGTCTAAAGAAAATTGTGTGTATTGCTAATGCCTGTATCAACCTAGAGTATTGGCCATTCCACTTCAAAACTGCCACCACTGTCATTATTCCTAAGCCAATCAAGGACTCATACAACACACCTAAGTCCTTCTGTTATGACCTTGAGGAGTAACTCAGGTTGCAACACTCAAGTAAAGACTTGAGGATGATATAGGAGTTGAGGAAGGAAGGGAATGATACAATTGGTAAAGCATAAGGAATACAGAAGAATATCTACTGTATATATACCTATGTACCATGAGGTGGAAATGAGGAATACATGTGGCAGACATGAGGTCTGCTGAGTAAAGAACATGCCCCACTGGTGAGGCACTGACTGAGCCATTAGATATATGAAGTAATATGAAACAAAGAAGCAGTCCATGTGTAGAACACCTGGAGTCAATGAGGTCAATCATTACAGGGATAGCTTGAGCAACAATATATGAGGATGAGAATGCATTGAAAATTGAAGAAAATATTTCCTGCAATTTACACATGCTGTTGGCAAGGGATCCACAAAAGAACAAAACATATCGCAGACTCAGGATATGTTTTGTCTTTTTTGGTTGAAGGCTACTTTTACAATTTAAATCTCAGTAGTCAAGACTAAATTGACGACTGAGGTGGCTGATGCAGAGGGGAATATATATATATATGCATAGAAACGTTAGAGTATTGGCTGGCATGGTGCCACCCATGCACGACTATGACACAGCTGAAGAGTGATGACAACAGAAATAAATAGATGACTGCGGAGGTAACCTACCGTGACAGCTCACTTCAACAGAGAGGACATTATACATGGCTCTGGGTACCTACATATTGTCAATAATGTAGAAATTATGCTTGCCGTGTTTGCTCTATTTGGATCAGATCATCATGATTAAGAATTACTTTGTGAAACTGGTCATGCACCTCATCTGATCCCCCTCTGTTCTTGGTTTTGACTGCTCATCACAACATGGTGATCATGTGGCAGACGATGAACGGACAAAGCAACAAATATTATCCAATGTCATATACTCAGTTGACATCACCGAATATCCTATCCATCATCTTTCTTCTTCCTACATTTCTTCATCCAGGGAAATTTATCTTTCAAAACTGCGTGAAGTATTTGCTTCATCATCCCCATTAGATTCTAGATGGTTAAACGAAAAGTTTCCCGATGTGTTGGAATAGATGCTTTCGTCCAAGGGACAATTTGCCTCCAACAAATTGAGTATCAATCGCGACACCTGAAGTATACATGAATCAGCAATGTTGATAGAGATAAAAGACTAGTAAAAGTAACAACATACGAGAGTAAGAAGCTCAAAATAATATCAAGAGAGAAAGATGCATGGAGGACAAGAGCACCATCCAATATTGAGTAGACTTTGAAAACAATGAGTGCTAGCCTAATTTTTTTCTAGTTTAAGCTTACCAAGAAGACTGAATAAGATAGCTCATTAGTAAGAGTGGTGATATTTACATCTGGACTTACGGTATAAATAAGAGGTAAAATACATACAATAGACGAGTGGAGGTTTGCATGTGAGAGATACGATTACATATTCCCTCTCCAAAAACGCTCTGTGTCCTAAACGTCATAATAAACCTAATCAAAGTCAAGAGGACTTCGACCGCTGTCGTGAGAGTCCTGACAATGCTTTTTTGTGTGAAAATAGATATGTAAGTTCACAAAGTAAGAGCATACATACTAAAAGGCACTATCAACACTGTATCGTATATCAGTGAGATGCGTTATCCCGGAATTGCAGCCATGGAGTGGTACTGGCTTAACAGAAACTGAAGCTACATATGTGCCTACTATCACTCTAGACAGGGCGGCCTGAGAAATAAGATCAGTTGATGAATAAGTGCCGTACTGTTTTGAAAGCCTACCAATACCTCGGCTGTTTTCGACCGTCAGTTGACTGTACTGATCAGAAATCAGATTCTACAAACATACCTGCAGTGATGAAATATAGAATCAGTGTGACTAGAATCGAAATGTAATCGAATAAGATCGTCGGCGCACGTGTCTATTCACGTACCAATTGAATCCTTGTTCCATATGGCTCGAAGGCGCAGAACCAGCAGCACCTTCAGCGCGAATGAAGTGATCACCGAATTATTGAAACTATTAATATCAGCTACTTTGGTTCTTTGAGAGTCATGATAGAACTGACGTAACAAATAGCGCAAAGCCAAAGGTACACCTGGTGAAGGGGTAAGTCAGATCGAACAAAATCAATATCTAATCTATACCACTAAGAACATCCTAGTTAATGAAAATGAAAATGGACCAAGAGCGATGTCTTACTGATTTCGAGGCCCAAGTTTTATTATAAGCTGGTGAAAATGTCGTCAAGATCCATTCCATTAACTTAGGATAGTTTCCTCGTACTATATATCTTTATTCTGAGCATTTGGATCAGGTGTCTTATTCAATAAATCAAGGGAGTCACACTTACATCATGGTTATCCAATTACTTATCAAGACAGAAAAATAGATAGTATGCATTTTCGACCAGTTCCTCCTGAGTTTTCATGTGTTAGTGGAAACAGTCAATTGTAACCTCATGATCGAAGGGGAACATGCCTGTGAAGATACTGAACCTAGGAGAGAAGGGATGTGTGGAATCGTTGTTTACACATGGAAAGTCTCACCTGCTGCGGTATAAGACTGATAATATCATAAACCATCAGCGTAGCAATAACGGCTTGAAAAGGCTTCAGTGGTTGGTTCGCGAAGAATAGATACAGAATTAGCATGCCGTAAATGCAGCGTCTATGTGACAGTCCCTTCATGTCCTCGATATAGTCTTCTGGAGAGAGTCCGTAATGATCCATTGAGATGGAATAATAAAATAAGGGGTATTTTGTACGCAACACGGTGGGAATGCTTCAATTATATCAATTGGTAAGTGGACTATTGATATTTTATCTGGTTGTGTAGATTTGATGAAGGTTTCTGATCTCCTCAATCCTGTTTCACCTTTGAAAGACGAGCGCATCGCAGCTGTGATTAAAATTGATCACAATTCAAAGGGACGAGCCATTCTCGCATCTCAATTCTCACGATGAGCGGTGGAAACTTATGATAGTTGAAGGAGCTCTGCTACGACTGACATTCTTCAGCTCTTGCCCATCATCAATCAGTGCATTCATCAATTGTGTGATGTTGATTACTATTTTATTCGAGAAGCAAGATGTCTGATCGATCACAGCTTTCAGTATCCACTCTCAACTGATGTTTCAGCAACCAGACCATGGACGTGATGAAATAAGATCAAGGGAGGGTACAAACGGATAGCGAATACAGACACATTACACTATGTATATACCTGTGTCTTCATCATGTAACGTAGCTACCAATGTCAAAATATACAATGGAATTGATCTCATCATGCGCATCGCGCGGGCTCGCATGAGATCCAGAATCCAACAGGACAAGCTCGAACTTGGTGAAGGGATGTCCCTCATAGTATCGACGATGATAGCAATGGCTCTTTCCTGGCCAACGACATGCCACTGTTTCAGCCATGCTTTTACTTCGACTCAATGCTGTTCATCAACAATCACTAAATGCCGCCAACATCACGATCTGTGATTCATGAGCTCTTCTATCCAGACGAAGAGATAATACACTCGACTGGAAGAATCAGGAATGCTAACTACAGCCTCCTATCAGGATCACTTCTGTTCCAACATACTAAGATAGCAGTTGATCATCCATCGTCGTCATCAATTTCATTCGAAGACATCTGGAACATTCATGCAACGCCGATTTCCTCTGACTCCTTTTGATGCTGGTTCTGATGTCTCTCATCTAAATATCGCTGAGAAGAATATGTTTGAATGGCCCCAAATAACAGAGCCTCATCGAAGGAGAGTGTTATGATCTCAAACCCTGTGTTAGGAATTTCAAGATATATAACCAGGTCAAGACTATAGAACTACTATTCGACTGGAACACTATATATGAACACGCACATTGTATCCACGATGCAGATATAATTATAGAAGATCGTTACAGAGAGTCAGAGCGTGCAAGTGTCCTGCTTTGTTAGTAGCTGAGATTGGATTATACAATAATATTCCGCTTGCCACTATCATTATTACGACTATCAAACTCCAATGCATCCCATCACATTTCGATTTTGAGCCTCTAATGGATTTCCATCAGCAATGGAAATGTGCATATACTCATGTACATCGGTTCTGTCAATGTAAATTTCGTTATCTTTCTTGTGCAGGGCTCTCAATGTTGCAACATTGTGAAGGGAGAAATCGAGACACGAGACATGAGATCAGTGACTCTATTCGGATTTGCCAAACCTGGAAGTAACAATAATTTCGTCTTATGGAGATTACTTTTTGCAGAGCATACTGATGTTTTCTAAATTCTGATATGGGATTTAATCAATGATGAAGGAAGACATTTATAGAGCAGCAAGAGGGAAATCTAGGCTCCGACAAGGTGGCACAAAAGATACGTGGGACAGATGTTGGAGAGGCAGGGCATACTCTCAAAGCTCGTAAGTCGTGGTCCCAATACGAGCTATAGAGTAAACAAGTTCAAAAACCAAAATAAATGTACCCATTATCGATGATCTGAGTATATCACTCAAAGACGAAATAAGACAAGTAACAATCTACTTAGCTTTGCACATCCTGTTCCACCATCCCTCTAGATTCTGCACGGTACCAAAACGGTCTTGTCTCACCTCTCACAGCCGTGATTTTAGACAGGGAGCTCCAGAATAACCTGCGTTAAGCCCATTCGGGAATGATCGTGTCAGACAACTCATCATTTCTTGAAATAGTCGCATAGAAATTGACAAGACTGCAGCAACGGTCAATGAGGGCAATGAAATGACAGGAAAGAGATGCCACATGCAACAGAATGAAGGATGTCTGATTTGCGAAAGTACTGGCGAATTCGAGATGACGAGGGCGCAGTTGCAGAGGTTTGCGCCTGAGAAGCATCAGGGAGACATAGGCGGAACAGCAGCTGGAGGCCTGGATGGCGAAGAAACTCTTGCAGTTGATAATATCTGGGGTATTGGGGCAGGTGATGAATATCCTGGATAGATATATTGGCCTGAATGAGAACGTAGAGGTGGTATTAACTGATCGGAAATATAATTGGGTTGGGGTGCGCATATAGATGCGTGCGAGGGTGGTGGCTGCACGTAACCGTAAACTGAGCGGAGGATAAGAAGTTGGAATTATAGTCACAGTTGGAGTTGGGGGTGAAGTGGTTGCAGATGGATTGGGATCAGTGAACTCTTGAGAAGGTGCCAGAGCTTCCTGATGACTAATCATGATCGCTGTTGGTGTCGTGGCAACGTTTTGTTGAGGGTGGAAACTTTGATGTTCACAAAGTAGCGCGCTTTGACACAACACTCTTATGCACCTCACGTCTCACGGTAAGAAGAGAACAAGTCAGAGGGCTAGTGGAAGAGATCAAGTATATCAGCACTCACCTCACAACAATTACGAGGCACAGTAGCCAATTAAATCATACAACAAGATGCCCATATGCGCGCATAAAAAGTTTGACTGTGTACATGCAAGAGTAGAGATGTCACATGTGAGTTAATAATGTTTGGCAAGCCAATCAAGCGAGAATAAATCTGTCAGCACCATTTTCTTGTGCAGTACACAAAGTCAGTTGAAACCTGTGAGCGCCATTGATAGCTTATCGATGAAAAAACAACAACTGTATATAATAGACAAACAATGAACATCACCTGGATGATAGCCGGGAAATAAGCCGACAATGATGATCGGGGAACTGAGTGTCAAATCAGGAGATGATGAATAATGAAGAATGGGCAAACAGCGACGAGTGGAGAAATATTCTGAGCAATTTATAGATGTGAGATCACTACATGTTCTTCAGGCCCAAACCTCATTGTCGTTATCTCCTATGACAAGAATTGCCTTTGTATCCGGGGCAAGAGGACAGACCATTTACAATCACTGGGTGATATGTATAAAATGACAAACATAATATATACTATCACCCTGTGTCATCTCAGGCTCTGGTGTCCTTGTCTTTGAACGATCAATTTGCGAAAAACTTCGTATTGGAGCTCAGTGCCATTGTGGAAACTTGGTTTGGTTATTTTTATTTCTTGATCCGTCACTGCAGGCACTTTATTTGACGATGCTTATGGCTCAAAGGGCCGAGCATGACTAATTGGTTACTGATGATCGTGGATCTATCAATGGCAGAAAAGATGTTTTTACTTTGTGCATAAACGAATGATGAGTGGCAATTATACAACATCAATGACATAAGCATGGAGAAGAAAGTTTTGAAATGGAACTATGACATCAATCCTTATTATGTATTATTATTATAGACGCGTCTGAAAATGGTCTTAAATGTGAAATGGAGAGTTGTGATGTGCTGCCAACAAGTGACACACTAAACTGTTGCGAAATTAAATATGATCCGTCCTTTTCCTCGACAAGTTACAAATCACTCAGATCACCTCAGCAAGCTTCAAGGTGGAGCTCATTCACGTAACATTGGGATTGCCTAGATATGCACTTGAAGGACCTCGGTCAAGATATGAATTGATCAAGGGACCAAAATGTTCGAGGCACCAATTATTGATCGAGACACCAATCAATGATCTAGGAACAGAGAAATCATCCAGGAACCAGGATTGGTTGACAAAATACGAAAGACCTTTGCATACTAGTAAGAAAGTTTTCACAACGGAAGTGAGCTCAAATGCGAAGTCTCTCACATATTGGTCTATCAAGGACAAGGGTGCCAGAGTCAGGGACACAATCAAGCATGAATGGGTAGTATACATTGTGTTCCTCCATTTCGCATATATCACATGGTGATTGCAGTATGGCTTAAATCAATTCCTGTATCCATTTTAAAACACCTCATTGGCAGTCATATCACATTTAAGCACATGTATTGGCAAGCTCACTGTCATTGATTGAGGAATAATCATCATTATTGGCACTTTGTTCCATTCGATTGATCAGACGCTTTCTTTCCCAAGGCTTGGATCCTGTGACCTTGCCAGAATCCCTCTATCCCTTTGTTGCGGCACCACGTACTGATGGAGTTTGCTGTAAAATGGTGACAGCATAGATATTGCTGCCAATCTTCTGGTAGTAATGAATGTTCTTCTGGCTTTTCAAGAGTTGTTGCAGTGGATGATGAAGACCCAACGAGAATTCTTGTTGTGGTAGACAAAGGTGATGAGATTTGTACCTGATGAGTAGTATGATAGATGGCAACCAACGAGGCAGGTGATCGGACATCCAGGGATGGCACCTTTGTTTCTCGTGTTCCGTTTTCTGCCTGAAAAATACCGAATACAAAAAGAGTAAAGTATATATGCGGGGAACGGCACAATGTATACAGTATAACGGGTAGTATCTCCAACAAGGCAGAGAAAAATTATGCGGTGGATATACAGACTACATAGACGCATAATTCGAAGTTGAGCATAACCTACGAAGCACACAACACCATACTTCCTGTGATGGACCTTACCTGAGGACGTGTCTTGGGTTGTCCTGACAGAAAAGACAGAAACCTGACTAAATTGGGGAAATTTACGGACGAGATCCCCTCCAGGATCTGTTTTACTTTTTGCTTTACGTAACATCAATGGCGTTCAAGAGCGCACTGAACCATTGAAATGACGATCTGAACATTTTAAAAGATAGTAAATGAGCAATGTCACTTCCATTGATTGAGAGATGATTGGTAATCCTAAATACAGAACACACCCTCCTTCGTCACATGACTTATGCCTGAGCCGGCATGCCTTCCGTGATCACACGCGATCCACACGTGCTCGTAACCGCTGGAACACGAGACCGCTTCCTGGATGCTATCCGGTCTCAATGTCATACCACATGACAGACCAAGGATCTTCTCTTAGTTTTGGAGAGCTCCTCAATTCATAAGCTAGCAAGTCTCAAGTCGTTGATCCACTAGTTTCCACACCACCTGTCTTCGTAAGTTCTTGGATTGCAGTGTGGTGTCCGGGTGTGCACTGGAATTGGACGCTTCAAGTGAGGAGATGGAAGCAGCGGCTTGTGATATAGGAGATCCTCGTTCGGCTGGTCCAGACACCTGATTAATCCTCCGCTAATGATTTTAAACCACCTTTTCACTCCGGATCTTCTGGTCCAGACACATTGGTGCATTTCTCGTTGCCTTATATGAACGTCGACCTGAATTTCTGTCAGCTGCAGCTGCAGTCCTTCGTGAACATGCTATTCAGGATCAAGGGTTTCACTGTTGGCATTATTTAATCTCTTTAACATCAGTACTGCCGCTGGGATCACTGCTGATGCTGGTGAGATCAAGGTCTGTCGTTATGCAGTCACTTGAACTCCATGTGCTGAAATCACAATTAGCATAGGAGTTTAGCTTCATCGTCGTCTTCAGGCTCAGCTGATTTTCTTAATCGCTCAACCGCATTTTACTCTCCTGCCACCTGGAACAGCTCTGCCGATCAGGCTTATTCCTTTCGCCTTCATTCTTGCACCTCGTGACCACTGCCAACTGGCACCGATTGCACCATACTGAAAAGCATTAGATCATGCCGTTCAACGTCTTGGGTAATCCCGCCATCCCTTACAGAATGACCGTTAGGGTTGCTGAAAGAGAGCTAGGCTATAGCATTTCACAATCGCTTCATGAAAGTGGCATGGAACGTGCTCTTGTCGTCTGTGCGTATGAGAAGATAATTCAGATGGTCTCTAAGGATTGCTCACACCCGAGGATTCTGGATGGTATTGGTCTTGGGTAGCATATCATTATCGAAAAGGTTTGTTGAAGGGAAGGTGGTGCTCATGGGAGTGTATATCGAGAAATTGGAAATTGGAAATCCTTGATGAATGGAATATGGGAGAGGTGTTATGCTCAGTGGAGTCAGAGAAGGGGCGGATGGACTGGGAGCTTGAGCGGGGCTCGTCAGCGGTGTTACAGATGCTATAGGTATGTGCTGTGGTTCTCTTTTCTCTCTATCCCATTTGATGGTCATTCTAGGTCTGGGCTCGTTGGACCGCATATTTTCAAAATGTGTTGGAAGTGTTTCAACTTGGTAGATTGTAACAATCAATTCTCAAAGATTTCACTTCAAAAAACGACTAAAAAAGAACTCACGTCTTTTGTCAACGTCCCAATATTATCAAAGACGTAGACATGAATGCTGAGGTAGATGACATGTCGTTTGGGCGAGGATTCCTGGGCAAAGGATGTTATTCAAGTCACTTTTGTTGTCCAACGAAGCGAGGCAGAGGTTTTCTTTTGAAGTGCCGTCTCTTTCATCATGATTATTTGTTTGCTCTCAATTGACAATGATGTGATCCGGCAAGATTTGGCGTGTATTGTCATTTCATCTACTTGCCTTAGAGACTTGACTTGATCATTTCTATGCTCATCGTCAAAGAAGAATGAGTGCATTCTCGTGAGATCTCCCTAAATGCCATCAGCGCTTTACCATATGGATTAACACTTCTGACCAACTGTAGTATATTGCTGTGTGGGTGATTCTCACTGGCAGTCACACCAGAACATTGCTTTCGCACGCTAGACATTCCTCACAAATACCCGCTCAATTGCAGATGCCGCCTCCATTGCCCATGCCATCCTTCTATGACAACATTCATCCACTATCATATGCCGTGCGACATCACATGATGGCTATCATAGTTTGCGGATAGTGCTTGGAACGTGTTGACCGCATGAGGGGTACGATCCAACAATGAGGGTCTGGATATGTTTGTCTATGCTTGATTCCTTGATTGATTCTCTCACCATCGTTGCATTGATCAGCATGCCTATTGCTCCACACCATCAAGGGACGTACTACCTGTCTTATTGAGGGCATTCCCTGCATATATACAAGTAGTTTCAATCGGCAGCAGCAGTATAGGGAACAGCGCAAGCTCAGGTGCATTGCCTCAAGATCCGAGTCACCGGCACCATCTTCTGCCTTTGACAGTCTACTCAGATGGGAAATGACTATATAATGCAACAAAATACAACCGATCCTACTCATAAGAATGTGCAAGTTCTAAAAGAATCCAACAGTGGTGTGAGAGTAAACTGATTGAGTGGCGATAAATGGGTTTGAGAAGAACTCGTAACGACTCCCACACTGACAGCTATGCTATGCTCAACATGTCTAGCTTCCCAGCCGTCGCAAGTCATGAGGCAGTGTGGCTGCTTCTGATCATTATTATCTTGTTCTTATTATCATCTCTCATCCTTGCCCAGTCTCCCAAATCGAATAATGGCAACATACACTGAATCTGCTATGAAACGAGCTATCCGAGTTCTCGGTAAGTGTTACTCTGCTCCATCAGCTCAGCCTATTAGTGGTTTATCTGCATTCACTTCAGAATTTATTGGACAACTTCATGATCGATTTTCACGACGACTCATCATCAAATACTCTCATCAAGCAGATTTTCTTACTCTCGAAAATAGACTTAATAACAGCAAAAGGACCGAACAGAGTTTGACATTGGCCCAGAGTTGGTGAGATGAGTTTTCAGTGTACACACAACCCCACGTGTTCATCCGATGTAGCATTTTCGAGCAGGGAACTGACCTGACTATCAAACTTTACAAAGAGTCCCGACGGAGGAAACTCCTTACCCTTGGACGAGCCTCAGAGGGAGATCTGCTGTGTCAAGTCAGCGTCAAATTTGACGATCTCTGGAAACATCTGGTTTCTGAATCACAGAAGACAACAAAATGTGAGTTGATCTTTGTCTCGATCGCTTCCGATATACTCACGGCACCTCAGCGAAGCTCAAGGTGGA
>Ga0153958_1000367_pt1 | contig 11258 bp, 16 predicted proteins | sample TSFL042MetaG_FD_104719 | JGI IMG/M metagenome (GOLD analysis project Ga0153958, IMG submission 104719) | Attine ant fungus gardens microbial communities from Florida, USA - TSFL042 MetaG | ecosystem: Host-associated > Fungi > Mycelium > Unclassified | place: USA: Florida, Wekiwa Springs... | reverse complement strand
GCTGCATTGGCAGTGCCATGGCAGTGAGGATCATAAAGAGAAAACATGGAACACAACCAATTGCTATGTGAAAGATAGGCTCATTGGTGTGAAGGGGCTGGCCACGGCTGAGGCCATACAGAAAGTGAAAAGTAGGGAACAAGACGATGGTCCCCATGCGGAAGACAAGCGGGACAGAGAAATAGAATGGAAGTGGATGTGGATGTGAAGCGGTACACAGGGAAAACCAGAGAGAAAAAGAAAGTCAATGAAAGGATAATGGCATTATGCCTTGAGTTGGCATATACCTGACTATTGTAAAAATTGTCCAGAGATGTGAGCTCAAGTGCCTCTATTAGAGTCCCGGTTGACGACGAACCTGAAGCGACTGCCGTAATTGTGGGCGGATGAAGTTAGCCATCATCCACCATGCCCATTCTCTCCATCATCTTCGGAAGATCCTTATGAACCTTCATGTGCTGCCCTAAGTTATCATGTCGGCTGAACTCCTTGCCACAGGTAGGGTATGGGCATTTATGCGCTAGCACACCATTCATGAGGATGGACTCATCTACGAATGACAACAAACTTACGTTTTTCATTGGTGTGGATGCTCCTGATATGTCGCTTCAGGTGCTCCCCTCTTGCGAAGCACTTGCCGCACCCGCTGATGTCGCACAAATAGATTCGACTCCCAAGGGGGTCACTAAAACCTCGAGCGCGACCACCGCCGCTACCGCCGGCATTATTTACAGTCGGTACACGACGACCCCTCGATTTCTTAGTGAGGTTAGGGACCGGGACAGGCACAGGGAGCGAACGTGCGTTCTTGCGAGGCTTTCCTATCTGAGTTGACGAGCCTGGCGTAATAGCGGAAGCAGCAATAAGAGGAGACTTTGTGGCACGCCCTGGTAGAGGTTGTGGGAGTTCTGAGCCATAGGGATGGTAACGCGCCGAACTCTTGCCGGAGAAAGATCGAGAACGTAAACTCCGTGAGTTCTTTGACGTAGCTCGCGTGTGGGGTACGAAGTCGCCGTCGCCGTCATCATCCTCTACTCCTTCCGCCCCAAAATCATCATCATTGTCATCAAGTGTAACACCATCAGCATCATCTGCGCCCTCGTCTCTACCCACGTTGAAGTCATCAGCGGGAAATGTCTCTCCAAGCTGTTGGGTGAAGTTGTATCCCTGGGCCACGGTGTGGATCTTAACCGTACTATGTCCACTGTTGGAGTTGCCAGACCCATGGTGATAGAAGGCTCCAATATCCGGCTCCCCTTCAGCGTCTTCGTCCTCAGGTTCCGGTAGATCCGTAAACCCCATCACTGGTGAAACCTCCGCAGGTCGCACAGTATTCTGCTGCTGCAGACCCTGTGTCTGGACTTTCAAGGCCGGCGGTTGTTCCTGTTCCTGACACGTGCGCTCACAATCACTAACAATGGACGGTCCAAGATACGCTGGTCGCGGAACGGGTGCGGGCAGTACGCTCATCGAAGGCAACGGGATGTTTTGATTTGACACATATCGCAGGGCCAGTTCCGACATTCCAGGGTTGTGATGATCAATAGGGGGTGAACCTGAAATTCAGAAATTCAGAGAGCAATTCCAACATACCAAGTTATTGGTACGAACCGGTATTGAAAAGACCCTCATAAACGCCCAAGTTATCAGGAGAGCTGGAAACATCGGCTGGCGGAGTGTAAGTTACAAGATCCGGAATACTCTCTATTTTGATGTTCTGACGAGGCTGCAATTGGTAACTAGGGTGTTGTGCTTGTGGGGCTAAAGCTTGGAAGCTGGGATAAGAGCTTGTGGCCGCCTGCGGCTGGTAAGTGGGTTCAAAATCTTGTCGGTAGCGTAGTACATTGCTCTCCACAGGATGAGAGTCAGGATGGACTGTGGGCGTAGGCGGAGAGCCGTACATGAAGTTGGTGTATTGCTGATCCACTTCGTGGCGCGGTAATGAAGGACATAACGGTTGAAATTTCTTCACATCCGGCGAATAAGTGTAGCCCATTGCGACTGACAAGGGCATGGGCAGTGGCGCCGCCACGGGCTGCTTATACACCTCTGGATTCTCGGCAACATACCCCGTTAGGGCAAAGGCGCGTGGGGCATGCGGGTACGAATATCCAGGGGGGACCAAATCATCAGTCATGTTGTAAGGATAATAATCGTCACTATTCACAACATGGGAAGTATCATTCTCCATTGAATCAACAGGAGGCTCTGGTAGTGGGCTCTCGTTGGCCGATGATGAAGAAAGCGGAGATTCAGCGGAAGCAGTAGAACTTCCCGACGCGTATGGGCTACAGCGTGGAAGAGGCTGGAGAAGGGAAGACTGATGCTGTGGAAGGGAATAATATGAATTCAATCGAGCAGAGGGGGATAAACGTTCAAGACTAGAGGTAGAGCTAGAATGAGACTGTGTGCGTGCGAAATAGGGTGAGGTTGTCATATTGGCAGCCGGCGGACGTCTGGACTGTTGTCGTTGGGCTGGCTGAGGATAAAGCGCAGAGTCGAAATAAGAGGAACGGGTGTTGGAGTCCATTTGCATTTTAAGGACCGACTTGACACTGACTTGTCTTGTTCTGGAGTGAATATGAGGTCAGATTTTATCTTGGGGGACGAAAAATAAGGGAATTGATTTGAGTTGGAAATTATTGGTCATACCAAAGACTCGAACAAGATGTGCGTGACCTGACTGGGTTCTGTGCACAAGCCGGAGCCTCAGCCGCTCAGCGGTCGCGTTCAGGAACAAGCGGATGTGATCGTGTGGCTGTGAATGCAATTTACAATTGAGGGGAAATGGAACAATCGCGGGGAGCGCGTTGGTACAGACGACGGCGGGTACGCCTATGATCGAAACGGTGGCACTTGGGAATGAGTCCGAGTCACGTCGTGTCGAAGGTCGTGAGTGTTCGTGAAAGTGGGAGGGACGGTGAAGATAGAAACGTATGAGGCAGAGGGAGACTGCGAGGTCTCTTGCCTGTATACGATTGTTGACTGGACTTTGCCAGTTCTTTTGATGGACTTGAAGGGACCTCGGGACAAGGTTGCCTTAACGGCTATCCTCTGAATGAGGTGCTTTTTCAAATGAACTGTCGGTGGTCATAGCACGCCGCTACCGACACTTTCGACAATCTTTACTCTTTTGGTCCTGCAGGGTTCACAGGCAGGCTACAGCACTCATTTAGAGAATCTAAGGTTTCGTTCCAAGCTCCGATCTTCCTGCTCATCTAAACTGTGAACGTTATTTTCTCCGTTCTCTCTAACTCGACTCGAATCCCATGAGTCTCTTCTCTACCCACACCCATATCGTCACTTTAGGTACATTCAGTTTCCGCAGTTGCCTTCTTTGATCTGTCTCCCAGCCTCACTTGCCAAGACGAGGCACTCGGTTCCCTCCCTGCAGGATGTATCCTCTTTACGGATATCTATACTCTCCCGGTCCGTTTCTCAGGATCTCCTTCCGCGCCATCCTTTCACCGCACCTCAGCTCCGCCAGCACCGGCGTAAATCATCTCTTTCTCCACCATAGTTTCACTTCGCACTGCATGGCAATGATCGATGCATACTATTTACTATCCGCATTGCCATAGGACCCTTTTCCGACCTCTTTGCCGCGCTTCTCAATCACCCCAGTCACCCTGATCGCGGTACGTACCATTCATTGGCTTCTATAGCAAATTAGATCTCGTATTCATGTCATTTGACATGAACACTACTTTGGTGGGAATCACATTCGTATCGTGCCGCATATCTCTTTTAATTCAACAGGTCAGCTGCCAGCCGTGTGCACACCTGATGCAGACTTGCCAAGCACTAATATGAATGCCGCTTGACCTTCCTTTTTGCGTGACTCTAAAGCGCCTGTTTTATCTCCATAGAGTAGGAAACATCCGCTAGTGTAGCTGACTCATCGGTAAATGATATTCTGACCAGGCGTGGATATCGGCAGCGAGGGGTGCAAACGACGTAAGTCGACAAGGCCCCATCAGATACCCATAACATTAATGAATTCAGACGTACGAATAGTACTGACTAACTTATCTCATACCTCATACGACAAACACCTGTAATAGAATTTCTTCCGACTAGATTCATCAACTGTCTGCGCGCTCTGCCCAGAATAAAAGTACAGCTCCCTAACGCTTGTCTAACACAGTTCCGAATTGCTCATGTCCGATTCGGTAGGTTATTAATGACGACAATATGCCTGTGGTGGAGCGCTAACGATAATTGAGTGGAAACCTAACGGTAATCAGCTACATCGGATGGAATCGGAGAGTGGGCGAACATGCTAGTCCAATAGTTGGTCTGTTAGGATTTGTGGCGAGCACGAGTATGTCGTGCGGTGTGACTGATCTGAGGATGGAGATACTCGCGACAGATCTCTAGACTCCAGGGCAATGTGTGCCGATTGATTGCAACCGCTGCGTGTCTGGCGGCCTCGAATTCAATTACTTGCCAGTGAATCAACTATGAATTTGAAAGTAGCGAAGGCAATAATGGACAATCACCAATCACAGAAACCTACTATCTTCGTTTGCCAACGGAATATGAGCGTCCAATCTACAAATAGACTCCGCAAACTTACCAATGAAACATAATGAATTCTAAATCAAAATCGCCGTATTACCATTAGGAAACTCGACGCATTCTTCGGAACACCATTATAGCTTCTTGCCGCAATTGGATTGTAGGAAATTGGTAAGGAAACAAGGGCGATGCCGGAAGCGCTACACTTCACAATCAGTCGGCAGATTCCGTTCATGTGCTCTAAGTCAACGATGAGTCAATGAAGTGGGCATGGAACGATAGAGAACATAGGCACAAATTCTAGCGAGTGAACACGCATAGCCTCGAGATCCTAAGATAGCTTATCACGAAGTGCAGGTACCCCATGATTGAGGAAGGTGACGCAACAACCGCCGTGAGTTGGAGATCAGACTACTAGCGGCTAACGGTTAACGGCCGCAGTACAGTGTACCAGATAATATTCCTGCGATACGCGTTCATGGGAAGATTGGCACACCGATTCAATCTATACCGCGGATGTGCGGAAAAAACGGGCACTGTTCATTTGTAAACTCACCAAGACACGCAGTTCGAGCTGGTGCCACCCATCCAGTAGAATACGCTGACATGTTATTAATAGTCAGGACGGCGTAATGAACCAAGGAAGTGAGAACCGGTAGGTGAGCATTCGGAAGGGTGTCTTGACAATGCCAGATTCTGTCCATTATGGATCCGAAGGCGGAAATTGGTAAGAAATAGATTGCCCTTGGACTGGACCTAGTACGATGTCGTACATTCTTTGACATGCAAGAATCAATCATACAACCACTACAATGACGAAGTTACGTGCCAGAAATGAAGGTCGTCACAACGGCCACCTCAACCTCGATTGACGCACCAACGGAGAGCAAAGATAAAAAACCGCTGGCAGACGGCACCCGTGGAGACAGCAAGGTACTAGCCAGGGAACCACGATACACAGCTGCAGATACGAGAGCAGAGGATGCCTATCTTGGTAAATCTAGTTGAATTTTTGGCAAAGGACCTGACACCAAATCCAGCCAGGATGAAGACCACTGGACGAAGAGTGGAAAGGATAGGAACCCGCAGGGCAAGAGTTTTAGTCGTGCGACATTGGACGGTCTTTACCGGATGGTACGGACCGTGCGAAATGAGGTTGTCCATGGACCACTGAACACGTGGGTAGGGTTCGATCGTGTGAACAGGGTAGGTTTGGCAAAAAAACAACGAAGGACCCCTGTCCGAATCCCCTGCCCCAGTGCACGCCAGCAAACAGATTACACCGGCAGGAAGGTACAGTTCGACGTTGGTATATACCGTAGAATTAGTCTCTGGCAGCGTTAGACTGAGCTTTGTTTGAGAGGTAAGCCATCGTTGTACCCGGAAAGCCCCTTGTTCTGATTCTCCCATCAGGCGTCGCAAAAACGATGGAAGGCACCCAGTCTCAGTTCGACTCAACACCCGGAGTTCTATCACCATCTTTGCAAGAGGAGGCCACCCTCGTAGACCTCGATTCATCCGACAAGTTGGTCCGTGTCAAATTTACCTTATATTCCGCTATAATATTCACCAGAGTAACGCCACTCTTGTACTGGCAATACAATCCCTAACAGGGCTCTCCTCAACCTTCAATTGAATCTAACTCAACTTCTAGAAGAGTGACGCGTTCCCAAACGACAGGTCGTCCGACTGTTCGCTGGGGCAAACACGGTAGAGGAGACCCTTCCGACACGTCATACAGAGGATCAAGTGCTTCTCTGAAACGATCTTTCGACGCGCGGGCCGTGGACGACGAAACGGACATCGAGGCGGATCAAGACGTGCCATCAAAACTTCTTAAAACAGAACCTACCCTGTTAATGTCCGAGTCATCCTCCGCGACTATTGTTGAGGATAGTCCTCAGCCAAAGGAAGCCACACCCCCATTTGAGTCCACTGGCACGCCCATGCCTGGCGAGTATACTTTCCTGGACGCTTCCTCTTCTTCGTTTACTTCCGAACGTCGTGGACCGAGAATACGCACAGCCCCCCCTATTCCTGTCCCGAACTTGACAAAAAAGAGTCGTGGTCGCCGCGTTCCCACCGCGGTCGACGACACGACGGAAGGAGAAGCAACTGAGGGTCGTAAGGGACGTGTTTATGTTTGCAAGGTGGAAGATTGCGGAAAGTGTTTCAGCCGTGGCGAGCATCTGAAACGACACATTCGATCTATCCATACACATGAAAAACGTGAGTATCTTTCTTGCATCATACCATTTCCGGACATTGCTGACAATGTCCGTCATGATCAGCATTCGACTGCCCTCACCCCACGTGCGACAAACGTTTCAACCGCAACGATAATTTACTCCAACATTTGCGTGTCCACAAGGGCGATAACTCCTCTCAGACCTCCGTCAATTCAGCACATGGAGATGCAGCGGAAGAATCGGCTACTGGTGCTAGCAGCTCATCCCCCCAGACAGCGACTCAGCGTGCCACATCATCCAAGCCAGGGAGCACCACCCGCCGAGCAGTTCGTCCAGCTCGCAAGAGTAAATCGGCTGCATCCACGCCACCAGTCCATCCTGCACGTATTGCGGCTTCGCGAGCAGCGACTCGAAATGCACCCCTTAACCTTCCACGCACCTATTCCCTTCCTCCACTACCGTCCTTAACACCTCCATATCACAACCCCACTGCTGCAGTCTTCATGAACAACACTAATATCGCGGTCTCCTCCCTCCGGACCGCCTTGGATCAAGAAACCGATCACGAACAGGAAACGGATGTCTCTGAGGACGAAGGTCAGCGCCGTCAAACAACTCACAGTCTCAGCGACCTCCGCTCGATGTACAGTTTCCGCGACGCTTTCAGCTCTGCTCCTCTTGTGCCCAGGAAGGATATAGCACGCGGAAATAGTCTGCCTACCGAGGAGGCCATCGATAGTGCACCTGTCTCCGCCGGACCCGAGCCGTCTTCCAGCCCTTCCCCTGTGTCCATGTCCCGTGAAGGCGTAGACGAAGTCCATAAGTCAGCTCCACATTCGCCATTGGCCGTAGAGACTCGATGATAATCGGACTTTGCCCGCGTTTTTTCCTGATGAATTATCGATGTTGAATGTCTCATATGTTGATCACTTACTCGGCCGTCATGTATGTTTTGCTTCCGTATCGCTTCACGTCCTGCGTTACAAAATGATTAATAATGTGTCTCTTCATTAGTTTCTTTGTTCTTATACTTGTCTTGCCGGTTTTCTCCCACTTGATAGAATCGGGTTTTTTTTTTTTTGATTTACTCCACTATGCCCCCTTGGATCTGCTTGGTGTCGCGTACTTAGTTATCGGTTCTCTATAGTCCTAATTGCGGGTACGGTTCATCTATGGAGTCGCCTGCGCTTCTTATCTTGCGATACCTGGACGGATGTAGTACATATTGTCTGGACAAACTATAGTTTGGATGCAAGATGATTCCGATGAGTATGTTGATTACAGATATCTAATACACGAATTCCAAGTGTATACATCGCACAGCTCCGCCTAGTGATACCGCACATGTCCCTTAATGTGAATCATTTACAGATGGACTACTCTGGAATCTTAAGCCCAGGCAGTGATGTCCTGCTCTGTAGGCCCCGCGGGAACATCGGACGCAGCAAGGTTGCACTGATGGAATGCACGGACTTGATCGGGCTTGAAAGCACCAACGACAGAATGGAGCACGCCACGGTTATGGAACACAACAAGGTCACGCTCCTTCCAATCGTGTGGATACACCAACTGCACAGTTTAACCTTGGATCAGAACGTACAACGGGATCGAGTGAAAAGCAAATACCTCAGGCGCAATGGCGGGCCGCTGCATCGAGTGCAGAAGCTCGCGAACTACTCCAAGATCCTTGATATGCATTCCATCTGGGTATAAAGCGCCCTCTCGCGAAGCACCGGGAGGCAAAGGTTTCACGATGAGTTCTTGAGCACCGCATTGATGAACTTGGAAGTGAAGGTCGCCGGTGACAGGGTTCTTCCAAAGCTATAAAGTTTACTCAGTTCTCTGGCCATGTCCGCGGGTGGACGGAGTGGCACATACTACAGGGAGCGTCTTAATCTTCGATTCTTCCCACTCCGGAAGTTCGTTCAAAGGCAATTCGAGACCTTCGTTCAAAATCCCTAAACCGTCTGACCTTGCACGTGCTGGCGCCATCCAAACATAAGGGTGGGGTGCATATCGAACCGAAGTCCGGACAGCGAGGCTCTTCAGCTTAGGGGGCAGGATTTCAAACATCGTCTTCCCAGAGACAAACGCCGTAGTTCCCAGCGGCACAGATAGGGTCTCTCCAGATGGGTCATCGTCATCACTATATCTGATAGTCTGTTTATCTCCACCAGGTACCGTAATCCCATAGAGGGTGGTCGCACGCGGCGGGTTGTAATCGTACAACGCCGCATCGATGTGCCAGCGATAGAACCGGGTGAAGCCCAGGGCCTCATCTTCAGCGGAGACACGAGTCTTGTGAAATGTGGTGTGTGATGGGTGCTTGAGAGCGGCGGTTTCCAAACCTTCATGGTTATATACAATGCCGTTGCCGATAAGCTGAACTTGTGGGACACGGGGGATTGTCTTAAGGTCTGGGTGAAGGATAGACTTCTTGGCAGATTGTGTCTTGTTGTTTCCATGTCCATAGGATTCAGACTCGGGGTCAAAGGCCTGTGTGAACCTGAGAACTGCGGAGAAAGTCATGGCACCGAGTGCGCGCACCTTTGTGAGAGCATACTGTTGTTCCGGAGTAAGAGAAACGTCTCGGAACAGGAGGATACTATGCTGTGTGGTGATAAGTAAAGCTCATGGCAACTAATGAGGACTAAAGACATACGGTGTACAAAGCTGCCTCAATCTCCTTGAACTGCTCAGGAGTGAGTGAGCCAGGGTTCACACCCTTGACTTCTCGACCAAAATTGGGGTCAAAACGGGATACACTGGCAGAGGCAGGCAGGATGAGTGGTGCTAGTTCGATGGCCATCGTCGTGATTTGAGAATAGGATGGAAATTGAACCAGTGAAGGACTAGATGATGATCCGGCCTGGCGATGATTCATAGTCACCGATCGGGCCGCCGCCAGCCGCTAACGTGTCTGACTCGGCGATGCTATTACATCTCAACATCGCATTGACATGTAATATGGTTAATGACTGGGTTCACAGCAACGACAACTACGTCAAGCACGAATTGCCGATGGCACATTGTTTCATTGTTTTGTCAATCTACAACCATGGCATGGCTCACACATAAAATACTAGTATAATAGTGTTCCTTCAAGGCTCAAGCCGCTAGACGTAAGTACATGCCAGAGGTTCATCTCTATATTGAAAGGGCGGTGGCAAGAGTATTTGTCGTTTCCGCGGAACCGATTCGTGTCCACTCCACGTGCATGAAAGTTCCATCCGCGCCGCACGTTGTCGTCCGTACCGCATCTCTTGCCCTTCCCCTCCAGAGTGTTAAGTTCGTGTACTCCTCACTCACCGTATATGCCCTACCTGCGCTATACTTCGTCATTTTCCGCGTCCCCTGTGGCAACCAACCGCATACCTCCTGTTCCGCCGCGGCATCAGCTGCTCTTCACGACGACCTCACTCTTAACTTACCTGCTTGTTTCAACCCTCATGACCATCCACGTTTTACAGTATTATTGACATCGAGTATGCCTTAGCGTAAAGCTCAAGAACATCCCCAAGATGGACAACCACATCGTCCCGCAGTGCTGATAGGTATGCTGGCGATTTGTCAGTGCTTCGCCGATGCGTCCCTCCATAGCGACGGCAGCTACTTCGTACAGGTGAGTGCACGTCTGCTGAGTGTTTCCAGACTGTTGCCGTTGCGTGCATTCTTTGAGCAATTAATGCTGGTACTATTAACTTGTCCACCACATCCCCATTGTCAGTCCCCTTTCCGGATTCTCATGCATGAGCTGCTGGGATATATCAAGCGGCGCACCATGATCCATGGACAATACCAGTGACTCAGCTCATTTGACGTCTTTCCTTTCCGCTGACCAGAAGTCTGAATCTGTCCGGATGGCGTTGTAGAGGAGATCGCAAGCAGCGATCTCGGGCCGCATGTACCGGATGGTACCCACGATTCTACGGAACCTGTCCATTACCCAAAGACAATGGTGGGCCATCTCGGGGAGGATATCTTGCGGCTTCAGATCCATGTAGCGCCATACTGCGTCGATGCATGAAGTCGATGACTTCGAACGGCTGGCTAACAGATGCACATCGGGGTTTGTGGGCCTCAATATGACATTGCTACCGCGCACACACTGTGGCCAGATTCGGATGTGTAGTTTGCACGGTGAGCCTGAGATGCGGTATGGTAAGGTTTCGATTTCCTTCCGTCCTTCTTTCAGGAACTAATCTCTCCTCGGACTTGTAAGTAGTGTCCGACCCTGAGGCGATCAACGGATGCCGTAAGGTCGGTCAGTATCACATTCCCGGACATTACGAGGACACGTACTCCGGGGTCAATCTTATGATTCATCCTCGCCAGCCAAGCATCCTCACCAAAGGCATTATTTTCGCCACCTTCAGGTACTGAAGTCATTGTCAACTGTTGCCTCATCTCCCTTACTTAGAGAGTTGATTTTGGACGCGACTTTCTTAATGCTCGAAGGGTTTTTTTTTGTTAAGAGGCCAATTTCCGAAGGGCCATCGGAGGGCGTACATCTCATGAAAGAATGTGACCACCGCATCTGCCTTGGTG
>Ga0153958_1000366_pt1 | contig 11260 bp, 13 predicted proteins | sample TSFL042MetaG_FD_104719 | JGI IMG/M metagenome (GOLD analysis project Ga0153958, IMG submission 104719) | Attine ant fungus gardens microbial communities from Florida, USA - TSFL042 MetaG | ecosystem: Host-associated > Fungi > Mycelium > Unclassified | place: USA: Florida, Wekiwa Springs... | reverse complement strand
TATCAGTGACGCCGCTAAATCTTTCCTCACAAAATTCGTCGTAATCATCGCCCGCTTCATTTTGTTCATCTTCGCTTACGGCACCCAGGGGCGAATCACAACGCCATTCGGAACTTGCCTTGAACGCCATGGAGTAGTGGTTTTCGCGTTCAGGATGGTAGGTTTCGTAGCGTACAGTCTTCTCGGTCTCTGGATCATATAGTACCAAGCCATCCTATCATCATCAATGAAGTTTGCATGCGGCTCGTAAAGAGAAACGGGGAAGAAGGCTTACATCTTCCCAATTAATTTTTATCAGACGGGGCAACCAGACGTTGAGGACGTCTTCGCCCCATCCATGAGCTTCGGCAGGTGCAAGTATAGGTTCATTTGGAGTTAAACAATGGTGCTCTTGGAACACACAAGATATGCGCTCGAGTGCCCAAGTCACGTTGGGTCGTCGTCGATTGCGCATGTTGACCTCAAGGTGGGCCAACATTTCTGGAATCTAATGCGACACTATGTAAATATTCGCCCGGCAAAAAAGTCAAGACGAACCAAAGCGCGACCATTCCAGTGTCCTGTCAATGTCCCGAGATTATAGAATATTCCCCGGAGCGGTCGTTCTACAGCCCATATATCATGGCATGATACAAGTCGGAACCATTCACTATCAAGACGCTCGCTTCCAAGACCATTACAGTCGCCGAATAGCCTTGTGCGGGTGTGAAAGTGGAAGTCTACGACATCTTCCTGTGTAAGAAGCGGAAGATTTAATTGCATTGCATCAACTATCGCTCTCGTAGCGGGAAGTTGTGCCACTGCGGGTGGCAGTGGATTAGCATCTAAACGCGCTTCCATCCTGACCATATAATTCAGGAGTGCGGCTGGTACCAAAGGTGGTACCGCGAGAGTAATCTTTCGGCCATAGTGCACAATGTCACGGACGATGGGAAGTGGACCAGTGGTACATGGAACTTCAGCTTGAAGGTGCGCACACAGGGGCAGGTAAAAGTATGCGTCAGGAGCGTACGCGGATGAGAACTGCACGTAATGTTACAACATGAGCTGTTAGGGACGAATTGGTAGGCTCACATGGTGTCCTTGAACAAGGAACGGCTTAAGCCTCTCCAATAGTATACCGCTTGTATAGAGGTCTTCGCACCTGACGCTCTCTGATGCCAATGTGAGATCAATGCATCAGTATCGACACAGCAGCAGCTGACCTTCGTCGCTGCTCATCCAAAGAACCCAAAGCATCAGTGAGGTACTTTCGATGTCGTTGAAACAAGATAGGGGATGCTGTGGGGGAAGTTGATATTTGTCTTCAATGACATTTGCCAGCCACGTTGGAAGCTCTGCCCAGAAACGCAACTGGGCGATGTTTTTACAATCGTTCTCGAGCATCATGAGATAAACTGTCCAGAGGTCCTCTTGGAGATGGAGGATATCCCGACGACGGATACGGGTCAATGTAGTTGCACGCTTACGGAGTTCTTCGGCCATGCAATTGGCAGTAGTGCGTCCCCATGGTAGACGACGTAGCACTGCAACCGAGTCGAATTTATAGGAAAAGATTTGGGAATATAGATGACTATCGTTGCGAAACTTGAGAGAAGCATTGATGGTTCGAGAGATGGACAAAAGAGGAATCAATTCAGACGGAGGTCCAATGACGCGATCTGCAGCCAAGTAAAATGCGATACGCTCGAGGATAGGGTGATCAAGCAGCTCAAAAGGAGACAAGGAGGAGCCGAGAGAAGAATGGGTTGCTAGCATGCGTTGGGCTAACATGTTGGATGTAGAACTTGAAGTCGTTCGAGTGGGCATTTTGGAGGGTAAAGGAGGGGTATTTGAGGCATTCCAAGATGGGAGGAAGAAAAGTCGACAAATCGACGTACAATGTGTGATCGCCGCGTTCTTCCATCACTTCCCGCCATCAATTTGAGGTAGGACCGGTGTGAGTCCGTCCTAATGACCACATCATTACGAGAACACCGCCGAGTCTGAATCTGTCTGTGGAAATAAGATGCGTCATAAAACATAAAGAGTAGAGATCTAATTGAACCTAGGGTCTAGGATGAATGGAGCCCAAGATTGGCCTGAGATCAACGCGAGCAGTCTTGGGGGGGGGCATCATATCGCGTGGCTTACCGGTACCAAGGTTCAAGTTGGCAACCTGCTGTTCGCAAAGTTCTTTATGAATTGTTTGCGGTTCAACTGAAATGACCCTGCAAGCATTGCTCGAGGTCGTTGTTTACGTTGTTTTGATGACTTTCGGCTGCGGTCAATGTTGCTTTAGTTCGCACTTCCCTTTCCCACCCAACTACCCGCGATTGCCAGCGGTTCACCGTGTACAACGGTGTAACGTGCTATTCATTTATCATACCCTCCATCAATTTCCTCTTCACTCCATGTTTCCGCATTCGTCCGGTCTACCGTACTCCTCAACTGACTCCGTAGGTCACTATGCCTAGGGCCACGTCCGCCAGTATTCGGCAGGTCCTTCCTCGTATCACTTTTCATATCCGCGCAAATTACCTGCGCCGCGGCCCCATCGACCCAAAGTTTGTCATAGCGACTTCATCGCAGCAGTACCTCCTCACTCATGTGTTTCCATTGGAAACCGATGTGAACACGTAAAAAAAAACCATGTCATATGCAAGGGACTATCTGATAATGGTGCTCATTCAATATAGGTTGGCCGAAATAACGCAATTGATTCTGCACTTTGATGGATCAATCCTTGAACACAAATATGGTTATGTACATGCCGAGCTCCTTCAATGCATGGCTATCGATCACGATCCGCAACTACGGACTTGCAATCAATCATATTATCGTTGGTTGAGATTACTATTGCTCGCGTGTCGAGTTCTCGATGTCCACTCCCGCCGACACGCCAAATGAGGACCATCGAGTCTATGATGGTATGCGACCCTTGTTCTTGGCATCGGCACAAGCGTTGCAACTACTGACCAACATGTCCGAATCGGAAATCTTATTGTGTAGGTTCTTTCGGGCTCCGAATCTTAACTGCATGGGTTAGGAAAAGAGTGCGGCTCGTGGGTAAACTTAGTACCCTCGACCATGTCACTGGGGACTGTCAGTTGCCTTATCAAACTCTCGGATGGACCACAGGCCTACAGGGTGATCGGCGAATTCCACGGAAGATGGATTCGTGCCGCACAAGCAACTTCAGGTAAGTACCTCCGTATGAACATGATCTCTGGAATCTAATAATATGACTCATAATCAGGGACGATGTCATATGTGATAACCAGATCTTGAATCAGTCAAAGCTTCGAAAGGCGCATCAAAAGCTTCTCGGAATTTATCTAGGACTAGTTTTTGTGGTTTAACTGTCGCATCGGTATTAATAACCTAGCGCCGAAGTTACGGACAAGCGTGCTCTTGATCCCCATAGCTTTGATATCGGCGAATGCCACATGATAGTTTAGGACGTCAATGATATAACCCCATTTCTTGACTTTACAAGTCATTGCTCCATCTGATATCATGTGTTTTCTTTCTCCACACTGTGGATGGGTGTCCACCTCGAGGCCAAAAGGCAGTACTTTTCATTCTGCCAAACGAGTACCATTGGTATCTGATCGAGCTGCCACTTCATTAACACCCATTGCTGACTTTCCAGTATTATATCCCGCAGCACTTGTGATAGGGTTCGATGATCCTACATCATTCTTTGTTTGGTCTGGCACACCTTGACGCCCCGCCACCCCCGGAGATGTTGGCGCTAGTTACCTCGAGGCTGCATCCGAACCATTGGTCCATACTCCCCAGAAGTTGTTGACTTGGAGGCGTTTGCAAATTTCCTTGCTGTGCGGAGAAGATTACAGGCGTCTCTATCTAGACGTAAATGGGATGAGCATTGCGTTTACTCCAATGCAACTGGATTGTCACTTCGTTTGCTGGACGCCTGGACTTCGATAGGGCCAGTCATGAATGTGGGTGCTGGTTACCTCGAGGTGAGCTCGGTCCTTGACAACTGGGTCTGGACCATTGGTACTTATTCCTATCTTTGCTCCTCTTACTGATCGTTCAGCTGGCCCTTTGGTGATACTAACCGACAAAGCGACAAAACGACGGGTTCTTCCTCCTGGGCGTCATTTCCAAAATACCTGTGTCGCTTGCGCCTGCGAGTCGATCTCTACCACGAAGATCCGATAAGAGAAAACATGTGGACGCCTATGACACCGTCAGACAGACAAGCGAACAAAATAGCGGGCATACCTGCACGTCCTACTTTGTGACGAAAATGGTAATACTTCATAGCTCGATCATTTAGGTAAGTTGGATTCAGCCACCCGGAGGCGCCTGCGCACTACATACGCAGAAAGTCAAAATGTAAAAGATCAACGACCGAGTAATGGGTAACGAGGCGTAGCGCCTTCTGTAAAGAAGAGTTGATAAGAGACAGCATGCGGCTCTCCGTGATACCGTATATTAGCAGGTCGAAGGGGATAACGAGGAGGCTTTCTATCTAATTTCCATGATCCAAATTGACGAGATTCTAAATACTGGGGATACAGCAACGCTGTGTCGGAGGCACTAGCTGGAACTCCAACAAAAAGCAATGTGGAGCCGACTTTTCGTGTTCTGCGCTGCGTCGCCATTCGCCATATGGAAGTTCGTCTTGAGAAAGGGAATTGATCCAAGATGCCACTTCTTACCGACTACAGATCGACCATTTTGCTCATCTCAATCGCTGGGTTGCGGCTTAAAGTGGACTATGTACTGACATTTTGGGATACAGACCCGTGCTGAGCCGACACGAGGCTGTGTCTGGACGCCGGAAACGTGTATGGGCGTTTGCGGTGCGCATGAAGAAGAACCGGGCACAAGGCTCAAGCACTTGAAGTCGAGGCGTTCCTCGGCGAGTGATCGGCTGTCAATCTACCGAGCGGCTGGCAAAGATACGACGCTACCACTTGGAACCCATTGCGCCAGTGGAAATCAACGCAAGGCTATGGCTTCTGAGAAAAACAGATCACTGTCTAGACATGAGGCGCATGGTTGGACCGGCGACAGTGTTCAGCCGTTTTCGACAAAAAGTCTTTTCCTTCTCCCGAGTGAAAATGCCAGAGCATGCTTTGGTGTTTGACGTAATTCATTCATCGCGTGCTGACTTTTGCCTTTTGCACTGACTCAAATCGCTCCAGCGCAGACATACGTCAGAGGATACTATTGACCCTTTTCAGGGAATCACGTTTGGCGCGGGCTGCGGCTTGGAGTTGTCATTCTCCGCATATCACCCGAGCGTGGCTGGCTGCACGCCACGATGCCAAAGCTGGCGCTGCGTTATCGTGCCAGTAACAGCCTCGGTGCGAGTCATGAGTGGACGATAGATCCGTTCCGAGTGTCGCCTAGTTCCAGGCCAGGCTGGAGTCGAGAGGTGCAGCTGCGTCAGCGCTAGGAGAGGTAATCCGACGAGCATGATCATGATCTTCTGCATATGATGGGGTGTTCCGAATCATGCGTCGATATTTCCTTAGTCAGTCATCCCTGACCTTGGTGCTGGAACTGAGATGAGTATGTTTCTTCTTGTGTAATCGAGGACGGTCATCACCTCTGTTTGTGCCCTTGGATCCGGCGGTCACCGCATGCATGCTATAGGGTACGTAACCACAATCGAACATGAGTTAGCCATGCTGCTCAGCTGTATTGATTGGACCTCTGCCCATTTCACTGTTTCATATGCATAAGGTGAAGACATTTTTAGCCATGACACTGGTCAACTTCTCAGCTAATGCTTCAAGTGGGCAGGAATCGTCAATACACTTACAAGGTTGGCGTTTCACCATGCTAAATGTTGCATGACGTCTTGTGTTATTTCGTCTTTTGGTCTCACATGACCAATGGTCACGCGACGGTTCACGCGCACGAAGTGTAGATCCCAACTGTAAACAAGGGCTCAAGCATTTAGGACGCATCAACCGAAAACCGTAGGTTGCAATCAAATATAAAGAACCACCTGCGCCGAAGGATCAAGATTCCACAACTCGTAGAGCGAATTCATCATTACGAAACTTATCTCGTTCAGTGAAAGGATGTGGAATACTATTCAATTATCAAAAACTACAAAAGACACGCATGTACAGACCAAATATTGAGATACAAGACCTATAAGGAGAAGATTGTCAGCATGTACTCCAACAAAAGAATGCTCGATGCGCCATGAAAGATCAGACATCCTGGAAGGACTGTTCGCCCTCATCGCGCCGACCCCCACCTCCCGTTCAGCGCACCACAAGGGCGGCCCGCACACGACTATGTAATGGGTTCACACAGCGAGGGGGAATATAAACGTTCGGTATCGGGGGAGTACTCCTGCAGGAGGGCACTAGAGTGGAAACTGCGAATAACGGAAAAGTTTCATCGTGCATAGGCGCAGCGAGGAACGGTTTTAAGGAAAGCCAATGCTCACCTAGATTGAAGAATGCGACTTGATGGATTGATTGCTGAGACAAGCGGCTGGAAAGCATTGGTCAGAAAATACTGCAAAAGGGAAACCAAAGCGGAAGAAGAAAAAATCAGACAAAATGGCACTGGCAAGTACACTGTGCGCTCCGGAGAACGCGTGCTCGTTGCGAACGAACAGCTCTATTCCTCGGCATGGTCGTGTAGGACGGGGAAGAGAATAAAGTCATCCCTTGGATGTAAACGATAGAGGAGATACTTACAGAACATGAAAATCTGATGTAGATGAAGAAAGTACGAAGATGAGTTTATTGGGGAAGAGATTTTATACACCGCCACAGTTTGGCCATTGTTTGGCTGTGGCCCGTGCACATGTGCTTATGTATAGCGCTTTTGAATGTACTGAAGTTGACTAGAACGACGACCACGGCTAACGGCCTCGACATTACGTTACAAATGTCCCTGGCAGATGTTGAACGTCCAACATCTGCGGTTTCAGACCGCGAAGCACCCGAAGTCATTGATGTCGACCTCCTCGATGTGGAGAGTGTGGTCCCGATCCGGTATGAGCCACCTACCCGGAGGAGGAGGGTATCGGAGACTGGGCGTTCTGTGTCAGTTGGGCGAGAGGTCATAACAATAAATGACAGCGATGATGACGATATAGAGTTCGTCAGTGCCAGGACTGTTCCCAGACCTCGTAGTGAGTCCAATACATCTGTTTTAATAGTCCTTCCTGAACCCTTCTATGAGGGCGCATATTTTCCCCTTCGCCTCCCCCGCAGATCGCTGCGATACCACCAGTTCCGCAGATACCTCGAAGGTTTGTACCTATGCGAAGAAGACCACCACCTTTTCCCACTGCCCCAGGGCCGGTTGTTCCCAATGCCGAACCTCTTCCTTTCGAAGCAAACATTAGACGTGTGTCTAGGCCTACCGAAAACCCCCCGGCGCCTGCTCCTCCACCTGCCGCTGCTCCGTCTCACCATGTCCCTATGATGGGATTTGGCGGGGCACTGATTCAGCGGGCACGAGCAGCTTTCGATCAACCCCCTAGTCGATCTCGCAGTAACGAGCGTCACCACAGACTCTTCGGTGTGCCAGCTGGTATTTTTATGCAATGGGACCCTATCAATTTTTTTATGGACGAAGAAGACATACATGGAGATGATGGCTTCCGTCACTATCGGGCTGCAGATTTCCACGATGAGCCAGGTGATCCGCTAATGCGAGGCGATCTACGCCTTCTCAACAACCTAGGACGGCCTTCAGAACCGGATTATAAAACGGAGTATACTCATTCTGCAAAGCCTCCACCCGGCTTTACGCATGACTTTGAGCTGTCATCTACAAGCCTTATGCCTGTTATCGAGATCGATAGCCCGTGTTCCTCCAGCTCAAGTCTCGGTCGTCCCGGAGATGCTGTGCTTGCCTGTCCTCGGTGTCACGACCCGTTGGTGCTAGGAGCTGCTGATATTGCAGAGGAGAGAGCAAGGAAAAGATTGTGGGGGTTAAGATGTGGACACCTCTTGGACGGGAAATGCGTCGAAGAATTGATGAAGCCACCACCTCTCGTCGTCCCAAAAGCTATTGATGTGAAAGGAAAAGGAAAGGCAGAGTGTATAGATGAACCCCCATTGCCCGGAGCCTACCCCACCCACTCCCTCAAAGGCAAAGGCAAGGCAATGGAATCCGATATTACCCCTGAGCCTGTATTTTCCTCAATTCGCTCACGTCTCCGTCCTCGTCACCCTCCATCATTACCACCTGAACCTTTACCCGCTAGTCCTGGTCCATCTCGCGTGCGACCTAGAGCCCCGCGAACACCCTTGAAAGGAAAGGGTAATGGGAAAGGTCGAGCCAAGGTTCCCATTGTAGAAGCTGAGCACGAATGGACTTGTCCCGTTGGTGGATGTGGGCGTGTTCACGTGAGCCAGCTCATTGGTGGGCGGTGGATCATGGATGATAAGAGGGGAGCCATCGCTGTCTTCGTATGATATCTGGTGAGCTCGTTGTAGGTCTGCTTGTGACGAAACTTATCACATCTCGATAGGTTGAGCGTGGTATATGTTTCAACATGCGTGTTTCATCACTCCAGGGTGATCAAAAGCATCGGCACTCAGTATTGTTATTTTGGAACCGGAATTTGCACTTATAGAGAATCGACTTTACCACCCCTGCACACGCTGTCCCGCCTTCGGCTATTTATTTCAGGTGTGTATGTATAGCAGTGAGACCAGACTACTCTACCCTTTTCGAATTGCGCCCGTTACGCGCCTTGAAGTTTAGTTTTCATGGAGTGCAACCTCTGTACGTTCTCAAAGCTAGAAATTTTGTTTGTTGTATCATAGCGGTGCGCTTGAGCTGCGTTACATTACGTCAGATCTGTGCATAGATATCCTTACAACGTGTTGTCTGCGAAGGTTCTGGTAGACCACGATGTTGCTCACGAACCTCCGTCGACCACGCTCAAAACGCATGCTTCAAAATAAATCCCGACTATCATTTCAGGACCGGTATGCCTGTGCACGACTTGATGCTCGTTCACTCTCCCTGCCACGGCCGTGCTGGTGAATTGTGATTCAGACTGATACTGCTAACCTGGCCGGACCCCCGCCGCGTGGATCTCCTAGCATTTTAAAAGTGACCCTTCGGATACCCCTCTCTTCTTGAATCGACGCGCATCAGCGAACGATATTCCGTACCCGACATGAACACCCTTGCATGCATGGACTTAACGGCAACTCCGCGACGTTATCTTCGAAGAGAGTGGAAGCGAAATAAACCCGTGAGTGACAGATTACTATCATGGCGTCGAAGAGGAACCATCATCTCATCGCGGTGTATTGCTGCTCTGATTCTCCAGCACCTGCGCGCGTCCGACTCGTTGCCCTCGTTGCGCCTCTGTCCGAACAGACCCCTCTTTGTGTGCGCGCGATGCGGCTTCTCTAACACGCTTATTCCGATGTGTCTGTGGTGTGCATGGAGTTCAGCAGCGGCGAAGAGCAAGTTTGAGGAGAAGCTGCCGAGGCCACGGAGGATGAGTGCGCCGTCCATGCGGACCCCCCTTTTGAGATGTGAGCGAGCGAGAGTGGAGTGCGTGCCGGGGAGGGTCTCTGAGGATTCGACGAACTCGAGCGAGAGTGCTGGTCCTATCACTCCTCAAGGTGACCTCATGTTCTGTGGGGAAGGTCATCAGGTGCCTGTAATTACGGCATTGCTGGAGTCACGTCCCAGCGGGCTGTCGTGTTCAGCTGCCCCTGACGGAGTGCAGAAGATCGCGAATGTTATGCCACTGGCAGACGCTCACGAAATATATCCCCAGGGAGATTGTGGCGGTATCACAGAGAAGGTCGTCACAGCAACATTGAATTCGGTAAATATCGCACGAGAATCAGGGTTGCGGCGGCGCTGACCCTTTTGTGTCCAATTGTTTTTTGCGTACAGTCATTCAAGTTGTTCCCATCAACCGCGAAGGAAATTCTTCTGGATGGAACAGGCAAGCACGAGCCTGAGCATCGGCTGCTGAAGAAACAGTCGATACGACATCGTCGCAAGCTACCCGCTCTTTTCCTCGTGACGCACACACGCGCTACTGCCCACCCTCACGACTCGTCACGCAGATCACCAACCATCACGACACACGACATGACTTCTTTACACTCGAATACCAGTTCTATTATGATTGATGCACCACGCGCCGCTGACGGCGATGTATATATTGGCGGGGTCTCGCATGCACTTTCCTTACTTTCTGTCTCGTCGTCGCAATGTTCTCCTGACCATAAACTGCGGAGGAAAAAACGCATGCCGTTGCTGAAGAGCATGTCGTCGCTCTCGTTTCGCTCTCAGTCACAACAATCATTCGATGGACATTCTGAATCGCCCATCCCACATGCGACGCAGGCGCCGCGTGTGGCACTAACACCCTCCCCCGCACATTCTCCTTTACGAACGCCCGTCAGTGCTGAACCTCCCGTCCGAATTGGCCACCCTAACCGTCCGTACTATACCGTCATTCGCAAAAATATGTCTCGGCCCGGTACCCCTGTATTCCCGCAGCGCACGGCTTCCCCAATTCCAAAATCTGACTACGATTATGCGCCGCGGGCCACGAAATCCCTTGATTGTGGGGAACGTACACCGGCGCGGTTCAGCCTGGATTCGCGACCGATGTCGATGGTTATGCCCGGGCAAGCGAATCCTGTTAATGCATACTCTGGGTTCTCATTGAGCGGTGAGACGGAGATGCGGATGAACTTGGCGAGGTGGCGGAAGGAGGATGCTCCGGATGAACCTGGAGACTATTTGTTCAAGGAGACTGGTCGATGTAGGCACGGGATGCTGAAAGGCAGAGTAAAGAAGTTCGGAAAGGGCTTGCGAGACCTTGTGCTGGGGAGATCATGATCTATGTACGAACAGCTGTAAGAACTGAATGATATACGTATTGCAGGTAATGCCGAACTTGATGTCCAGCTTGCCGTATGTGACTTTGAGATGAAAGATGGCGTCGTTGAGTAGGAAACACGCTGGCCATAATGCGCACTAGTAGTAGACACGTGGCTGTTGATTTTTATTTCATGTGATCTACTAGTACCAGTGGTTCTGTGAATAGGGAACTCCTCTGCCGCGACGGATCCAAAACCCAACCGGTTTCATGCCATCTGAGGAGAGTCACCTTTCCCTGTGTAACACAAAGCGTTTGCTGCAGGTACATCACTCCCAACCATCATCCCTCTTTTGTTTCACTGTGTCTAGGATTGCACCAACACCATACCAGACGTCATTCTCCAGATATGTCAATTAACGTGCAGTACGTGTTCTTCATGTTCCACAAATT
>Ga0153958_1000365_pt1 | contig 11263 bp, 13 predicted proteins | sample TSFL042MetaG_FD_104719 | JGI IMG/M metagenome (GOLD analysis project Ga0153958, IMG submission 104719) | Attine ant fungus gardens microbial communities from Florida, USA - TSFL042 MetaG | ecosystem: Host-associated > Fungi > Mycelium > Unclassified | place: USA: Florida, Wekiwa Springs... | reverse complement strand
TGTACTAGGACAGATTATCATATGCTACTACCTATTGTTCTACATATGGTAGTGCCTTTGTGCTAGAAATAGTGATAACTTAACCATATGAAGGCTGTCCTTTGTTCTAAGAAAAGGACAGATGAGTATCTATGGGTAATTAATGAAGTCCATGTGCAAATATTGAGGCCTTCATATCTCCACTAATATTAATTGCCTCTGTGCCTTTTTAGGCTCATTCTGAGCGGTATGAAGAGGGCTTCTCTGATGCCTAAAAGCGAAGCTTAGATTGTGGCAGTTTCCGAGATATTGGCAATTTAATAAATGGTACTATAATGGTTACCAGTTGATCTGCCTAATATCTCAGCCATTATTGATTGCCTTGAGACATGACTAGTATCTATCGAAAGGTCTTTTCAAGGGCTTTCTGTAGCCATTGAGACCGTGAGAATCGATGAAGAATTGATGGAGATATGGCCGAATGAAGTTTGTGACAAGCACATAGCCATGGCCAGTAGGCATGGAGGATAGGGAGGTAACATCTGTTATGTCCACATGGCAATGTCATGGAGGAGAGAAGTGAGAGAGGCTGGAAGAAGAAGGAGTTTCTTTTTTTATTTATTTTTAATTGAGTCTCATCAGTTTGTACCTTTAATATAACACTCAGAGAACCTGAGAAAAAGGCAATGGAATCTTAACACCTGCTGCCATCTCAAGGGCTCAAGAGTCGTCTTATGGCACTTTTCTGAGTTCTTGTCATATGATGGAAAATACCCATTTAATAATATAATTTCTTTTATATTTTATATTATTACTAATTTTTCGCTCCTAACCTCCTGTTGTTTACTTCTATAGGATCACGATGTAGACTAGTTACTGGTACTCCTCCTATTCCGGACTTAGTATAAGTACTCCAGTAGTTATATCCTAGTTTCTTAGTTTGTAGATTAAAGTCATTTATGTTTTTAATATCTATCTTTACTCCTATCAATCTATATACCACTCCTCTCCTGCATTCCTGACAACAATTCTGTCCTCCTGAAATACACAACCATACACGTGACAGCAGATCAAGGCACAGTGCACGAGCTAAGGCCAAGGTTGTTCCCCCACTTTTGTTATCAACTCCCTTCTACTCTGGAGTAATTCCACTCCCTTCCGGGTCACTCTGTTTCCACTCTGCATGTCCTTGACAGTTCTAAGTGAAGTGGTTGGGTTGTTGAGGAGACTAGACCCTATACCCTACTTGGTCAAGAGACAAGATGCAGCGGTTGCTTGGACAACCTTCTACAGAGTAGCAGGCTTGAAAAGCCTGGCTAATCATCAACTCAGATCGTATCACACCCATAAGGTTTGGTGTGGGGGTGTGGATGAGGGCTTGATTGAGTGTGGTAAGGCCCAGGAGTGGTTTACTGACTACTTTGGTAGTGAGCTTGTTATGGTGTGTAAAGGTGGATACCTTAGGGACACCATATGAGGAGGATCTAGATTAAGCTTACTATTCTTTTGAACAATTTTATCTTAATTATCATGCTAAGTTTTTATATTCTCTTTTTAATACCTTTATTCTTGATTCATTTCCACAAACTCTTTAGCATGCAATTGGGACCTGGTACTGCATCTCTAGCTTGTGCCAGGCTAATAGTCTCTTTTGTCCCCTTCAATGTGTCTGGCTTCTCCATAGAACGTCCTGGGTGGTGGATCAACTTGAAGTTGAAGCGGGCTAAGTATAGGGACCAACGTGCCTGGCAATAGTTGAGTTTCTTAGCTGTCATGAAATACTCCAGGTTCTTGTGGTCCATCCAGATCTCTACCAGGTGCCAGGCTCCTTCCAGGAAATGCCTCCACTCTTCCAGTGTGCAGATGATAGCAAGCATCTCCTTGTCATGAATCTCATAATTCTATTCCACTAGAGATAGGGATTTGATGTAGAAGGCCACTGGGTGCCATTTCTCCTCTCCAGGTAGTTGCTGAGAGAGGACAGCTCCAGAGGCAAAGTCAGAACTGTTAGCCTTGATGTGGAAGGGTTCTGAGTCCTAAGGTGATACCAGAACCAGAGCAGTGGTCACCGCCATCTTAAGACATTTGAAGGCTTCCTGTTCTTTGGCATCCCAGTTCCAGGCCTTGTTGGAATGAGTAAGATTGAAGAGGGGTCTGGAGATGGTTGAGAAATCCTGGATGAAGTGACAGTAAAAGTTAACAAAGCCTGTGAAAGCCTATACATCAGTCCGGTTCTCTGGGGTGAGCCAATTGCAGACTCTGGCAACTTTAACAGGGTCCATCTCGACCTTGTTCTCCAAGATGACCAGTCCAAGGTACTCAATCTGCTTCTGATGGAACTCACACTTCTCCAGGCAGAGGAATAACTTATGCTCTGCTAGTATCTCTAAGACTTGCTGGACTGCTCATTCATGTTCCTTTTCTTTGTAAAGATCAGAATGTCGTCCAAGTACACCACTATGATCCCTTTAGCTATGAGGGTTCTGAAGATGTTGTTCATCATAGTTTGGAAGGTGGCAGGACTGTTGGTCATTCCGAAGAACATCATGAGAGGTTCAAAAAGGCCACAGTTGGTATGGAAGGCCGCTTTCCATTCATCTCCAGGCTTGATATGTACGTTATTGAAACTCCATCAGACATTAAGTTTTGTGAAGTACCTAGCTTTGCAGAGTTGGGAGACGAGTTAGGAGATAAGAGGGAGAGGGTACCTGTTCTTGATAGTTACAGTGTTCAGCACACAATAAAAGAGGCAAAAGAGATATTTACTGTGACAAGCAAGTAGGAAAGGCGGTAACAGTTCTCAATTGCATGCTAAAGGGTTTGTGGGGAGAAGGAGGAAGTGGGGGTATCAGAAAGAAATTAAAAAAAGTGAATATGCAGCTTATTTGGAATCTAAGTATAGAAGGAATGATGGGAGCTCAATCTAGATCCTATCTGCATGGTGTCCCTAAGGTGTCCACCTTTACACACCATAACAAACTCACTAGTAGAATAGTCAGTAAGCTACTCATGGGCCTTACCACACTCAATCAAGCCCTCATCCACACCCCCACACCAAACCTTATGGGTGTGATATGATCTGAGTCAATGATTAGCCAGGCTTTTCAGGCCTGCTACTCCGTAGAAGGTTGCCTGAGCAACCGCTGCATCTTATTTCATGAAAGAGTAGGGTATAAGGTAGAAAACATTCACCAACTCAACCTCTCACCAAGATCACCCCTTATACACTCAAGAGAATCACATTTACAACCTCAAGAGCTTCTGAGATGAAAGCAAGGGCCAAGAAGGCTCCCTGTCATCAATCTCCACTCTGAGAAATATATTAGAATATTACAAATATTAGAGACTCAATTAAAAAGAAATAGAAAAGGAAACTCTCCATTCTACTACTCTCCCTCGTGTCTCTCCTCTATGACACTACCATGCGACTATGACAGCTGTCACCTTCCTGTCCTCCATACCTCCTAGACATGACCATGTGATTCTGCTCTACCTCCATACTTCACTCCTGCCCATCATTCCCCGAACCCTGAACCAGCTTCCTTCTACTTCGAATATGGTCTAGAAACACATGACAGTGTGTCCTAGCATCAGCGATACGATTGTCGTCCAGCAGTGCATTTATTTCTTGACTGAGTCCAGCAGTGATGGGATCACTAGTCACTGATAGACTTTTGATCTGCCATCTTGGTGTCATATTAGTCTAAGTCCGCTCTAGATTGAAATTATCTTGCATTCCAAAGATATCTCTGAGCCTCTGATTTCTAGAGCTTCAACATTGATAGTCTGTATCTAAGAAACCTGATGCTAGCTCATCAGTCTTGCCTCCCGAGGTATATGCTATTCTAGCATGTGGTAGCTTGGTCACTACTTAAGAGAAGTACCCAATCTTGGGTCTAGATTATGTCTGGGGCTTATAGGAAGTCTCTAGAGTGGATTCCAATAGTGAAATCCAGGAGTATAATGTATATCCCATGTTACATTTCCATAGAAAATTCTCTAGCAGCGTAACAGCAATAGTCTTGGATCAGCCAGAGTAAACCATCTTTCTTTTTAATGAAGAACACAGGGGCTGCTATGGGGGATTTAGAAGGTTGGATTTGTACAGTACACAGGTTTTCCTCTAAAAAGGCATCCAACTCAGCCTGTTCCAACAGAAACAGGGGATAGACCTTTGATGACTTAGGCTCCACTCTGGGGATCAGTTCAATAGCATGATCCTACTTGTGGTGCTCGGATAGTATGTCAAAGTCCTCCTTGGCAAACACAGACTGGAACTCTGCGATGTAGGCAGGCAGTGGAGTGGTAGTGGCATGTGTCTCTTTACTGCACCTGGCTTCTTCTGCAAGATACTGGGAGGTTGTAGCCATGGCTTGGAGGTTAGTCTGAGTAAGCTCTGGGAAAATGCGTATAAGGAACAGTCAGTCTCTGGGCTCCCAATCAGATAGTATGTTGGCGGAAGTGTGTCTTCAAGCTCTAGCTCTTCTTGGAACAGGGGTGTGGGTTTGTCGTGATACAATTGGAGGGCTTGGAGTTCAATCCTCTTCTGGTGGGTCTGTTCCTTCTGTATGGCATGTCCTTCTTCATACTAGAGTGGACAATAGGTCATTTTGACTTCTCCCTTTTCCCAGTCAATCCTGGGATTGTGGTCCTTGAGCCAGTCATAGCCTAGGATCAGACTCTGCTTCCCAAGTCCAGAGACGGCCAGAAGCATCCTTTTGGAATGAGTCTTGTAGTGAAGAACTACATCCACAACTTCAGAAATCTGTCCTGGCTCGTTAGAGGAACTATCGACATTAAAGACTGGGATGTTATATGAGAGGGTCCAAGTGTTCATCTCTTTTGAACAAACGAAATCTCTGTCGATGAAGCTTCTGGTTGCTCTGCAGTCCAGGAGGGCCTTGACAGAGTGGAGTTCGCTTGTGCCTGTGGTTCCAACTTCTACTAGCAGGAGCAGAGAAGTCCCGCATGCATCCAAGGTGCTGATCAAGAAGAGCTTGGGCAGCCTCTTCTCCCACTTGGGTCTATAGAGCAGAGCAGCAGCTAGGGGGTTAAGGGGCTGTACGTCTACTAGTTCATTGTCAATTGTATTGGGATCCTCTATAGTCAATACAGTAAACTTATTTACTGGCGACCAGGATGCACTTATTGCTGGCCACATTACGCAAAATCCTCCTCTTCTGGGGGACCAGACTTCTCTGACAGAACTGCATCTTTTAATGCCAACAAATCTTTAATCAACTCCTCCCATTGCTCTGAAGTAAGTTGGCGAACATCCATATAGTGGGGACAGTCTCAGACTACATGGTTCACATTTCTGCATTGGTAACATTCCCACAGAGACAAGGACCTTGTTTTCCTAGTTGCATTGACATCCATGGGGACTCCCATAGACAGAGCAGGTGGCAGAGGTTTCAGGGCAACCATAAGAGGTGGAATGGAGGGCAGTCTTGCTACAAACAAAGGTGGGGGTTAGGCAGAGATGGTCTTAGGCAGTACAGAAGGGGTAGAGCATGACACAGACTGGAAAGCCTCATTGGCAAGGTGCACCTGGTCAATCTTCCACGCTGCTCTATATCATGCATCGGGGTCAGTGTCGGTAGGTCATCCATACAGTATGGTAGCAATCTGGTTCTGAATGTTGTGATTATAATTTTGTGTATACTTTTGCGACTCTGAGGTGAGAATACTTTATATTCCTGGATAACTATTCTTTACTCAGCATACCTACAGTATTTATTATCACTCTAGGTATTTGCTAATACACTTTAGTCTCGTTTTGCAACTCTGAGTATTTATTATCACTCTAGGTCCTTGTCACTCATTATAAAAGGTTATGGGCCCTGCCTGCCTATAATCTTCAATCAGACTCAAACCTCACACTCATTCACATTTGACTTGATCACCAACATTTATTTTTCCCAACTCTTACAATATCTGCTTTTGCTGGGCCTTCTCAGATCAGTAGATCTAATCGGTTATATGACATCCCATATCTCGAAAATAACAGTACCAACTTCCAGACATAGAAGTACCAGATTTGTACTGTCCTCAGACTTCGAGGACTGATGAAGATTGTGGACGGCACAACTAAATGTCCTATACTCATCCAAAGTGCTAATAAGAGTACAAACTAATCAGACATCAATGACTGGGATCATCGCAATATGGAAGCCCAGGCCCAGCTTACTTTGACCTTAAATGATAAACCTCTGAGTGGTGTTTTGCATGCTATATCAGCTGCTGACATTTGGGATAAATTGAATTGTCATTATGAAGGAAAGGGCCAGAATACTATTGCATATCTAATCAAAGAGATTTTCCATGCTTCATTCTCAGATGAGATGCCCATGGAGCCTTAGCTGAATGATGTTTAACACAAGGCCCATATTCTCAAAATACTTGGTGAACCAATTTCCGATGCTGTCATTGCTCATGCCATACTCCTTACTCTTCCTGACTCATATTCCACCCTTTGTACCATTCTTAACTCTGCTTCTGCTACTACTGGTGGCTCATCACTTTCCACTGATATTGTCATCACTCATGTTCTCACTGAGGAGAAAAATACCAAACTCAGTAGTTCACAGATGGCACTCATTGCTCATACAAAGGACAAAGGAAAACCATAGTCATCTAGACCATCAGATGAAGACAAGAAGAAGATAAAATGCAATTATTGCAAGAAGAAAGGTTATATAAAGCCAGAATGTCAGAAGCTTAAAGCAGATTAGACAGCGAAAGAAAGGAAATCTGAAGATTCTGGTAATGGAGATCTCTCAGCGAAGGTAGCAGTAGCAAAAGCTGATGAAAGTATAATTTAGCTATTCAAAGCAGCAATCTTAACTGGCCAGAAGGACATGTTGTAAAAATGAATTGTTGACTCAGGAGCTTCAACCCATATGAGCTCTTAACGGAAGTGGTTCATTACCTATGAAAAACTCCTGGAGCCACATCGAGTCTGGCTAGGAGATGAGCATTTCATACTTGCTGTTGGAACTGGCTGAGTCCAACTTATAGTTACTGTTGATGGCCATAACTCTAAATACATCCTTCCAGACGTCTATCATATTCCTAGTCTCAACAGAAACCTTCTCTCAGTCTCTGCTCTCAACTGACATGGCTATAATCTCAGTTTTGCAAGCCTTAGATGTCAACTTATGAAGTCAGGACAAGTTATCTCAATGGCTCATAAAGAGAATAACCTTTATATTCTTGATGCATCACCATTCATCCTAGAATATGCCTATATGGTCATAACAAATGATATCAACACTCTTATCAAGTCTGCTGATGTCCCTATCTATCATGCTCTTATTGCCTCTACTAACTCTACTACTGGCACTACTGCCATATGGTACCATTATCTTGGTCATATCATGTTGCGATCTATCAAGAGATTATTTCAGCAAAACATGGTGAAAGGCATGCACATCACTGATAGTGACAGTCATGATTCAGGTATATACAAGGCCTATCTTGAAGGCAAGCAAACACGAGCTCCCATCCCAAAGGTCTTTAATGTTCAGAATCCATCTGTTCTACACAGAGTGTACTTAGATCTTGTTGGTCCTATTGAGCCACAAGGTAGAAATGGAGAGCATTACTTTATGACATTTCTTGATGGCCATTCCCATTATCTAAAGATGGTTCTACTAAAGTCAAAGAACGAAGCTGAAGAGCAACTCAAGTCACTTATTGAACGTGCCGAAGTTGAGATAGGTTATCGTGTAAACTTCTTTAGGTCAGATGGTGGTAGAGAGTACTCCTCAGACTTACTGAAGAAGTACTTTAAGTTGCATGGTGTTCACCATGAACTCACAAATCCAGACACTCCTCAAGAAAATAGCTCAGCTGAATGGGTTAATCATACCATCCTCGACATAGCCTGTACTATGATCAAGGAGTCAGACCTCCCAGAAAGTTTTTGGTTGTATGTGGTCAATTATGCCACTTACATACTCAACAGAATACCTACTTATGCCATAGAGAAAGACATCATACCTTATCAAGCTTATACTGGCAACAAGCCCTTTGTCATACATCTTCGAGTTTTTGGTTGCATTGCTCATGCCCTCATTCCCAAGAACAAAAGGTCAAAGTTTGGCTCCAAGTCTTTGCAATGTACACACCTTGGCTACTCCCCTAGGAAAAAGACCTATATCCTTGTTTATTGTCCCTCTGGTCAAATTTTTGAGTCTCAGGATGTCTGTTTTGATGAGGGGAGTGAAGTGGAACACACTAGAGTTGTTATAGATCCATCTTCCAGTGATGAACCTGCACCAGAAGACAAAAATCCAGTCCCTGAGATAAAGGATAAGAAATATAAGGAGAGAGATGTGTTGAAAGGGAATAACTCAACAAAAGCTGACTCAATTGATTCAAAACAAGTTGCAGTGGATAGCCATGATGTGTGCACATCTAAAGAGTCCAACAATGCAATGGCAAACAAAGTCAATGACTCACAAGCTGAGCATCTTTTCTCTTCTACTTTTAGCCAGTCCATGGACTGTGACGGCCAAGCGACTACTCCAATCAATAAGCCATGCTCAGATTTGATTTTGTCGACCTCAAAAACTCCCAGGCACACCATAACAAGCCCAACTATGACTGATGAGTCCATGCAATTGACTATGTCCTATTCTTCCTATCTTCTATCAGTCTCACCCCCAGAAATCTGCCATTTGCTTCGAAATCATCATGCACCTGTGCAGGATGATGATGCAAGATATCAATGCAGTGCATATCAGCAAAAACGCATGAAATCGGCACCAAATTTGGCTAGAGAGAAGGTGCCAAATGAGGAGACCTCTCAGGTAAAGAGAAAATTGCTAGGGTATACTAGGACTCCAGTGGGTGATGAAACTGCTCATACAATGTCTCTGGAACATGATCCTGTGTCTTACAATGATGCCATTGCTCACCCAGATGCCAAGTTTTGAAAAAAGGCAATAGCAGAAGAGCTAGAGGAGTTTGTAAGGAAGAAACTGTTCATAGAAGTTAGAAAGCCTAAGGATTATCGCATCATTGGCTGCAAGTGGATATTTAAGCGTAAACTAAGCCCTGATGGTCAGGTAGAATGCTACAAAGCTTGTTTGGTTACCCAGGGTTTTTCCCAAGTAGAAGGTATCGACTACAATGAGACTTATGCTCCTGTAACTTGCTATGGCACTATCTGGACTCTACTTGCACTTGCTGCAAGGCACCAGTGGCACATTCATCAAATAGATGCAAAGGCAGCATTTCTAAATGGTGATCTTAGTAAAGAGATCTACATAAAGGTACCTCCTGGCTTAGATACTTATAATGGCTTTGTCTGGCGACTTAATCATGCACTCTATGGACTCAAACAAGCTAGCCAAGAGTGGTACAAAAAGGTTTGCATTGAGCTTGAGTCTTTAGGTTTCACTCGGAGTATGTCCAATCACGGTGTCTTTATCAAGAATGATAATGGGACACTTGTTATAGTGGCAGTATATGTTGATGATTTCCTCATCTTCTCTTCCAAGCTCAATACTATCCAACATACCAAGTCTGAGCTGAGTTCTCGTTTTGACATAAAAGATCTTGGAGATGCAAAATGGATTCTTCAGATGGAGGTCACACAAAGTGATAACCAAAAGAAGGTTACTGTAAGGGGACTACCCTAGGGTTATGCTTAGTGACATGAGTAGGTTCCCACCTAAGAGCCGCCATTTCTCCGATCACATTTCCACTTCTCTCCTTCCCTTCTCTCCATTGACATCTTGTGTGAGCCTGTAAAACTATTATTGGACTATGTGAGAATATCAGTCAGGTACCATGAGAACGGTGCCTTGACAATCTAGTAGTATAAGTACTAGTCTTCTGTCGTAGATATACTTCAGTTGAATATCACTCTAGCTTCCGGATCTACTCATTAGCTTAAGGGTCATTCGCCTTGTGTGTGAACCAGTGCCCTAACAGTTACCTTTTCACAATCACAATATATTGAAGACATCCTTGAATGTCATGGCATGGCCAATTGTCATCCAGTTAAGACTCCAATAGAAAGCAGACTATCCCTTCCTGTACTCACTAAACCTGAAGTTGATGTCATAATATACCAACAACTCATTGGTTTACTCATGTATACCATGGTCTGCACTCGTCCTGACATTTCCTATGCAGTGGGCGTTGTAGCTCATCATGTCACAGTACCAGATCACATTTATATGAAGGCAGTAAAGTGCATTTATCACTACCTATGTGGTACCTCAGACTACAAGCTCATTTATCATGCTACTAAAGGTCCTAATGAACCAGTTATCTATTTGGACTTTGACTGGGCTGGTGATCGAAATAATCGCAAATCCATCACTGGTTTTGTGACTTGCCTCTCAGGTGGTGCCATAACATGAGCTTTGCGCAAGCAAACTTGTGTTGCTACATCTTTAACTGAAGCTGAATTCATTGCTGCTGCTACTGGATGTCAAGAAGTACTATGGTTTTGTAATTTTCTTGATTCTATTCAAATTCCTATTACTTCACCTACTGCACTCTATTCTGACAATCAATCTGCCATCAATCTCATTGCTACTAGGAACATCAATGACTGCTCAAAGCACATTAACACAAAATATAGGTTTATATGTGATCATCACAAGTCAGAATGCATTTCAACTCCATATATTCCTACTAATGAACAACCTGCAGATGGTTTTACCAAGCCTCTCTCTTCAGTGAAGTTCCCTGTATTTGTAGGCCACCTAGGCCTTATGTGAATGATTGCTCGCTGAGTGAGTATGTTGTGATTATAATTTTGTGTATACTTTATTTCCAGCTCACATATTACATAATATGGACATTATCATTGGGTTGGTCCTTTGTACACCTCAGTCTCGTTTTGCAACTCTAAGGTAAGAATACTTTATATTCCTGGACAACTATTCTTTACTCAGTATACCTACAGTATTTATTATTACTGTCAGGGACGTGCGGAGCGGGAGCGGAGTTACTCCGGAGTGGAAGAGAGTTGACAACAAAGATAAAGGAACAACCTTGGCCTCAGCTCGTGCGCTGTGCCTCGATCTGCTGTCGTGTGTGTGGTTGCGTATTTCAGGAGGACTAAATTGTTGTCAGGAGTCTCGGAGAGGAGTGGTATAGATTGATAGGAGTGAGGATAGGACAAGGAGAAGACGTGAATGACTTTAATCTATGAACTAAGGAACTAGGATGTAACTACTGGAGTACTTATACTAAGTCTGGAATAGGAGGAGTACAAGTAATTAGTCTACATCGTGATCCTATAGGAGTAGACAACAGG
>Ga0153958_1000364_pt1 | contig 11287 bp, 8 predicted proteins | sample TSFL042MetaG_FD_104719 | JGI IMG/M metagenome (GOLD analysis project Ga0153958, IMG submission 104719) | Attine ant fungus gardens microbial communities from Florida, USA - TSFL042 MetaG | ecosystem: Host-associated > Fungi > Mycelium > Unclassified | place: USA: Florida, Wekiwa Springs... | reverse complement strand
TGCCTGTTCCAATTTATTCCAATTTTACCCAATTTATTTGAATTTTCCCTGAATTTATTTGCATTTTTGAGTGGAAAGAGAGGATGTGGGAATGCTTAGGTAAAATTTAGTCAGCGCCATCTTCCCACATTGGTCTCGTGTACATACTAGATAGTCCTATTCTAAATTCATACTACTATATATACAAGTTATGCTATTTGTTCATATTTATTCTACAAGTGTCTATCAGTCCTCAGTTCAATTCTAGTCTATGTTATTTTTCCTAGTCATGGCCAAGACAACTCATGACAACATAGTGTTATAACTTGGCAAAATAGCTAAGTCAATATTTATTTTTTCCTTTTTCTTTTCATTTTCATTTTATTTTCTTTTCATTATTTATTTTCTTTTTCTCCCAGTTTCTAAAGATTGGATATGTAGGATAGTTGGATGAATTGGAGCATGTGGGACTTTACAAATAGAAGTAAATAGTGAAATATGTATACTTTGTTAGCTTGGATAAGAAGTGAATCTAAGTCATCATAGCTAAGGTCTTACACACAGGATAGCTGAATGAATCAAAGCACATGGAACTTTACAAATAATAGTAAATAGAGAAATGTATACAAGGAGTATACAAAAATTGAACAAGAACTCTATCAAGCTCTCCTTGTTAACTCAAATAAGAAATTGTCAGTAACTGACTTAAGACCTTAGTCTAGGGTTTAGACCAAGGAGTTCTTCAGGGTTAGAAGAGAACTTGATAGAGTCCTCACTTGGTTCATCTATACTATATATACATATTTTGCTTATTTGTCCTTATTACTATTACAAGTGTCTCTCATTTACTGGTTCAATCCCAGTCCATATAATATTTCTTAGTCATGGTTAAGGTAACTCATAACAGAAATAGAATTAAGTTATCAAATTTACAATAATAATATCATGAGGATAGGACATAGTCAACTATAAATACTAAGAAAAGTCAGATACTAAAATTATCAGCAACTGACACTTAACCCTAAGTTAAGGTAACTTAGGATTAGAGTACTTTAGGGTTAAAAGAGTATTATGAGAGCCCTAAAAAGGAAATAACTTCCTGTGCTTTTGAACAGTTAATTCATAATCTCTAGATATATAATGGGATAAAACTATAAATAGCACAGGAACCTTAAATAAACCATATCACATGATTAGGTCAGGTGATTTTAGAATATTCCAGAAGAGCATGTGATCATGGGACTTTAGTGCACAGACCATGTAAGAATAGTATAAGTAGTATATAGAATACAACAGGAAACTCTATTGAGTTTTTCCTGAACATCCACCTAGGGTGAACTCTAAGTCTTCATGACTCATATTAGCAAAGAGAACTCAATAGAGTCCTTGCTTAATTCAGCTATACTATATATACAAGTTTGTGTTATTTGTCCTTGTTTATTCTACAAGTGTCTAATGTCCACCAGTTTAACTATAGCCCATGTCATATTAAGTTATAATCAAGGTAACTCATGACAAAAATCTAGACATAGGAGATATTTAGAAATCAAGTTGCTACTTGAATTGGGATATTAAGTCATCTGATGGTGTGATGTCATCTTACATATCAAGTTATCTAAATTTGTTACATAGTTATACTCTACCACTATACTATTAGATATTGAAGAAAACTATTCATTCTGTATTAGATTTAGCTACTATTGTAATTATGTTGAATGTTTTTTGAAGATAGTTGAGCTTAGGTCCTTGTACTATACTATATCATAGCCTTTACAATATCAAATAGAATATCTTGCTTTTTTACTGTTATAATTATTTTTTCTCTCAATAATATCATGGACAATAGAGATGAACACATTTATTCCTTTGGTTATATACCTATTGATCCAGACTAGCTAAAGATAATAGAGAATTTGTTTTAGGCCTGAATTTTGGGGATAAAAAGAGTTGTTTAGCAGCAGTCAGCTATTGAGAAAGCAAGCTAGATCTAACAGAGAAAACTTCAAAAAGCAGTGCTTAGGAAGCAGATTGAGGAGTCATAGCAACATTTATCTAATATGTTACATCCAAGTCCTAAGCAAATGTATTAAGTCTGTTAACAGTAATATCTGACTTTCCACATAGTAAATCTTTACCTGTGATACCTTGCTATTCAATAAGATCCATGCTAGCTTCTACTAGTCAACCAAGAAAAGGACCCAAACCCTTAACTATGATCCAAAAAAAGAGATATAATGTCACAAACCTCATTTGGCCATATCTCTATCAATTCTTCAACAATTCTCATAATCTCAACAGCTATGGAAAGCCCTTGAAAAGACCTTTCAATCAATGCCAGTCATGTCTTGAGGTAATCAGTATTGGCCAAGATATTAAGCAGATCAACAAGTAACCACCATGTTATTATTTATTAAATCACTAATATCTCAGAAACTGCCACAATCAATGCTTTGGTTCTAGGCTCAGAAGAAGTCTAGAATGACCTCAAGGTAATTAATATTAGTGAAGATATGAAGGCCTTAATGTTTGTACATGGACTTCATTAATTACCCATAGATAGTCATCTGTCCTTTTCTTAGAACAAAGGACAGCCTCCATAAGGTTAAGTTATCACTATATTAAGCACAAAGACACTACCATATGTAGAACAATAGATAGTAGTATATGATGATCTATTCTAGTGCACAGACCATCACTTCCCTGTATATAAGGACTCCTTGTCTGAGAGTTAGACCTCAGACTTAATAACATCTTTTGTTATTGTCTAAACTTCACTTTTTGAACTATTGAAGTATCAAAACACCCATCACAAATTAGTAAGTGACCTTTTATAATATATAGACTAGAATTAAACTGTTAACCTGAAGGCAGCTATAGAATAAATAAGGACAAATAGTGTAACTTGTATATATAGTATAGAACAATCAATTGGGAACTTGTCAACAACTGACTTAAAAACCTAGTCTAGGGTTTAGACTAAGTAGCTCTTCAGGGTTAGAAGAAAACTTAATGGAGTTCTCAATTGATTACTGTACACTATATATACAGTTTAGACTATTTGTCCTTATTTAATTTACAAGTGTCCACTAGTTACCAGCTCAACTCTAGTCTGTATCCATTTTCCTAGTCATGGTCATAATGACTCAAAACAGAACTCCATTGAGTTTTCTTCTAACCCTGAAGAGTCTACTTAGCCTAAACCCTAGGCTAGGTTCTTAAGTCAGTTGCTGACATAAATTCAGCTTCTCTAACTTCTGATTTCAGTACAGTACTAGCTCCAGAATTGACTACCAAGACCTAGAAAGTCACAACTCCCCACAAACTTATATACTAGCTTTTAGAAATTGAAGTGCCTAAAGATGCCAAGGGCATAAAGGTGAGTAATGATCCCCAAAAATGAGGAGCTGCTATGTATAGATCACAGTGTTCACAGCTTTTCTCTGAAGGGTCTTATGTTAAGTACATGTAGCAACTTAGTCTAAATGACTTAATCACCCTCTAAGTCTGAGTTGACAAGGAGAACTTAATAGAGTTCCCATTAGATTTTCTATACTACTTATACAACTACTACATGGTCTGTGCACTACTTTCCCACACTCATCAGGTGACTTGTCATGTGACATGATCTTGTGACTTCCTATCATGTGACTATAACTATATGACACTTTCCCATACTCCTTCCTGTGTAGTAAGTCAAAAAGAAAAAGAAAAGAAAAGAAATATAAATAATGACTTAGCTATTTTGCCAAGCCATAATAGTACAAAGCTTAGCAACTTCTTTGAGTAAATAACAATGGAAGTATTTAAGATAGCATAAGTAGTATATAATCCAAGGTATAATAGATAAGATTGTTATAGCAGTATGAATGTTGTGTGGTAGTGAGAATGAGTAAGTGACCAGAGATTATTGGTAGTAAGAGATCCAATGAATAAAATGGTGTATTGGTAGCATTTATGATAGTTTCAATAAATCTGAGAATTCAAGCAGTTGTAAAACAGATTATTCTACATGCAAGATGTTGCCAAGCAGCAACCAAGTATATAAAGCAACGAGTGTGCTGCTTAAGACACTGATTTTGTAGTGCGAGGTTGACTGTTATTATATTATAGGTTATAGTCCATGTTTTTATAGTCTACAGTCAGTACATCGAATGCTGTAGAGTTCCAAAGGACTATGTAGCTAGTAGACTGACAATAAGTAATAAAGTATATGTATTACAAGTGTCCAATGGTGAAGATCCAAAGTTGTTGTCTAAGATTATCACAACACTCCCCCTCAACGAGGATCTATGTGGTTCTAGTTATGCCAAGAAGTTTGGCAAAATATTCATGTTTTGCTTTTGGGAGTGCCTTGGTAAAGATATCAGCAAGATTGTTTTCAGTTGTACAGTATTATACTGAAACTTTGTTAGAAGTAGTGTGCTCTCGAATGAAGTGGTGACAGATATTGATATGCTTTGATCGAGCATAGAACTGTGAGTTTTCTGTGAATTTTATTGTAGCTTGGTTGTTGACATTGATGAGAGTGGATCCATTAGGTGGTATTTCAAGTTCAGTAAGTAATTCCTGGATCCAGAGGCATTCATGAGTTGTATTGCTGAGTGCCATGTACTCGGCTTCCATTGTAGACAATGTAACTGTAGGCTGTTTCTTTGAATACCAAGAGATAGCTCTATCCCTAAACATGATAGTGTAGCCTGACACTGATCTTTGGTCAGTCAGGTTTGTCCTCCAATTGGCATCTGAATAACTGTGAGAGTCAAGGTTTGAAGGTAGATAGGTGATGCCTAAGTTAAGTGTGCCTTTGATGTAGCAAAGATGTCATGACTTGGCAAAACAGCTAAGTCATTATTTAATATTCTTTTCTTTTTATTTTCTTATCGATGGACGCACGAGATAAAAGTGACTCATATGGAAGTGCAGGACTTTAGTACAGGGTTAGGGTTAGTCATTTGTATAAGTAGTGTAAGAAATCCAATAGGAACTCTATCGAGTTCTCTTTGTCAAATGCTAAACAAAGAGACAGTTAGCTTAATTCCGGTCATCGGACTTTAGCTGCTGACAGAAGAGCATGTTTGGCTGCTGTCCAATAGATTGGTGAGGGATTACTCATGAACTGAGATAGTTCATGGACTGTGTATTTGAGATCCAGTCTAGTGGCGATAGCAGCAAAGTTAAGTAAGTTAATAACAGCAAAATATTCATGCACTAGCTGAGGTAATGCAGGCTCAGCATTATTAGAGGTCTTGTTGAGCTTGACATTGGGATCAAGTGGAGTAGTGACAGGGTGGCATTCAGTCATCTGAAATCTCTCAAGGATCTTCTTGAGGTATTGAGTTTGGGTGATTGTAATGGAGCCAATGGTTTTGTCTCGGGTTATTTCCATACCTAATATTTGTTTGACTGGGCCTAAGTCTCAGATTTGACCTGTGACATAAGGGTATTAGAGGATGCTAGGATGGTCATATCGTCAACATGTATAGCAACAATGATGATACTATCTCTGGTTCATTGAATGTAAACATATTGGTCTGTAACAAGTCGAGTGAATCCTAGGGAAATAAATTTGGAGTTCAGCTTCTTGTTCTAGATGGCACCAGACTGTTTGAGTCCATAGAGTAGGCGACGTAATCTATAAACATGATTTGTTCCATCTTCATAGCCAGGTGGCTGTTTCATATAGATCATTTCATTGAGTTCACCATTTAGGTAAGCTCCAACTACATCCATAGTGTGAATATCGAGCTTGTAGTGGGTAGCAATAGCCATGAGGGTCCAAAAAGTTTCAAGTCAGACTACAGGTGCAAAAGTTTCTGTAAAATCAATACCAGGGATCTGAGAAAATCCCTTAGTGACTAGGTAGCCTTTGTAGTGTGTGATGGCACTAGTATGGTCTCGCTTGACCTTGAGAACCCATTTACATTTGATTGGTTTGTGATCTGCTAGTAATTCAGTGAGTTCCCAAGTACTAGTGTTTTTTAGTTGAGTAATTTTTTTGTCCATTGCATCTTGCCATTATGCTGCATCATGTTGAGATATGGCTTCATAATAGGATGAGGGCTCATCTGAAGTGATGGGATTACTTGAGAGAAGTGCAAACTCATTGGTAGATTTTTGATCAGGGCTGAGTGGAACGACAGTTTCCCAGCCTGGGGGTTTGTTCCTGGCTTGAGGATTGTTAAGGACATGATAGTCTATTGATAGTTGGGATGCAATATAAGCAGAGCGTTTGTAGGGTAGTAGAGCTAGTTTTGGGATATGTGGCTTTGATAGTACATTGGATGGTTGGATAGAATAGTTTGTGGTTATTTTATTTGGGGTTTCAGGAGGTTCTGGGTCAAATTTTGGATTAAGTTGTAAACCCAAAATTTGCTTGGATATTTCCTGCTCCCCCTCAAGCAATGGAGGGTTTGAAGTATTAGTATCATTGTTGGAACTGGCAGGATTTGGGATAGTGTAGTGGTACTCATGTGTTTGATTCTCAAAAATCACATTCTGGAATGTCTAAATCTGGTGTGAGTAGGGGTTCCAGTATCTCCAAGCTTTGCCATGATCTGATAAGCCAACAAAGATGAATTCTTGGGATTTTGGGTCAAGTTTGGAGTTTTGGCCGTCTTGTTGGAGGACCCAGTATTTGACTCTGAATTCTTGAAGCATTGAGATATTAGGCTTTTTTCCTATAAAAGCTTCTTCTGGGGTAATGAGTTCTTTGAGAGCTCATGTTGGTGATCTATTCTTGAGATAGCAGGCATAAGCGACTGCTTCTGGCCAAAGAAAGTAGGGGATATTGTGTTTAAGCATCATAGTGCATATGTGCTCGATTAGGGTATGGTTGAGGTGTTCAGCAATGCCATTTTGGGCAGGTGAGTGGGCAGCTATGATTTCATATTGTATTCTACAAGATTTGAGGTAGTCAATTACCTCATGATCAATATATTCTCCTCCACCATCAAATCACATAGCTTTGAGGTTTTTGCTAGTTTGAGTCTTGATAAAGGCTTGGTAATCCTTGATATGTCTAAGAACATCCTTTTTCTTCATGAAGTGAATTTGAGTACATTGTGTTACACCATCAGTGAAGCTAACATAATAGTGTTCACCTCTAATTCCAGTAGTTTGAGCTGGCCCCCAGCCATCAGTAAATATTATGTCACCAATTTCTTTATATTCAGTCTTGGATTGTTGTGGGAATAGTGTGACATAGGATTTGGCCTTGATACATGATATGCACTGAGGTGACTGAATGTCTAGGTTGATCTCCATTTCTTTGACCATGTCCTTTTCCTTTAGCATCTTAACTAATCCCATATAGATATATCCCATGACTTTATACTAGTCATGCCATATACAGTTTTGTGGATTTTGGGCAATACAAGCATGGTAAGAGGTGATTGGAGTAATATCAAGCATGTATAAGCCATTCTGTTTTGGTCCTGATATGATAATTTCATTCCAGTTGTTTGGTGATGTGATAGTAATCCTCTTCTAGTAGAAACTGACCCCACAGTTCATGTTTGTAATGTGGCTAATGGATACTAAATTGAATGGAGTAGTGGGACAGTAGATAGCATCGCACAATAGTATAGGGTAAGATTAGTTTCCTACTGTAGCAGTAAGTTTGACATCTCCTTTGCCTATGCCTTTAGTGGTGCTGCCAACACCCTGAATTGGGTGATCTTGTAGTTCTGTGTAGGTAACAAAGGCAGAACAGTCTCAAACAAGATGTGATGTGGTACCTGAGTCAGCAATCCAGACAATAGAAGTGAGTACACTTGCTAGGAGAGCTATGTCTTGTGCAATGAATACAAATTCTGACTATGCTGAGTAGGCAGTATTGGAAAAATTCTGAAAATTTTTTCCATGGCCACGAAAATTACTATTATTGTTAGAATTATTTCCAGGCTTTCCTCCACTCTGGAGATCTCATTTCTTGGTTTGACATTCCTTCTGAATATGGCCAACATGTTTACAGTAGTGACAAGTAACATTGGTATTGTATTTTGACCTGTGATAATGATTGTTGATTATTGATGAGCCTCGATGATTGTGATTGCCATGGGCTGAGAGTGTAATTTTGGAAGAGGTGTTCTTAGATGTCTTGCATAGGTCTTCTTCTAGGATCTTAGATATGAGTTTAGATGAGTCAGGGTCAGCAGTATCTGAGATAGTAGACTTGTCAATGGTAGACGCAAAGAGGTCCCAAGAGTCAGGTAGTGATGTGAGGAGTATGGTAGAGAATTCTGATCCTAGCATAGCTTGTTCTTGGCTAGCAAGCTGTTGATGGAGTTCACAAAGAGTATAGATATGCTCTTCAATATTGGCCCCTTCCAGGCAGTGACCTGCAATGTAGACAAGAGCACTGTCATCTACACACAAACTAATAGTAGAGAGGGCCTTGTGATTCTTCTTATTTCAAATTTTGATAGCAGATTTATTAGCAGCAAGAGAGGGTGCCATGGATTCAACATATTTGAATAAGCCAAGATCAATCAAGATATGTCTTATCTTGATATGCCAAACATTGTAGTTGGCTGCACCATGCAGAGGTTCAATCTGATAGGTGGATGTTGATTTTGTACCAGTAGACATTATGATGTGGGTACAATGAGGAAGTAGATACAGCTATGTGAGGAGGTTTTTGAAAGAGAGAGGTAGGCAGCAGGGACAGAAGTAAGATAGTGAGCAATTTTAGTAAGGGCCAGGGCCCATAATCTTTTGTAGTACAAGGTTGACTGTTATTGTATTATAGGTTGTAGTCCGGGTTTTTATAGTCTACAGTTGGTATATCGGATGCTATAGAGTTCCGAAGGGCTATGTAGCTAGTAGACTGACAATGAGTAATAAAGTATATGTATTACAAGTGTCCAATGGTGAAGATCCAAAGTTGTTATCTAAGATTATCACAACAACTGATAGATGGTTTAAATGGTAAGAAGAGAAAGTGAGTAGAAAATATACCTGGATAATCTCCTATGTTATCAATTGCAACTCAAATACTCTCTCTTCCCTCCTGATTTATGTTCTCTGGTTCAAGATCAGTTGCTGCAGGTATACTTCATCTTAGGAATATAGTAAAGGAGAGATTAGTCTAATGAAAATCTAATATACAATAACATACCTGATCTACATTGCTGGCTACCATATCTTTTTCATGAATGTGCAGTGCAAGTATTGGGTGATACTAGTTTTCCAGGTATAACAGCAATAATCAGTGCAGCTACAGATAGCTTTTTTTTTAAAAAATCATCAATTATAAAGCCAACTACTCTAAATACAAATGAGCAGGAGGCAATTGAGGGCACAGTGGCAGACCCTATGGCATATATTATAAGCATGCCTCCTAAGTACCAACATGTAGTTAGTAGCCTAGGCAGTGAAGAATGAGAAAACTACACTAAATAACAAACTCTTTACTGCCAAATATCTGCCTTCCAAAAACATTTATCCACCTAAAGACTTTTCCACCCCTTCCATTCATGATATCCACTACCCTACCCTAGCCTTTATCCCCTGCCATAGAACTTGATCATCATGGAACAATCCCATTGGGATCAGATGACAGACACCAAGATAAGTATTCTGGTCAAACTCCTTTTCAAGGGTACCAGTGACTCCCTCAGGGATATCCTACCCTGAGAGAAAGCTTGAATCAGTTCATCTTTGTACCTACCATGCCCTAATATACTTCCCAAAGGTGATACCTGGATTTTATAGAGGAATATATGTATTTGTGGTGAGCTATAGGAAGCTCTTTTGTATGGGTGTTGTTTAGTGACAGAGTATTCATAGGATTCTTTTCAAGAGTAGATTCCCTCCAGCCATTAGTTCAATCCCCAGATGGTGCCCTCTTCCAGCCTCAGCAAAGAGCAGGTACAAGGGGAACATGCTGTAGTAGTCATGCCCCCAATACATAAATGCACAAATGTGCTGCCCCAAAGGGCAATGAGAAATAAAGTGGATAGGTGATGTTATGACAATATTAGTGAGAGGTGTTGGGTAGAGTACAACCCCCGGGGGTCACTTGCCCCAGGGAATGGTAATGGTAAAAGGAATTGTAAATAAAACAATTATTATAATGTGTACTGATTAGTAATATGAACTGGACTTGATCTTCTACGAACATCATCGCACCGCCCTCTAGTTGAAGCACCTCAAGTACTATTGTTATAATGTGAGTAACTAGTGTACTTAAGGCCACTATGCTATGCTGGGTACCTCCTTTTACAGGAATGGCAGCTACAGATAACCTGATGGTGTAATAGTAGAATGTGACAGTCTAGATGACTTGACAGGTGACTTGACTTCTAAATATCTGTAAGACGAAGTCACTGGATTGTCGACACCCAAATAAGCAACTCAACACTCTAACCACTGAGTTGGTGGTCTGACGAGGCATAAAAGCACTTGTTACTCGTTGTGGATCCTAGCTGAATGAGCTACCTTAGTACTAAAGATATACCCATATTTTGTGGTGCAATGGAGACTGTCAGAACTCTATGTGTTCGTCGCTATGTGACTATGAAATAATGAGAACAAAGGTGAAAAATTGAATCAGAGAGAAGGTAGACAAATATGAATTGGACTGCGAAGGGTGAACCATGCCCTCACAGCTTCAAATGCGTCAACTGCAAAGGTGAACACATGGCAGATGACAACAAGTGCCCCTTTTGGAAGCACAGATTCAATCGTGAATGGCACTTGAAAAAAGCACAAGAAACCAGGGAAACCAGGGCCAACTCAACCCACCTAGCCATTGGCAGTAACAAGATATGATCAAAAACAACCTAAAGATCTTTTCATAGAATGTTAGGAAAAATAAAGTCTTAACCAATATCATCTTAGAAACTCAGAAGAACTTAGCTAACATCATTTTCATTCAGGAGCCACCTAGATCCCTCATACGATGTATCCCAAGCCACTCAAACCCCATGGGAGACCCACTCTATGGTACCCCTAACCACCCAAAATGGACTCTGTTCATCCGCCAAGACACAACACAGAAAAGCTATGCAAGAGTTGCTACTTATGTCAACAAACATCTTGCTAGGATGAGATTTGCTTTACGACTGGACATCATAAACCACCGAGATATCAACATCTTGGCCTTTCACAATGACCAAGATACTAACTACATAATCAACTTATACTCAGACAGCAATCAAACTGCCCTCCGAGCCCTCTGGGAAAGCATGACAAACATAGATAAGACAATCATCTTAACAGGAGACTTTAACATAAGAGACAGTGACTGGGACCCTAACTTCAGACATCACTCCTCTCATACTGATGACCTCATCACTATTGCAGA
>Ga0153958_1000363_pt1 | contig 11294 bp, 17 predicted proteins | sample TSFL042MetaG_FD_104719 | JGI IMG/M metagenome (GOLD analysis project Ga0153958, IMG submission 104719) | Attine ant fungus gardens microbial communities from Florida, USA - TSFL042 MetaG | ecosystem: Host-associated > Fungi > Mycelium > Unclassified | place: USA: Florida, Wekiwa Springs... | reverse complement strand
TTATAAAACTCATCAGGCACCTTTTCAAACTATATCATAACACACTTGAATGACATCATGTCCTTAAGACAATAAGCCTTTTGTTACTTAGAACAATAAGCAACAATCTGCCTATGTGCAAGTGGAGTACTTGTATCATTCTTGAGATTTAAAATAAATGACCTCTAAAGATAGATTTTTCTAGAACCTTCTAGAGTAAACTAAACAAAGACACATTACTTAGTCAGCAATATTATGTAATTCTTTAGATTATTTCATCTTTAAGATCATTTATCCTAAGATAACTTCATGACACAAAGTTAGGAACACTTAGGGTTAGGTATTACTCTCTTCACAGACCTAGATCAACTAAAAAAAGACCAGCCTATTAACGAAATGTGGTTCAAAGCACATAATTAGCATTAGGATTAGTGAGTCTCTATGATAACCAGAAGAGATAACTCTTATAAAGCTTTAGGAAGCATAAGTTCCAGGTTAGGCTATATGGGCAGCCAAGCAAAGAATCAATTAGTTATGGATTTTATGATCCTTATTGATACCAAAGATGTACTGTAGGGTTTAGAAGGGTTCATTTGTACAGACACTCAAGAAGCTACTAAAGCTAGAGCTGTATAAGTTAATCGAGCTAATACTAAGGACAACTTCTCAGTATGATTCAAGGGATCCTAGGTCTTTTAAAGCAAGGCCACTTATTCAGAACTATAGGATTTATCCTCTACTCAATATACCCAGGAATAATAACAGGCTCTTTGGTGTAAGGTGTAAGAGGACCACTCAATAGGCAATCACTCCTTAAGCTAGTGGATAGTCCCAGAAGCTAGTTTGAGATTCAAGTGGGGATATATCTATACACACTTGCTAGTATATATACTACACTAGATAGTCAGGCACACAGCACCATGGCAACCAATCTATAATCACAGAATGTTCTAGAACAACTAATAATAGGCATCGCACCACATAACACAGACAAGAGAAGCCAGGAATGATGGGAGTGCGATACACGATCTGTCACTGGGCCATTAATAGAACAGACCCTCAGAACTCACTAAGCACGACCCTAGATGTCCCCTTACATAAGAGGACCCCTCACACATGACCCCGGAGCACCCCCTATTGCCTTCCAACATAATTTCATTGTGCAGCCCCTGGTTACCAAAGAATGGAATACAAGGGCATTTTAGTATATATTGTAGATTATTCCCTCTAGGAGCCTCATCTAATTCTCTGAGGGATCTCCTGGAGGTGAGTTGTAACATATTCCATACTATAATTTAACTGAGGAATCTCCTGGAGTCCACTTCAGTCGCCCTCACAGCAGAATTAGATCTCCTTGCCAGAGCCCTAGAATTTCTCAGTGGACAGCTGCCCTCTGGTTGCCCTCCGCTAACAAACTCCGGCCCTCTGATCACTCCACTCCAAGAGAGATGTCGCTCCCTACAGACACCCCCCCAGCTGTCGCCAACGCCTTGGGCTACCTGCAGCACTATTTCCAAGAGTTGACCGAATGTCAGAACGCTTCAGAACACACCATCAATGCCACCCTTGCGGGCCTAACAGCCCAACTACAACAACTCACTCAGCTCATAACCGCTCCTGCCCCAACAGTCGCTCTGCCTCCGATACCCACGTCTCCGCCTCCTGTCAGCCCTCCTTCCCCGGTTCTGGCCGCCCTGTCCAAACAGCAGATGAGGCCAAAACTCCCTTCCCCTCCAGATTTCTCCAGCAAACAGAGTTCCAGACGAGCCTTCCTCAACTCCTGCATGCTGTATTTACGCCTGGCCCCAGAGCAGTTCACCTGCGACAAGGAAAAAATCTTCTGGACCCTCGCCTTCTTCAAGGATGGACGTGCTGCAAAGTGGTCTAAGAACCTCTTTCGCCAAGAGGCAGACACTGGCATCTTTCTAATTCGATCCTGGACCAACTTCGAACAACAATTCTGGAGTCAATTTTTTCCGGTCAATGCAGAAGTGGACGCCATCAACACTTTGGAGGGGTCTTCATACTATCAAGGAAACCAGACGATGGACGATTACTTAGACAGCTTCCTGATCCTAGCCTTGGACACTGGATACACGGACCCCCAGACCTTGGTGGTCAAATTTCGTCGCAGACTCAAATTGAACGTCCAAAGTCAGATCACCACTATGCCCTTTGAACGACCTGCAGACACTGATCCAGAGGCCTGGTACGCAGCAGCCCGGAGGATCGACCAGGAGTGGTTGGCAAACGAAGCATTCCAATTCATGCTCCAGTCGACGACCGTGACCCCTGCATGCTCTGCTCTTGCTCGACCAACCCCTTTCTTGGTACTCTGCTCTTCTCCAGCAGCTCTGCCTTCCGTTCTGCCAAGGCCCCCTCTGTCTCTACCTGCACCATCCGGCGGAATACCCATGGACATAGATGCAGTCCGGAAAACATGTTCTTTACCTCCACAAGGTTGCTATTGGTGTGGAGAGGCCAACCATCTTGTGAAGGACTGCCCCCACTGTTTGAATGTCTAGAAGTTAACCACGGAGCAAAGAGAGGAGTTGATTGAAGATTTAATGGCTCTAAAGGATGCAGTAGAGGAAGAAGAGGTTTGTTCAGCCCCGGAGGAGGGTTTTGTTTAGTGCGGCCGGCGAAAAGTGCGCCCCGGTCACTGCTAGTTAATAGGTTCACTGTATTAGATGTAGAAGAGGTCAATACAGATATCCGTGAACTTATAGACGTACTCCTTCTCCCCCCCTCTAATCCAGACAGGACAACGCAACCCTGGAAGCCAAAATGGGAAAAAAGGTTACCCAAATGACTCTCTGTCAACATCCTCAATGCCCATGGAACATCGATCATCTTCCTAATAGAAGTCAGTACCACAGACACCAGCAAGGTGCATTCCATCAAGGCGCTTTTGGACTCTGGAGCTACGGGCAACTTCATAGATCAAGACTTCGTCCGAACAAAAGGCATTAATACCTGGAGCATCTCTCACCCCATACTGGTGTACAACATGGATGGCTCCCCCAGCGAGGCAGGTCAGATCTCTGAAGTGGTAGACGTGGTTCTCCATTACAAAACCCACTCTGAAAGGACGCTCCTCACTGTTTCCAGCCTCAGAAGGCAAAACATGATCCTCGGTTATACCTGGCTCAAGGACTACAACCCGGAGGTCAATTGGCAGACCAGAGAAGTGCAGATGAACTGATGTCCTCCTCGATGCAAAGGATGCTGTGTGATACAAAAGGAACAAGCGTCGTGGAAGAGGATGGAGACTAGAGCCCTCAATGTCTGCCAGTCTGGACCCTCTCCGGAGTATGTAGAAGACTTAGAAGAGGATGAGGCCCCTGTTCGGACTCAGAAAGCTGAATACGAGCCAGGGGACCGACTCTTCATGACCAGAATCCTCCCAGACTCTACTGCAGAAGACCTACATGCCACCTCTATGACTTCCCAGAAACTTGCAGAAGGAGCCTGTCGATCCGCAGAGGCATGGAAAGAACCCTTCATTCTGCCCAACTACGTTAGAGGATTCGAGTTTGTATTTGTCAAGGAAGACTTCGACGTCCTCCTGGAGCACAGGCAATGGGACCATGCCATCGAACTCATTCTGGGTTCGGAGCCTAAGTCGTCAAAGGTCTACCTTCTGTCTCCGGTAGAACACAAGGAATTGGACTCCTTCCTGGAAGAGAATCTGTGTACCAGACAAATCTGCCCCTCCAAATCTCCTATGGCAGCTCTAGTGTTCTTCATCAAGAAGAAGGATGGCTCACTCCAGTTGGTTCAAGACTATCGAGCACTCAACTTCATGACGGTCAAGAACAAGTACCCCCTCCCACTGATCTCTGAACTTGTGTCTCAACTCCACGGAGCCAGATACTTTACCAAGCTAGATGTCCATTGGGGTTTCAACAACGTTCGCATTAAGCCCGGAGACAAGTGGAAGGTGGCCTTCTGAACCAATTGAGGCTTATTCGAACCCTTGGTAATGTTCTTTGGAATGACTAACAGTCCGGCCACCTTCCAAACCATGATGAACAACATCTTCCGGAATCTCATAGCAGAAGGTATTGTGGTGGTCTACCTGGACGACATCCTGATCTTCACCAAGATGGAGAAAGAGCACGCACAAGCTGTCCAACGGGTGTTACAAGTCTTGAAGGAGAACAAACTCTTCCTCCGCCTGGAGAAGTGCGAGTTCTACAAGCAATGAATTGAGTACTTGGGTCTGGTCATCTTGGAGAACGAAGTTTCCATGGATCTGGTCAAAGTCGCAGAAGTCTAAGAATGGCCTACTCCAGAGAACAAGACGGACGTCTAGACTTTCCTAGGCTTCGTGAACTTCTACCAGAGGTTCATTCGGGACTTTTCTGCCAAAGCTTGACCCCTCTTTGACCTAACACGCTCTAAACAAGTCTGGATGTGGAGCAGAAAGGAACAGGCAGCCTTTGAAGACCTCAAAACAGCGGTAACTACTGCTTTGGTGTTGGTGTCTCTACAAGAATCAGACCCCTTCTGGATCGAAGCAGATAGCTTGGACTTCGCCACAGGGGCAGTCTTGTCTCAGCAGTCAATGACGGACGGAAAATGGCATCCCATAATGTTCTATAGTAAATCCTTGTCCTCTGTAGAGTAGAATTATGAAATCCACGACAAGGAAATGCTGGCCATTATCCGTGCGTTAGAAGAGTGGAGGCACTTTTTGGAAGGAGTGACCCATCTGGTGGAAATCTGGACCGACCACAAAAACCTTGAGTATTTCATGACGGCCAAGAAACTTAACTGTCGCCAAGCTCGTTGGTCCTTGCATCTGGCTAGATTCGACTTTTTGCTTTATCATTGCCCTGAATATACTATGGGAAAACTGGATGCACTGTTGAGGAGAGCTGATCACGGAAACGGAGCCTCTGACAACGAGAATGTTGTCCTCCTTCGACCGGAGTTCCTTGCGGTGCGTGTCTTGGAAGGAGTGGAACTGACGGGCATGGAACAGAAGATCTTGTCTGACATACACAAAGGAAACTAGAACAGAGACCAAGAGGAACCCATTGCTAAGGCAGCACGAGAGTTCCGATGCTCTGCCAACAGGACAGTGCACTCCTCGGAGTGGTCGAACATAGATGGCCTGCTCCAGTTCCGAGGGAAGATATACATACCTCAGAGTCTGGACCTATGTAGACAGATCGTAGCCCTCTGCCATGATACCCACATTGCAGATCACCCTAGATGCTGGAAAACACTAGAACTGGTGTCCTGGAACTACTGGTGGCCTCAGATGTCTAGGTATATCAGTCAGTATGTGAGCACCTGCGATCTCTGCCTCCGGACGAAACCCTAGTGACACTCTCCTGTTGGTAAACTTCAACCGCTCTCCGTTCTGGACGCATGGTGGGATACACTCAGTGTCGATTTTGTGGTCGAACTCCCAGACATAATGCCGTCATGACTGTAGTAGACTCCGTCTCCAAGAGAGTACACTTCGTTCCGACGCACACGACGGTCACAGCAGAAGGAGCAGCCAGACTCTTTCTTCACCATGTCTGGAAGTTCCACGGCCTCCCAAAGCGTGTTGTCTCCAACCGCGGACCCCAGTTCATAGCTTTGTTCACTAAGGAGCTGTACAGGCTACTAGGTATATGACTATCCTCCTCCACAGCTTGGCACCCCCAGACGGACAGACAAACAGAACATGTCAGCCAGGAGCTCAATCAGTTTCTCCGCCTATTCGTTAACGAATGACAGGACAACTGGTATGACCTTCTACCCATCATGGAGTTCCAGCACAACAATCACGTCTACTCCGCGATGCAGCAACTGTAAGGGCGACTGGGGTGCAAGACTCCAGGAGAATCCTCAGTTAATATTATAGTTTGTAGTTATGATACAACTCACCTCCAGGAGAATCCTCAGAGATTAGGATGAGGCTCCTGAAGGGATGTTCTACATTATATATTAAGTTTACATTTCTTGTGTCAGGATCAGCGTGATCGGAGTTATACTAGTGTGTTTAAGTATTACTTTAGTAATACTTGAACAGGCTTAGGTCGCTCCGGAGCATCGTTATGCAGTTCCAGGGTAGAAATAGAGCTATCCCCTTACATTCACCCTCCCTTCAAGATTGCTACATCTCGGAGCAATGGACTCTGGATGAAAGATATTGTCGAACTCTGCACATCGGATGTGTCTCAGAGCCCCCGGGTGTTTGCAATAGAACTCCGCTATGAGTTCTGGTGCAGAGACTTTGGAGGCTGACTCCCAAGAATTGTGTTCACGGCCATACCCTTTCCACTTGATGAGATACTGGAATCTTCTCTGGTGCCAACGACTGTCGAGTATCTCCTCTACTTCCCACTCTGCTTCTCCGTTGATGACTATGGGTGGTGGGTGGTCTTCCACTCTCCGTCCTGTGATCGGGTCTTCTGGGGCCGGAGTAAGCTTCACTACATTGAACACTGGATGGAGTTGCTTCATCCAGTGTGGCAGTTTTAAGTGATAGGCCATAGGTCCAATCCACTGTTCCACTACAAAAGGGCCAAGTCGTCAGTGCAAGAGTTTCTGTGAGGGGCGTGTAGTCCAGATATCCGACGCGTCAAGAAAGACTTTATTACCCAGGTTGAACACTGGAGCCGGAGTTCTTCATTGGTCATAGTATCTTTTCATGTCGTCTTGTGCTTTGCGGATTGCGGACTTCGCTTCTTCAATCGCCGTCCTCATCCTTTCTGTGAATTCATTGACCGTCTCTAGGCTGGAGGGGTTCTGTCAGGGTTTGAAGCCCATACAAGGAAGCCATCCGGTGTCGAGCAGGAACGGAGGTTGTTGGGTAGTGGAGTGGACATGATTGTTATGCTGGAATTCCACCATAGGTAATAGGTCGTACCAATCGTCTTGCTGTTCGTTCACAAATAGCCAGAGGTACTGGTCCAACTCTTGGTTGATGCGCTCTGTCTGGCCATCTGTCTGGGGATACCAGGCTGTGGAGGATGCCAACTTTATTCCTAGCAGACGGTAAAGTTCTCTAGTGAAACGAGCTACGAACTGAGGTCCACAGTCCGAGATTACACACTTTGGAAGGCCGTGAAGCTTCCAGACTTGATGCAGGAAAAGCCAGGCTGCTCCTTCTGCTGCTACTGTCGTGTGCGTTGGAATGAAGTGTGCTCGTTTCGACACAGAGTCCACTACTGTCATCACTGCATCATGTCCGGAGGAGAGGGGGAGTTCCACAACAAAGTCCACACTGAGCATGTCCCATCGCGAGTCCAGGATCCAGAGAGGGTGCAATTCGCCTACTGGAGCTTGCCTTATCGGTTTTGTGCTGATGCAGAGATCACAGGTACTGACATACTGTCTGATGTACCTAGACATCTGTGGCCACCAGTAGTTCCTAGAGACCAATTCCAGTGTTTTCCAGCGTCCGGGGTGCCCAGCGACCTTTGTGTCATGACACAAGGAGACCACTCATCTTCGTAAGTCCGTGTTCCAAGGAACATAGATCTTGCCTCTGAACCGGAGTACTCCACTGTCCTCTAACCATTCCATGGAGTGGACTGTCTTACCCAATGCTTGCCGGAGTTCCCTCGCTACCTTTGCCACTGGTTCTTCCTGGTTGCCCTTCTGGTTCCCTTGACGAATTTCCCTAAGGATGTCTCGTTCCGGTCCTTCCAGCTGAACTCCTTTGAGAGCTTGGATTGCAAAGAGCTCCAGTCATAGGAGGACCACGTCTTCGTTGTCAGAGGCTCCCTTGCCATGGTCCAGCCTCCATGATAACGCGTCAGGCTTCCCCATGCAACGTCCTGAGTGGTGGGTCAACTTGAAGTCAAAGTGGGCTAAGTACAGGGACCAGCGAGCCTGGCGACGGTTGAGTTTCTTAGCCGTCATGAAGTATTCCAGGTTCTTGTGGTCTGTCCAGATCTCCACTAAGTGTCAGGCTCCTTTTAGGAAATGCCTCCCCTCTTCCAGTGCATGGATGATAGCGAGCATCTCCTTGTCATGAATCTCGTAATTCCGCTCCACTGGAGACAGGGACTTGCTGTAAAAGGCCACCGGGTGCCTCTTCTCTTCTCTGGGCAGTCGCTGAAAAAGGACGGCTCCGGAGGCGAAGTCAGAACTGTCAGCCTTGATGTGGAAGGGCTCTGAGTCCTGGGGTGATACCAAGACTGGAGCAATGGTCACCACCATCTTGAGACCTTCGAAGGCTTCCTGCTCTTTGGCATCCCAGTTCCAAGCTTGGTCAGAACGCGTGAGGTCGAAGAGGGGTCTGGCTATGGTCGAGAAATCTCAGATAAAGTGACAGTAGAAGTTGACGAAGCCTATGAAAGCTTGCACATCAGTCCGGTTCTCTGGGGTGGACCAATCGCAGACTCCGGCGACTTTAACTGGGTCCATCGCAACCTTGTTTTCTGAGATGACCAGTCTGAGGTATTCGATCTCCTTCCAATGGAACTCACACTTCTCTGGGCGGAGGAATAACTTGTGTTCCGCCAGTACTTCCAAGACCCTCCAGACTGCTTGTTTGTGTTCCTCTTCCGTCCTCGTAAAGATCAGAATGTCATCTAAGTACACTACTATGATCCCTTTGGCTATGAGAGTTCTGAAAATGTCGTTCATCATAGTTTGGAAGATAGCGGGGCTATTGGTCATTCCAAAGAACATTATGAGGGGTTCAAAGAGGCCGCGATTGGTGCAGAAGGCCACCTTCCATTCATCTCCGGGTTTGATACACACATTGTTAAACCCCCACCGGACGTCAAGTTTTGTGAAGTACCTGGCTCCGCGGAGCTGGGAGACGAGTTCAGAGATGAGGGGGAGAGGATACCTGTTTTTGACAGTCACGGTGTTCAGTGCGCGATAGTCTTGGACTAGCCAGAGTGAACCATCTTTCTTCTTGATGAAGAACATGGGAGCTGCGATGGGGGATTTGGAAGGTCAGATTCGTCCGGTACGGAGGTTTTCCTCCAGGAAAGCGTCCAACTCCTCTTGCTCCAACAGGGACAGGGGATAGACCTTTGACGACTTAGGCTCCACTCCAGGGATCAGTTCGATAGCATGATCCCATTTGCGATGCTCTGGCAGTATGTCAAAGTCCTCCTTGGCGAATACGGATTGGAACTCTGTGACATAGGTGGGCAATGGAGTGGCAGTGGCAAGTGTCTCCTTACTGCGTCTGGTTCCCTCTGCGAGACGTTGGGAGGTCATAGCTGTGGCTTGGAGGTCGACCTCAGTAAGTTCCGGGAAGATATGTGTAAGGAACAGTCTGTCTCCAAGCCCCCAGTCAGGGCTACACGTTTGCAGAGGCGTTTCTTCAAGCTTTAGCTCTTCTTGGAAAAGGGACGTGGGTCCGTCACGACACGATCGGAGGGCTCGGAGTTCAGTCCTCTTCTGGTGGGTCTGTTTCTTCTGCAGGGTGCATTTTCCTTCACACCGGAGAGCGCAACGGGTCATTTCGACTTCTCCCTTTTCCTAGTCAACCTTGGGGTTGTGGTCCTTGAGCCAGTTGTAGCCTAGGATCAGACTCTGTTTCCCAAGTCTGGAGACAGCCAAAAGCATCCTTTCAGAGTGAGTCTTGTAACGGAGAAGTACGTCTATGACCTTGGAGATCTGTCCTGCCTCATTGGGGGAACCGTCGACATTGAAGACCAGGATGTTGCGTGAGAGGGTCTGAGTGTTTATCCCTTTTGAACAGACGAAGTCCCTGTTGATGAAGCTTCCAGTCGCTCCGCTGTCCAAGAGGGCCTTGATGGAGTAGAGTTTACTTGTGTCCATAGTTCCAATTTCCACTGGCAGGAGTAAGGAAGTTCCTCATGCATCTAAGGCACTGATGGAGAGAAGCTTGGGCAGCCTCCTCTCCCACTTAGGTTTACAGAGCGGAGCAGGGATCAGGGGGGTGAGAGGCGGTGCGTCTACTAGTTCACTGTCAATTGTATTGGAGTTTTCTATAGTCAATACAGTGAACTTATTTACTGGCGACCGGGGTGCACTTATTGCCGGCCATGCTACACAAAATCCTCTTCCTCCTCCGGGGGACAAGACTCTTCAATTGGAACCACATCCTTCAATGCCAACAAATCTTCAATCAGCTCCTCCCATTGTTCTGTGGTGAGCTGACGGACATCCATGCGGTGAGGACAGTCTCGGACTAAGTGATTTGCGTCTCCGCATTGGTAACATCCTTGCAGAGGCAGGGACCTTGTTTTTCTAGTCATGTCGACGTCCATAGGGATTCCTATAGACAGAGTGGGTGGCGGAGGTTTCGGAGTGACTGGAAGGGGCAGAACAGGGGGCAACCTTGCCATGGACAAAGGTGAGGGTCGGGCGGAGACGGTTTTGGGTGGTGCAGAGGGGGTGGAGCGAGATACGAACTGAAAGGCCTCATTGGCAAGGCATTCCTGGTCAATCCTCCGCACTACTCTGTACTACGCATCGGGGTCAGTATTGGCTGGTCGTCCATAGGGCATAGTGGCAATCTGGTTTTGAATTCCTAACCTGAGACCTCGCCGGAACTTTACCACTAGTGTCCAGGGATCTGTGTAACCTGTGTCGGAGACCAGAGCCTGGAAGTTGTTCAGATAGTTGTCCACTGTCCGGCCTCCTTGGTGATAGGAGGTGCCTTCCAGAGCATTGATTGTGTCTGCTTCCGCATTAACTGGGAAGAAGTGAACCTGGAATTGTTGCTCGAAGTCTCTCCAGGTTCAGATGGGGAAAACGCCAGTGTCCGCTTCCTGATGAAACACGTTTTCAGACCACTTGGCAGTATGACCACTTTTGAAGAATGTGAGGGCCTAAAGAATCCTCTCTTCTTTGTTGTGGAACTGTTCCAGGGCCAGGCAGATGTACAGGGAGCAGGAGTTTAGAAATGCATGGCCGTTGTGATGTTCTCCACCGAAGTCTGGAGGGCAGGAGAGCTTGGGACGCATTCATCTTGCTGTCGGAAGGGATGGTACAGGCGGAGGAAGGGTGTTTGATATAGGCGGAGGAGGGGAATTAGCCACTAGTTGCATGAGCTGCTGCAGTTGCGCGGCCAAGGCCGCCAGGGTGGTGTTGATGTTATTTTCGGGGACATTTTGTCTCTCTGTTAGCTTGTGAAGATGATGTTGCAGGTATCCTAAGGCATCGGCTATGCCTTGGGGGGTGTCCGGAGACAACGACATCTGGGGAGCGGAGTTTCTGGAGGGCTGGGTATGACAGGGGAGGGCGACCTATTGGATGGCTATCCACTGGGATAGTCCAAGGCTCCGTTTCAAGGATCCTAATCTGCTGTAAGGGCGACTGGGGCACAAGACTCCAGGAGAATCCTCAGTTATATTACAGTCTGTGGTTATGAT
>Ga0153958_1000362_pt1 | contig 11302 bp, 13 predicted proteins | sample TSFL042MetaG_FD_104719 | JGI IMG/M metagenome (GOLD analysis project Ga0153958, IMG submission 104719) | Attine ant fungus gardens microbial communities from Florida, USA - TSFL042 MetaG | ecosystem: Host-associated > Fungi > Mycelium > Unclassified | place: USA: Florida, Wekiwa Springs... | reverse complement strand
GCCTACTTTCAACACACACTGCTTGGCATAAGTTTGACCGGGACGTCCACCACGGTAGATATACACGTTCCCTCCCCGGTCCATGCTGCCATTTTCGAACGCCAAAACTGCTTGCGATGAGACATGATACGTGAAGCGTGTATCCTGCTTGGAGGCGAGCACGAAAGCGAGAGCAGAGAATGTCGTGACATGCGTCCAAGTGGGCAGCGAACCCACCGTCTGTGTCTCATCCAGCGCGAACAGGACGCCGTCTATGCCGTTCTTCACAACCATAGATGTCGCTGTACCTGATCCGGGAATATTTGTTGACAGAACGCTGCATGCAGAATCACCAAGACGAGTGGACCACTCAGGGCTTCCTCCATCCTCGCCCACCCACGTCAGGAACGCGACTCGTCCAACTGAAAAGTCAACCTCCTCGTCGACCTCTCCCTGGGCGAGACCCGGTGCCCCTCGGCCCAGCCCAAGCCCGCTCATGTCCTCCCCGCTTTGGAGTGCCTCTGTGTATTTCTCCAGCGACTCACGGATGAGATGTAACTCTGAAGGGTCAAGGGTCTCTGGAACCTCCCCCTCCCCGTCCGATGTACCCACAGATGCGAACACATGCATCCATCGAGTTCCTTCGTTCTGCTTGTCCAGATGCAAAGTGAGCAACCCAAACGAGTGGTCTCCCTCGCGATCCCAAGTCCAGAAGCTGGTGGACGTTTGAATACCATCCCAAAGTTGAGTGGCGGAATAGTGGGGTAGGGGAACGCCTTCAACATGAGATTTTCCTTGAATGTGCACAGTCAACGTCTTTTGGGAGAATGTCACTTTTATGTTTGATTTCGAGGTTGTGGCAGGGAGAGGAAAGGCTACAGTCACAGAGTCAGATGTCTGCGTCCATGAGTATGGTTGTATGCGGGGAGTTTCCTGATCTAATTTTTCACCCGCACGTGGAATTGAGGCGAATTCGTCTGGTGAAGGTTCGTAGGAAGGTTGGGCTGGCTGGCCAATTTCACGATAGACGGAACTGCCGGCCAGCAGGTAGCATTTTCGGGGTTTGTCGTACTGCATGAATATCGGTACATCCCGACCTCGCCTCCTCCAGATAATATCGAGGTTTGTGGGATCGTCTGCCTGGGTGAGACAAGGTAGCGAAAACCTCGCAGCCCAGACATCAAACTGAGCGGAATGATCTTTTGCCCAATGTGTTTGAGAGGCTGCGGGTTCCGCTTCCCCGTAGAAGCGAGAAGACATAAGTGCTACGACTTCGCTGTCCGATGTCTTGACGACAGAGTGTACACGAAACGGAATCGAACGAGGGGTTTGAGCTCTATCAGAAAGTTCGAAACAGCCGAGAAGTTTCGTGGTTCCTTCAACAGGGAGGAATAAGATATACAGAGTGCCTTGACCGTCGGCAACGAACGCAGTCTCTGGATCAAGGAACACTGCTGATGGATACTCACGATGGAACTGCTCAGTGGCCGGAGTGCTGATGGAAGTAGCAAGTTCGTAAACCACAGTAAATGATGGCGCGGGACTGTCCTACTTGCGGATGATGTGAGAGACTCATAGGTGGATAACGGATGACATCATAGAGGCCTACATTCGAAAACTCGACGAGAACAACGCGATGCTCCGAATCAACATATAGACACCTGTTACTCTCATATGCAATGGCCAGGTGGTTATGTGTGATCCTGCTCTGAACCTCTTTGAAAGACAGTGGAGATCGACCAGAGTTAGCGACTTGGGATGCTCTGTATTGAAGGCCGAAACGCGTTACGGAATCTTCTTGTGATATGACCTCTAGTTTGTATCCCTCGAACTTGGGGTTCAGAAGGGCACGGTTTGGGATGAAACTTGACATCGCAACGAGGGTGAAAGTTTCGCGAACGGCCTAGCTTAAGCTGAGAGTGAAAGCTGCTAATCAAGGTCACTGCGTTGATTTGTCACCATCCTCAACCGGGGGTCTGCCTGAAATTCACATTATTATTATTATCGCTGGTCATTCAGTCCTACATACGAGCTGCTTTATCCCTCCTTTTCGTCGCTACTCGACGCTTAGCGCTCAACTTCCATTGTTCCAATTTTTGTACACATTGGAAAGTGTTGGGATTCCCAACACTTTCCACTGTTGTACAAAAATTAGTTTATGCGTCACAAACCAACTTGAAGAAAGGATTGAGTGTAACATACTCCACTCCTTGCTCCTCTGTCGCCCTCCCGCGGTCATAGGCGGACGTGATCATCTTGATCAATACTCTCTAACTGTTCGAATCAGAATCGCTCGTAGTGTGCTTACGTAACCAGTAGTACAACTTGAACTGTTTAACTAGTACTGTTCAACTGTTCAACGTTCAACAATGACACTTATGTTTGTGAATTGTGATGTGCTAACGAAGAGTAGCGACCCGGGTCGGGAGTATCATACATTCATGAAGTTATGTAAGCCACATAGGGCTTCGCTGGAGATCCAACATGTGCGAGAACCGGTGGTCGTGTTTGAGATTTGAGGTTTCTCATAGTATATCGCTTACCTATTTGTGAGAATGCCCGATAACACTGCCGTCGCTAAGTTTCGCAAGAATAGGGATGAGGTGATCAGTACAACATGTTTTCAGTCAAACCCATCATACTTGACGCAACAGGGAGCTAAAATTACGAGTGAGTTCTGAGAGAATCCACCCGGCGATAAGTAGATACAAGCCAATGTATCACATCTCATTATTACACATGATCCAACGCTCTGGGCACGACACGGACGTGCGAAGAGCTCAAGTGGCATCGTCATGCAGAAGGACATATTCTCGATTTGATAGCCCGAATTTGATGACTGCGATGAACTGTGTAGTGGATAAAGACGCTCGTATGAAATGAAGAGCACTCACCATCACCCGCTTTGAGTTCGTAGAACCGCGATGTCGGAATAGCCTCATCGTTAACATGAGTATTATTTGTCGATTCGAGGTCGATAATAAAGGGCCTATACTCTCAGTTGTAGACACAGTCACAATATTGAACACAATGGTGCTCACTTATTCTTCGATTTTGAACCACCAAACTCGTCTTTCTCCGTTACCTGACGATCTAAGGGGAGTTGTGCATAAGACATTAAATTAAAGAAAAATCACTACTCACGCTGTATGACAGCATGCTGTTTTGAGCAGGAGGGGTGTTCAATGAAGATATCGGCGACAGCACGATCTCGTCCTATTAAATACGCGCTTTGGCGATGTATATGGAGCAGTTCTGCCTATAATTCAATGCTCAGCTCATGAGAAATATATTGCAACTGACCAACTTGCTCGCTTCCTTTGAACACATACAGTCTCCAACCAAGCGAGGGCTTTCTTGCTTCCGGAGGTTCATTATATTTTAGGACTGTGCTCGTACCGTCAGTCAACTTGACAGCATTTGTCTCTGCAGCTAGCAACCCGGAATTAGCAAAGTTGGGTTTGGCCTTGTCTGCAGGAGGACGAGACTGGGAGCGAGAGCTGCTGCGTATGCGGTCAGGGCGTTGGCTAGAAGACGGACGCTCCGGGGACGCAGAGCGACGAGATAGGACTTCGCGGTCTCGACTTTGGCGCCTACTGTGCCTGTCATGGTCACCTCTGTCCCGGTCGCGATGAGAGCTTCTATAATCGCGGTCGCGGTCACGACGGTCCTCTCTTCTACGGTGATCATCGCGCCTGGAGCGTCTATCATCGTCATCTTTTTCCCTTCGCCGCCGGCCTGAATCACGTTCATAGTCGTAGCCACGTTCAGGGTCGGGCCTGGACTCTCTCTTCCCTCTTCTTCCAGAGCGGTCTTCTTCTTGGTTACGGGACCCTCTTCTAGGTGAGGCAGACGCGTCGCGAGGCATAAAGTAGAATAATCGTACAACTAGACGAGGTATAGTAACGTTTACAAATTCAACTTTACAAGTCACTACATCTGCTGAGTCATCGTGTCGATGTGGCATAACCAGCAGTGACACGGTTTGTCAAATCCAATGTCCATCGTCCGAGTCTGCATTGGAATAGTGCTGCCCTTACAATCTGACTTTCTAGCCGTGTTTAATGCTGCCAATATTGTGCTCCCATGTTATTGAAGTCCGGGCCAGACAGAATGAGCCGTCCGGTATGCGTTCCGCCTTCTTTTTTTTTGGGAACCACGACGGAGCGCTAGGTTCGGTGTCTGTTCGAATGTAGGTGCAGAAGGTAACGCAGACACCATCAGAATCTTTGAGTGGTAGGTGATCGGGGGGGTTGCATCGGGAAATGCGACTCGTGGCGCTGACTCGGATGCAGCTGGCGAGCTGCGTGATGTCCCAGACTGAAATGCTGGTCTCTGTCGCAAGGCTCAGCAGCTAGTTTCTTGGGGGAGAACCCCGCCTGTGTTCTCAGGTGACTTATTTGGAGGCTCGCCGGCGGCTTGTGTCGTTCACGCGGGTCCTGTCTTGCCCTCCTGATACTTGAAAGAAGGGAAACAAAGCGCAAACGAGCATGATGACGACTTGCATCTACGCTTGGCGACCTTCGGTAAGTTCTCGAAATATGTGTTCATGAGCTAACGGAAGGCGTCGTAACGGTTATAGCGGCGTTCTTGGGGACGATGGCGGGCTTCAACATCTATCGCTTTTCTGCAAGTATAATTTTCCCAACATTTGGAGGCGTTGGTCGTGAGTGTCACGGCGGGCGGGCGTCGAACAAAGCTTGGCTCTTAGTGTCACGTTGCCGCAGGCGGCGGGAGCTTATTTAAAATTACAATAGCTATGATAGTGTTTCAAGTCGTGCACATCATGATCAGTGTGCTATAGAAAGTGCATTCAATCTTCTCTATGACCCGGGAGGCGCTTTGGAAGAGCCAGGGTGTTGCGACCGCAATTGCAAAGACATGGATGACCAACATCTTAGAAGTAGAAGGAATAGCAATCTTACTTTCATTGACTTCGCTGATGGCTAGTATACAAGAGATTATGGGAACATGTAAAGTTGTTAGTATGATCCATTACAACAACCATTCAAGAAGCAAAATACACAATATACACATGGCACAAGCTCACGTCTTCCACTCATGCTCATCATTACGCGCTGCTACCGTACTGAATGACGAAGCCCTTCGTTGGACTAGGGTTCAGTGGAATTTCCTCACTCTGCTTGGCCATGGTATCAAGTTCCTCGTCATCGAAGATTATATCCTCACTCGCCCAGCGCAGGAGGGCAGCCTCACCAACGTGAAATCGATGTGGCTTTCGGTATGACCTGACCAGTCTTCGCCACCTGACATAGATCACCACTGCTACAACGATCAGCATAATACTTGGGTTATAATACAGTTCAGTTGCATGAATGGCTGGGAGAAGTAACGCTCACCTAGTGATAAATGTCAGTGACCAAAAGCTGTGGTCTACTGGCGGAAGCAGCTTCTGTTCATCTTCTCCAAGTTCTTCGTCAGTAGGTTCTGCATCCTCTGGAATTACACCTTCATCTCCGTTTTCATCTGTACGATCCCGGATATCACCACCTATGTAGCGATCTTCCTGTTGCATTTTCTTATTCCCCATCTTGCTGCCATCCTCCTCTCCACTTTTGGTCGTTTCTATGCTCTTGTGGATAATCTCATCCCCTTTAGACTTGGTTTGTCTCTTATGTAGCGCCTCCCCTTCTCGCAGAAGCTCATCTGGAGGAGCTACTATCTCCATGGACCCCACAAGGGTTTCACTGCATGCTTCAAGTAACTGCCATGTCGAGTGGTGAGAGCATCCATCATTAACATCTACGGAGTCGCGGCCCTGTCGAGTAGATTTCGCATACTATCAACAACAGAGACTAAAACACTCACATCGGTGGGCAGAAATACCAAGTTTATCACAGAGCCTCCGACGTTGACCGAGAGCTGACTTTCAGGAGAGTGACCGCCTGAGAAAGTACTTTGTTGACCATGCTTATAATGCCCATTGTGTAACACACTCACGAGGCTGTGTGTTATGCCTAATGATCGCAGTGTTCGACAATGTCTGCAGTGTAGCGCGGGCTGGTAATTCTTCGTCTTTTACAAAAAGTCGTACTTGATAAACTAGGCCATTATATGGAAGTAACTCTTACCATTTCTTTCAATACATGCACCCGTCGTACATTCTATCCCCTTCGGTGTGAAACTTATTAGTGATATGATCAGCGCCGACAAGCAAACTCACTCCTACATTAACGGTGTATGCAGGCGAGAACAATATAGCTTTGTCGGCGATTTCGGGTATGCTGTGCACAAGTGCGCACAGAGTACGATGAATTTGGGCAGGACCGAAGTTGCACGGTGTAGGAAGCGACTCGACAAGTGGTAGGTCCGATTGCTGTACGGTAGGAGCCGTCGAGACGCATGGCACAAAAGCTAGCGATATGAGAACCCTGCGAATGCGAGGGATCATGATGGAAAGTCAAGCCGCCTGGCTTTCCCAAGTAGATCTCCATGGGACTGCATCTTATGTGTAGTGTAGGAGTATTAATAGCTCCACGGGCCACGTAAAAACGGACACGAGTATGATGATGTTAGGCCTCAAAAGAGGGCGCGAAGACGAGGTTACTAGTCAACCGCATCTAGTTTTGTCGGCAGGACTGTTAGGAAGGATCAAGACGAATAGCTTGTCGGACTGAACTGACTGAATCTGGCAAAGTGGCTGCCTTCGGATCTCACAGCAGACAATAGAAATCAGAAGCAAATATATGCTAATCAACCCCTGGCCTAATCGATTATCACTAGTAATAGTACTAGTGTAGTACTACTTGACATGCCAAACATTGTTCCTGAATACATATGAATTAAGACATTTGGTTGCGAATTCCTATGTCTAGCACGCCGACGTCTGCATCGATTTCTCGGGGAGTGAACAGACTGTCGCCGATATTAATGAGAAGCGCTGGCCCGCTATACGCACCTTGAGGTGCCACAATCACAACAAGTCTATACAAACCACTGGTGACCAGCAATCAAGATCAGCCTCTACTTCACTGAGCACGAAATACAAAGCAGTCCAATAGCAAAAGCTGGAATGTTTTTGCGTTTATATTTATATAAAATATTCTAAAGGTCTAAATTTATGTTGTACGGGTCCCCGGCGGTCCTCCCACCAGGAGACTTACATAAGCGAATTTTTGTACATTCCATGTTCTTTTGAATTAATGACTTCACTGACTTCAATTTTCTAGATCTCTTCCTCCTCACTGTTGCACTGTGGCTCAGACCGCGCTGCACAATCCTCCGAGCTGATCTGACAAGAATCTCATGCTCAGCCCTGTTCCCACCCAACAAAACACACATCAACAGGTGGAGGTTCTTCCCCTTTGAATATCCCCACCTTTCTTCCTCACGCCCATCATCTCGACGAGCTTTTCGGTCCCCCTTGCGTGCGTCCCTACGCGAGTCATGTATCACACCCAGCAGACCACCTCCGGCACCCGGAATACACTGCAGTCAGACGTAAACCCCGATTCACAGCCATATGTTCCGAAGGATCCATCATTAAACCCAGAGTCACTTCCCTCAATCACCAGCATGTCACTTCCCGGCCTTCCCCCGTCTAGACATTCGCCCGAATCTAGAGCTGCTATGAATGCAAACATTTCCTCTTCTTCTTCAGCATCACACTCATATTCTCATCCTCATTCCCACTCCTACGCATCTGAGGTAGATTATCCATCTACCCGTTCTCAATATGGAACAAACACTGGGATGCTTCAGCTTAACTATGCAACACGGGATAACCGGTTGCCGTCTCAGTCTGACCCTTATTACCACCCCAACATGCCATCCCGTCCCTCATTGACGGCGGAAGATTTTGTCTCCCAGCTTGACTCTGCCCTGATGCCTGACCCTTATGGCTCATCAATTCGAGAATCTCAATCATCGCGGTCGCCGGAGCATCCAGACGAAGATGATACTGCCGAATCTCGCAGAGCTCGCCGTGAAAAACCGCGAATCGAGCTAGCTCCGGATCAACCACTTACCACACAGGGAAAGCCCCGTGCTCGAGTCTACGTCGCTTGCGTGCAATGGTTGGTTCATTTAATTAAAGCACATTGACTGGATTGTTGATCTATGATAATCTAGTCGGACGCGCAAAATACGTTGTGATGGGGCGAAACCTCAGTGTCACAATTGCAGTCGTCGTTCAAAGAACGGAGATGATTGTACATATGACGCTGTACCGAAACGTCGGGGCCCTGACAAGACACCCGGTGCCCGACAGCGGATGGCTCGAGAGGCTCGTTCTGGAGGCGAGGGTGGTGTTGCAGCCCGACGCCGCAGGAGAAACAGGGACGAACCGTCAACCGGCACTCACTCAGACCATGTGGCTAGTACTAGCATCCAAGCAAATTCCCTCGTCTCCTTTTCCAACATCCCTCCGCCAGTAATTGACCCACAACTAACCGGCATGTCTCATTTTCAGACAGAGGCTTCAGTAGGGTCTAACTCGTTTCAGCCCTTACCCCTGAGCATCCCCAATGATGCAGTCGCGCTGGTCACCCCTTCGGATAATGAGGCTCTATACCGTATGACGAGCACTCAGGTACCAACTTAATTACTTGTTGGACGAAGTCTGCTCATGTTACCTGTGAATCAAGGACACAAACAATGATTTCGGTTTTTCAACTGAGTTGAATCTTCAGGCATTTGAGTCGGCTAGCCACGGCCCACCTCGGTCATTCATCACTTCATTGAACAATGAAACCAGCGAGACTTCAGAGGAATCTTCGATTATTACGCCCGAGCCATCCCTTGATTTCACCCGTAAAACTTGGTGGGATTCACTTCTCGCTATGTATACTTCCTCATCGTACCTTCCTTCCCTCACTCTGGCACAGCGCCATCATGCTTCAGAATTGGTAATCACAGACATTCGATTTTTTCTCTGCCGGTCTAGTTACTGGTTTTCTTTTATTAATGTCCCTCATTTTCTTGGGAGGTACTATGATCCTGTAAAGAGAGAGAGCATGCAACCTGCGTTGCTTCCAGCTATTCTTGCTATTGCTGCTTTACTTCAAAGTTCGGAAGCCGGCCACGGGAAGGGGGGGCGAGATAGAGCTCTTAGGTTACGAGATGTCGCGCAAGGTCATCTTGAAGCAAGTCTCAACGCTCGTTGGATAGATGACTCTCTTGCACAAGCTGCCTGGGTTGGTCCACTGTATCTGTTACATCCAAATCCACGTTCCTGATCACATCTTAGCTCCTAGCATTTTTCGAGATCTGTCCTCACCCTCAGTATACTACGGAGCGGGCTTCGTCGGCGATACTTATGCTCGACACGATCATACGCTACCTGTCACTGACCTTTGTTGATGCTGACAACCCGCATTCTGCCAAGTTCTCACGTCATTCTGTGCCTACAGTTGCGCCTTCGAACCCTCAACAGGCATTATACACAGGCGGCCACTTGCTCCCCCCTTCTAGTGATGCTCGGCAACAATTTCCTCCACAAGGGTGTTCCTGCTCCTCTATGACACTGGCGGCACATTGGCCAGGGGCCCACGAGTATACGCCACTTTGGGTTACCACCCCTGCATGGGATGACAACTGGACAGAAGTTGAGGTCCGTAAAGAGCTTTGCCGGCGGCTGTGTTGGAGCTCGCTCAGCTTAGTCTCTGGGCATACATCCTATATCACTGCATCAAAACGCACCCCAGCGGAACTTTTTCTCATAGAGCCTGCGAACGTGAGTTTCGGCGATCTGTGGTCGATGGGATACTCATGTTTGATGTAGTATGCGCTTCTCTTTCCCGGGGAAGCACTAGGGATGTCGACGATATCACCCAATTATTCGGGCAAAGACACTATTTGGGCATTAATCTATCGAACGATGTTGCTCTGGCACAGCTGCCTGCAAATCAGACAAGATCTGGGTGAACATGAGGCAGAAATGGCTCGCTTTGGAGTGAACGCCTGGCTGGAAGCAGATACGCTGGAGAAAGCATTGGATGCGCATACGTGCGGCTTGGAGAGGACTTTCTTATTCCAAGGCCGAGAGTTTTTATTCAAGTGAGCTGGAATCCATGGAATTTGGATTTGTGTGATGACCGGGTGTACAGCGTTCGAATGACAGTATCTCATGAATTCCGAAGGTTTATCCCTATTGCCACCGCGTGAGTCTTGATTTGCAACTGAGTAATACTGCCTTTTTGATGACTGATTTGCACAGTAATGCCAAGGGTCTCTTCAACCGGAACAAAGCCGAAGAATGGTGTAAGTCGCTTCGGTTAAAAGCGTTATTTTCGACTAAAAACTCTGAAAAGTAACCCACCAAGCTAGTGTCGCCAAGCGCGTGGTGCTCGCACTGGGATCGGTGACCGGCAATGCTACCCACTCCCTAATGCACAGGCCGTTCTTCATCTTCTGGTTCATGAGTCAGATCAGCAGGTAAGTGTGTTGTTCAGTCCTCGCATAACTTATTAACGAGTCTTTTATGTAGGGCACTTACTTTGTGGCATTGCGACAATTCGCTGACCCTTGCCCTTGAGGTCTGCATGGCGTTCTTCAAGCCCGTAGATTACTTGGATGCCCTCTGGCCATGCGAAGGTATGCGTCAAGCTGCACAGGTTGATTGTTCTCACCGGTTCACTTTAGGCATACGACGCAGACTGGCTGATCTTCGCGCACAAGTTGTACGTGCATGCGAGACTGCGGGACTCTCACCTCCCCCACTCTCACCTGCCGAGTTCGGTACGGTACAATACTAACTATATATTCTTGTTTATACCGTTTCTTCAATCTCAGGACTATTCTACCAAAACTAATTATCATCTCTATGTATCAATATTCTACGTACCATAGTTTGTTACTTAAGCGCTTGTAGTTTTGATATGAGTTCCAAAAATGGAAACTGGACAGTGACAGTGACTTCAGCTTAAGACCTTGAGCCTCTTCACATCTTTCTCTTCCAAACCCTCAAGGACGATGCAAGAATCGCAACCCTCGTTGTCGGATACATCTGACTCCATCATGGGCTTTTCGCTGTCCCGAGATGGAGTCGTCGCCTCTAGTTCAACCCTGAAGCGCGGAGCTCCTTCCTCATCCGAAGATCCTGAGGGCGAGACAAGCAAGAAACGATTCAAGGAGGACACGGAGAATGAGCCAGATAACGAAAATCCTGCCGCTAAACCAAAATATGAGTCACTCGCAGACGATCTTGCTCAAGAACTTCAATGTGGTTGCTGCGCTGAGCTGGTGTTCCGCCCTGTCGTCGTCTCCCCTTGCCAGCACTTCTTCTGTGGCAGGTATGTTCCCTTCGGAACACTGTCGTATGCCGATGCTGATGTCTCTCGAGCTGCTGTGTCTTGTGGATTCG
>Ga0153958_1000361_pt1 | contig 11310 bp, 18 predicted proteins | sample TSFL042MetaG_FD_104719 | JGI IMG/M metagenome (GOLD analysis project Ga0153958, IMG submission 104719) | Attine ant fungus gardens microbial communities from Florida, USA - TSFL042 MetaG | ecosystem: Host-associated > Fungi > Mycelium > Unclassified | place: USA: Florida, Wekiwa Springs... | reverse complement strand
TGCTTCCTCATGAGAACGATCCCAATAATCTGGTACCCGTGCAGATAATCTTCGTCTTGAAGGCTAAGAATCAGAAGAAGATCAATTCGCATCGGTGGTTATTTAATGCCATCGGTAAAATTTTAAACGTGAGACTCACCAGATTAGTATGTTGTTGATCTAACCGAACACCCATAGCCGGAAATTTGCGTGCTCCTTGATGCTGGTACGAAACCTGGACACAAATCCATTTACTATCTCTGGGAAGCTTTCTATAATGATGCCCATCTTGGCGGGTGCTGTGGTGAAATTCACGCGATGATTGAGGGTGGTAGGAAGCTTCTCAATCCTCTGGTCGCTGCCCAAAACTTCGAGTACAAAATGTCTAACATTCTAGGTATGTCAGGCATTCATAATTCGCACACTGTCGTCTTACAACCATGACAGATAAGCCACTGGAGAGCAGTTTCGGCTATGTGTCTGTGCTTCCTGGTGCTTTCTCCGCGTACCGGTATCGCGCCATCTTAGGTCGCCCACTAGAGCAGTATTTCCATGGTGACCACTCTTTGGCAGATCGTCTGGGATCGAAGGGCATATACGGCATGAATATCTTTACCAAGAATATGTTCTTGGCTGAGGATCGTATTTTGTGTTTTGAGCTCGTTGCCAAGGTTGGTGACAGGTGGACGTTGACTTATGTCAAACCGTCGAAGGCCGAGACGGATGTACCAGAAACCGCAGTCGAACTAATTGGTCAACGTCGTCGTTGGTTGAACGGTTCATTCGCTGCTTCAGTCGTGAGTATTTGTAACGTCAATCACGAGTTCGTCTGATCATCATTTACTAGTACGCTCTAGTTAATTTCTTCCAACTCTATCGTTCTGGCCACGGTATCATCCGCATGTTCTTCTTCCACATTCAAGCGCTCGTGCGTCTTGCTACTTCTGATTAGCTTGCTGTTACTAACTCACATAATAGTACAACATCTTCTCACTGATTTTCTCGTGGTTTGCATTGGCGAACATTTGGTTAACGTTCAGTATTATCATTGACCTGCTTCCTTCGCAAAACATCATCATCTTCGGCACTGCAGACGTCGTATGCAAACAATCCATTACTCTCACAAAATTGATGTTGATTTGAACTCGCAGACACATTGGGTTAACTTGGCTTTCAAGTGGATTTACCTTGCCTTCCTCGCACTACAGTTCGTTCTTGCACTTGGTAATCGACCGAAGGGTGAACGGTCAGCATACGTGGCTACGCTATGGTTGGCACATATTATATGTTCATGTTATTCAAACTGACTATTAATAGGGTCTACGCCTTCCTGGCTGTCTACCTCCTCGTGTGTTCTTTCTGGTTAACCATTCAGGCATTTTCAGTAAGTTATCCTTTTTGGATTTTAGCTTTGACCGGTCCTGACGGTGTTTCTGGTAGAACATCCCCAGCGAGCTGAAAAGCAAGACAACATCCCAAGTGATTATGACCTTTTTCACACCTCCTGTTGGTGCCTTGATAGCCGCGATGGTCTCCACTTTCGGTACGTGGTATCTGATATCTTGTACATGGTTCCTTGACTAATCTATTACAGGCATATATTTCATTGCATCATTCCTATACGTGAGTTGTGTATCCTAATAGAATTGATAGTATCTGACCTCTCGTTTCAGCGGGACCCCTGGCACATGTTCTCCAGTTTCTTCCAGTACTTGTGCCTTGCTCCAAGTTTTACGAATGTACTCAACGTCTACGCATTCTGTAACTTGCATGATGTGCGCCTCTACTGTGCCTCATATCCTGACTTGTTTGACAATGATGGTTTTAGGTGTCCTGGGGTACAAAGGGTAGTGATAAGGCGGAAGCTCTGCCTTCGGTCTCGTCATCTAAGACCAAAGATGCGGATGCCCCTGTTGTCGAGGATACGCACCGAATCCAAGAGGATGTGGATGCTGCGTTTAAAGAGACTGTCACTCGTGCAGTGACTAAGATTGAGGTTAACGAAACCGTCGAGAAGCCAACGATGGACGATCAGAACAAGACCTTCCGCACGCGTCTTGTCGCTTTCTGGATGCTCACGAATGCTGGACTGGCAGTTGCCATCGAGAACATCAACGGGCTCACGAGTGCTCAGGATGCTGTTCTGGATGAAAATGAGCTTCGCTCGAAGCAAAATACTTACTTTGCTGTCATCTTGTACTCTACATTCGGCCTCTCTGCTGTGCGGTTCACTGGGGTAAGCCTTTCGGAGAGCACTTTTTTCGTGGTATCGCTGACGATTTCATTAGTGTTTGTGGTACTGGTTCAAACGCAACCTTTTCAGGTGGTGCAGGAGGAACTGAACTGTTGACCAGCTTCTTTCTTCTTGTGTTGGGTGATCAATTTGTACATGGACTTGACGGAATCGTATACTCTCCTTTCGTATGCCTCCCTATCGAACGTACTTTGCAATTGGACAATCTGAACTTCATGAGTATATCACTCTTACACTACTCGTATCACTCGTTTCATTCACCTAGCATATTTCTGTCTGCACCAAAGGAGTTGTAGATAGATGGTTACTCAAGGAATGAAGGGCAGGCTTAATACAACTTCTATAAGACTAAGTGCTACGAGTACATCCCGGAAAAATCGTCTCGGCTTTCTCGTTGATGGGCAGATGTTGAATGGCTACCCATCGCCGCCGAGGGTACGGCCAGGATAGGCAGCAAGCTTGCGTTGCCAGACTCCGTGGCAACCATTGAGCGATCAACGATCCACGGAGGAAGGAAACCGTCCGGCAGAGAATATTGCTCTGTATCACGCTGGCTGCCGTCCACCGTTAGGAAAGGCCGACGACACGTGGGGCAGGACCCGCGCTAGAAATGCGAAAGGTGGTATGAGTGGAAGCGGTCAAAGCAATCAACCTGATAACCCAACCCCATCACGTATCCACTTGGTGATACTAACCCCGGAATCAGTAACGTCATTCAGACCAAGGGCAACGTGGACTCAACTCTCTTCGGCAGAACAGATGTCCGCATGTTTCCTGGAGTCTAGTCACGCCCAGCTCTTCTACTGGGTGGGCGGGGGACTCCATGACGAGTGCCATTTCCTCTTCGGCAAGGATGGCCAGGAATGTATTAAAGCATATGGGGCAAACGGACTCTATTACACGTATTAAGCTTGGGGGATGTATAGTATAGGGACGACTCACCGGAGTGCCCTAAATCTTGGAGTTCCGTTTCAGTAATCTTTGGGAGACCCGTAAGAAGTTCTTGTATATGTCTGCGAGAAGAACTCTCCTGCTGGAGGAGAGTGCGTAAATCTACAAGACCAGTGTCGATACGGTGAGATTCCATAGATGGCCTTGGGAGAAGGGAAATGAGTGCAATCAATGCATTCGCAATTCGGGACAAAGATAAGAGACGCGTAACACTACAGCAAAGCGTGGGAATAGCCTACACCACCTCTCAACTACACAAAACTACACTGGGAACCCAGGCAAGCGAGATTTAGCGACACAGGCAGGAGTGGAATACAATGGGAAACGACACGAGGGTATCATCAAAGAGCCCAACTGGGCGACTGCCTTCTGTCTTAGAAGGGACTGTCGTCTTCCATCGGTACTTCTGAAGATTTGTTGTCTGTAGGTTCCGCGTCACTTTCACTGCGATCCTCTTCTTCGGATGAACGTGACTCCTTGGTTGGGAAAAGAGAACCCATAGGTTTTGCGCCTCTGCATCGCAGGTCGTGTCAGGACTGAGTGATGGAATGAACCCACATACTTTGCAAAGTGCTTCTGCTTCGCAGCATTCAGCTTCTGCGTGACGGGTGTCATCAAATTATCTGTTGGTGAGACAAACTTGGGATTGCTAAGAGGGCAACGTGCATAAGATCAGTCTGCCACCAAAGTTTCCGATATGTGCGTGACGCACTTGCTCTTCGCCATCTTTTTTGCCAAGAGGGCTTTCATGCCCATGCCAGGTATAGCGCTGCTGGCACCATTTGCAACATTTCCAAGAGGTGCTTGTGGGACGACGATATGAGCAGCTTGTGAGGGATTGTGCAGCGGCTGAATGGGCGCGGAGACAGGAGAGTCTGCGGGTGTAGATGTGGCTGACATTTCGATTAGCAACGAGTTGGAAGATGAAAGGACTTTTGAAAGCGAAAGCAGCAGCGATGCAAGGACGGTCAGTGGTGTTTGAGACCGAGTTTCGGTTGGTTCAAGGCGATTCCCATGTTTAGCACGCGTTCGAAAATCAACTGGACGTGTGATCACACGTGACTTTTTAGCCACGTGCCTCTGTTCCAACGGAGTTCAACGATGCAACTCATGGCAAGCAAGGGGCATTTCTTTAACTTACATACTGCAGGTTGCTGTAACTGACAGCCAATCTGGCGGCTTTGATTATCAAGGCTAAATACATATTGAATTGTACAGGAGGCAGCCAAAAGTTGACAAGACGCGCTTCAGGTCATCCTCGGACTTCCCAGGCTACCCAGCCTCGAGCCTACATGTGGTTAGAGGAGAACACGACCATCGTCTGGCAAGTCTTTTCATGGTTGTCCAGTTCCCCATGCCTGCCATGCTGGCAGATCCGCAGTCTATTTACAGACGTGAAGTCCCTGACTTGAATGAGCTGCTTTTCAGTTGTAGATCGGCAAACTATGGTGCCTCGTGGCCTTTCGTGGCACTCGCCTTGTCGTTCTGGTGGGAACCCGCCAACAATGTCACTTAGTGTGCCACGTGCCGGCCATCTGTTATCTCGTGTGGCCTTATTAAACGGCGTACGTGATAGACCCTTGAGCAAGAAAAGATGTCTCTGCTCTGTTGCTGCCACCCGTGGTGCCAGTGAGTATCATTTGTCCTCGTCTAACCTTATATAAAATATGACCGGCGTTGAGCTTGTCCACCGGCTGCCAGCAGGGTTGGACGGTTTCGGAATTCCCCTTCTCAAGCTCGAGATTCAAACGTAACGGTTGGAGGATACACGTCTACATCACGGCATGTGTCTGGAGTTCTGTTATCTGAGTCTCACAGGGGATGGTCCTTGAGATCAGTGGCTTTACAGACACGCCCCAACAAAATCGCTTGGAGTAGCTAGCAAATGCTGACGAAGGTGGTTGCGTAGTAATGGTGGCCAAAAGGATAGATACCGAGATAATTATGGTCGGACCGTTGACAGCGGATCACAAGACCCAGACAGAACCATGTGAGGCACATCGGCGAGAGTGGTAACGATAGACCGATTACTCTTGATGATTGGCGAGGCCTTCGAATGTGTGGACGGTATCGAATTCTGGAGTTGTTCGAATGGAATATTATTATTTTGTTGTTTGAGTGAGACCCCATTTAACACAGGAGGTTCCTGTCAGTTCCTATCCCGCTCGGTCGCATTCAATTTTTCTCCCGTATTTAAATCCAGCCAATTCGTCTGGCCCAGCAATCCCCACTGCGTCGTGTAGTTTGGCTCTTGCTATCGACGTTATCACATTACCGATAAACGGCACGGCTATACTTACTGGGTCACAGTTTTATAAATCGCCACCAACCGTGACCCGTCTCCATTTTTCGGTCTCTCCGTCGTGTTCCGCTTTCTTCGTCTCTCTCTTTTATAAACTATCCAGTTAATATGTCCTCCAACACTCTGAGAAAGAGAAAAATCGCTGTCCTCGGTTCTCGTTCAGTTGGTACGCCTCATTTCATCCTCGATGTCATCACACTCACTTCCATCCTACAGGCAAGTCTTCTCTTGTCATACAGTTCATCGAGAACCATTTCGTCGAGCCATACTTTCCAACTATCGAAAGCACATTTTCCAAGGGCGTAGTCTATAGAGGCGTAGAATACGACTGTGACATCATTGACACCGCTGGCCAGGTGCGCCATCTCATGCTGACGTTGCTCCAACTCATCCCATCTTAACAGGACGAGTACTCCATTCTCAGTTCTAAACATGCAATTGGCATACATGGCTATGTTCTCGTCTACTCAGTCACCTCCAGAAGATCCTTCGACATGATCCAGATCGTGTACGACAAAATCGCCGATTTCTGTGGCAAAAACGATATTCCATGCGTCATCGTTGGCTCTAAGACCGACTTACAATCCAGGTAGGTACAATCATCTTGCCTCTCGCTCTTTTGTCTGTGCCACACCTGCGCTTTATTTCGTCAACGCTCCCTGTCCTTGCCTCACAGTCCCAACAGCAGACAGGTTCCTCCAAGCGAAGGAGAAGAGCTAGCCAAACTTAACAAAGCTGCTTGGGTCGAGACAAGCGCAAAGAATAATGTCAACGTCGGTAGGTGACGACGGTTTTTGAATCATTCAGTTCTTTATGGCACTTTATTACAGGCAAAGTCTTTGAGCTCTGTCTAGCGGAGATAGAAAAGCGATCAGCATCCAGCCAGACGGATCAACCAGAAGCGGGCAGGTGCCTCATAATGTGATAAATGTCACTCCCGTGACTCGCTATTATTTTCCTTGGTTACCCCAGCCTCCTTTCATACCCTGGTCACGCACAACTTTTCAGACTGTTGTTTTTTGCACCGCTGTCCAACGTCTTTCGCATACATCATAATTATTTCCCTTTTATTTCAGTCTACACTCCGGAGTCCACCTCCCTTTTATCCGACTTTCTATCGGGTTAGACCTTTTCTTCGTCATCCGTTACATCGGACATATCTTGTTGCGACTTGTACAGTTTTTGTAAAATAATGCTTTCCTGGGGTTATCTGTCTGGCTCCAATATTACTAGTGTCTTCCCTGGTGGTTCATAATTCATTCGTTCTCCACAATTTGTCCATTGCATGGAGTACTTACTTTGTCCAATCAGTAAGTCGTATATTGTCACATTGCGTCATGCAGATCGATATGCCTTCTCGTTTACGCCGTACCATCCCCGAGGAAGCGGATCTTAACTTCTCTCCCCTTCAGCCCAACGGCTTTCACGATCTGGGAATCTCCCGGGACGAGATCAATCGCCTGGTCACTCCACTTGACGTCCTCGCCTTCGACATCTAGAATAATCCCTTTAACGGGTTTCCGGGCGGAGAGTATGACCGAATCGCCATCGCTGCCTGTTTCGATAGTCAACCCCAGATCTTTGATGGAAGGAAATTTAATGAATTTGAAAGGTTCTGGCCTGCGGTAGACCTGTCAGGAAAAACCATTGCGGAAAAACCCCATGCGTCATTACCAATTGGAGTATCGGCCAAGGACGGCGCCAGATGCATCAAGGAGACGTGCGGAGACGATAATCGTGCGCGGTACCTGGCTCTGCTTTGTGCGCACTGGTTGACCAGGAAGGTCGCCCGAGTACAACTCAGTGCTTGAATTGGGAGCAAGTACGACATCTCTGGAAAACTGTTCTGTCCAGGAGGAGTCAAGGTCAAAACAAGTGACCTCGAGTTTGGCTTTCATCTCTGATAGAGTGCTGTTCGTGGCCCAGACCTCAAGAACCGTTGTAATCGTAAACTGCGCGGCTGATAAATCACTCGCAAATGTCTTCTTCTCCTTGCGCGTCATCCCGACCGTGTACGGACGCAGTTCACGTGAAATCGCAAAATAAGCTGCCTTGGGTCGCAAGAAGTAATCGACGATGGCCCACGACGTGGTTGGCCAGCAGTCATTGATCTGGTTACGTGTCAGCTCGAGAACGCATGACCCTAATTTTTGTGTTTATAACACACCTGCCATACAAGAGCACCAGCAGTATGCTCCCTACCCTTACCCCGCCAATTTCGTCTCCAGAGCCGGTAAGCAGATGCAAGCGTCTCAGCTTGCATCACTTGTGTGTAATACACATAGCTAAACAAGAGCCAATCAACTCGTATAAGAGACGAACTGAGTGAGTGGTAGTAACTAGCCTGTCCATGTCGAAAGCATGCTTGAAGTTTTCCACGAGGTAGAGCTAGAATAAGAAGGTAGTGGAGCTCCAGGTATTCGCCACATGGAACATCATACCTCCAACCGACGTTCGGAGCCAGCTGCCTTGTTATGGTTGTTGTTTACACTGCGGATATCTTTAGCATGACGTCAAGTGGGTCCCCCATCTTTCTTACCGAGATTGAGGATACCTCTCAGATCTATCGCCAGCCAGCCAGTAATCAACTGTGCGAATATTTGGATACCCCTCCCTGGAAAATCTGAGTAATTTCAGATGCCGTCAAGCTGAGACTCACTCACATCCCAAACTCAGATACGAAGCGGCCGGCGAGTATATCCCAGTTGTGCCATGGCTCTTGAGATCCGTGCCATACATTCCCTAAATATAATAAGACCAATGCCACCAATGACTTAATCGTCCACATACATTGATGAAGGTCTCCAAGCGTCTTATCCGTGGTCACTTTTCCCGGAGCACTGTAAGGGGAACCGCGATGATAGTGGATGTCGCAGAACTTCTCGACGATGGCAGGCAATGTCCGTTCATATATGTACCGGGCAGGAAACTTAGTCTTTCGGAAGTCCGAGGTTTCGTCAGAATAATCTACGATGTTTAATGACTCCGCGAGTTGATAATCCTCGTTATTTCCAGCTGTGAATACAGTCAAAAATGACAAAATACTGGTCGCATTTTCGACTGACCAAAAATGACTATAGATGGGTGGTGTCTCAATCGCTTGACATTTTGTTCCGCCTCAGTTTCGACAAGCTTCAGGAAAGAATCATGTGCCGGATACTAGTGGATCAGTGAGCTAGAGTACCAACAGTGCTGAAAGAGGGATTAACTTGACCACAGCCGAACATGAAGTCTTGCCAGACAAGAACTGTGGGGAAGGACAAATAAACCGCTACCAGGTTAAAAAATACCAAGGCTTACTTCCAAGTTCTGAGGAAAGATGGAAATGGAAATCAAGTATGATAGGTAGGACAACTCGGATGATGCTCACCATCGCAAATATCGTAGAAGACATCGTGTTCATAAATGCCCCCTCCCCAAACACGAATCATATTCTGATTACCATCCACGAGAAGTTGAAGCCATGCACGATACCTTTCTGGAGTGAGACTGTAGTAAATAAAGTCAATATCGGAGTAAATTGACGTTCGTCGCCATACTAACGCAGTGAGGAAGGAATCAGCAGGGATCCAATTGGACCCTAGGGGCATGAGCTTGTTTCAATTTCCACTCCACCTCAAAAGAGAGGTTTCGCATACCGCCACAGAATATCCTAATGTTGTTGACTTCAAACAAGAAAGTAAGGCCTTCCTGATCAACCAGAGGTTCCTGGACAACTCGAACACGACGAAATGAAACACTTTGTGTCCTCATGTCCAAAGTATTTCCCTGCTAAAACTATGGTTTAGCTACTTTTCCCCCTCAATGATGAAGTGTCCTCTCACAGTGTCGGAAACAGTAACTTCAATTGAATATAGGGGCTGATTGCCATATCCAACAGGATACCACAGTTCGAGTTCTCCAGGAGAGAAGTGGAACTCAACGCGGGCATACCCGGATTTGACCTGTGGATATTTCTCCGCATGTATCCCCTGTGCACTTTTCAACATTACAGATGCCAATCCAGAAGTGTTCTCGGAAAGGGTCAAGTCAACGGTGACCTTAACGTCTAGAGCCGCCGACACCTTGCTTCTCACATTGAGATCCGTGAAGCGGACATTATACGTGTGAAGGGAAACAGGCTTCCAGGGGCCAATAGTCATTAATACCGGTCCCCAGTCCCAACCATAGCTTTGGTGCATGTTAATAGCCTTCCTGTTAAGATCAAAAGGGAAACTTACTTGTACTGCGACTTGCGCACATGCAAGCGACTGGAATCACCATTCCAGAGATAGAACTTCCCATGGGATTTCTCCAGTTCCCTCCCCTAATTCCGTGACAGCCAGAAGCGTGTAAAATATGGAATTAGCCTACCCTCAGGAACGCGCTTGAGAAGGTGATAACGAGCTCGTTGGCACCCTGTTTCAAGTATTGCTTTACAGGCACTCTGTAAGCGATAAATTGATTATCCGCGCTGAGTGATAGTAATCAGTATACTAGAGACATATAGACAAGATGTGCGCTGACTCCAAGATTTTGTATCCATTCTATGCCAAGGGTATATTTTAGCGCTTGGATTTGTACTTGGATTATAAAACGCACAAGTTCCACACTGGCAAAAGTGTCGAGACCATCGAACACAAGATCAATATTGGGGGCGGCCAGTTCCTTTGCAGAAACTTCGGTAGTATTTTTAAATGACCAGTCAGACTCTCCGACCCCTGGTAGCATGATTCAGTTGACAACCCTGAAAACGATGGTATCATGCTAACACTGAACCTCCCATTCATTGAGACCGAGAAACTGCGAGATAAGATAGGTTCGCCTTGATATGATTTAGCATCGGACATACTGGATCTGGAATGCGCTCTACTTTCAGGAGTTCGACGTGCACGGTGGTGGGGAACTGTGAAACCGCCAACCATTCATCGGGTTTCGTGCCTTGCCCTCCTCCCACTTGGGTGAACGACCAGGATTCTTGTGTCAAATATCTGATAGTGCTCGTGGTGATAGTTGGGTCCATGGATTAGATCTGTAGACTAACCCGTGACGCTGTGCTGAATTTATCATACACTCCGATATATCTCCGGGTAGAAGCATGTACATACACTACACGTGGAGTGCAAGTCAGTTCCATGCTCCCGCGGCTGAGCTGCTGAGGCCTACTGGTTCTGCCGCGGCGACGTTAAAAATTCTAGCTGGCGGAAGCCTGAGAGTGCAATTGGAAGAGAATTATCGGCGGTATTAGTGAATTCAATTACATAGCCGATGCGTTTGGTATGCCATTGGCAGCAGTTCAACTTCTCCGAAGTACCACTACTCGGACATGATACTCGTGTCCTTTGCATCTGGACTCAATTCATACAAAGTTTCTCAGTGCTGCTACAGGTACTTCATCTAGGGCTTCTTGAGATGACAGACGATCTCTTGCTTGTTCCTCAATAGATTTATATAATCTTATTACGTGCGCATGTGTTGGTGTGTGAGTACCACAGCAAATATGTGAAACCATTGAACCTTCCCGTTTCCATTTCCTTCAGTGTCGCTTGAACGTCCACAGCAAAGGGCACCACGTCCTATGCAAATTGCACAAGAACTCTCCCCATGACTTCGGCCAGGCATAGCTTATCAGAAGTGTTCGTGAGATAATTCGAAGGTCAAACAGATTTAGAACACTCAAAGGCCTACAGCGTTTCCTAACGACGAGAGTATTAATAAACGCAAGAGCTATCATAGGCTCACTTCGATGGAGAGAGAAGTATTGAGTCACTAACCCGTGCATACGATACGACAAATGCTGTATAAGATTGGGCCATACTATCCGACTCAGGAACCTGGATAATAT
>Ga0153958_1000358_pt1 | contig 11317 bp, 17 predicted proteins | sample TSFL042MetaG_FD_104719 | JGI IMG/M metagenome (GOLD analysis project Ga0153958, IMG submission 104719) | Attine ant fungus gardens microbial communities from Florida, USA - TSFL042 MetaG | ecosystem: Host-associated > Fungi > Mycelium > Unclassified | place: USA: Florida, Wekiwa Springs... | reverse complement strand
CCCGGGCCTGGGCCCAGGCCAAGCCCGAGCCCTACTCAGGCCCTATTTGAGGGCCCGGCCTGCAGTTTATACAGGCCCGAGCCCTTCAAAGCCAGGCCCAAGCCCAGGCTTTCAGGCCAAGCTGGGCCCGGCACATCACTACCTGGGAGAGGGTTGTGGCAAGCGTAGACGCGTTGCAAATACCCAGTATAACGATTTTTGGCAGCACTAGACATTTTTTTCATGTTTTTACCATGTGTCACAATTTAGGTTCGTTGACCTTAATTTTGGTGTGACTGTCACACAAAATAGGTTCGATTCGCCAGGCGTGTGATGGTGTGACAAACTTAGGTGCATATCTCTACAGTACTTCAAATATCCATGAGTGTCGTGGTGCTAGTGATTAATGAGGTTTAGAGGCAGATGTATAAGGATGAATCTAAAAGGCGATGATGTAGAGAGATGTGTTTTGGGTGAAACCCGCAGGGTTTTCGGGCCCAAAGGGCTTGTTCGAACCTGTGTATCGAAATGAGTTGCGATGGGCGGGTGGGCACCGAAAGAGACCACTTGGACGCTCACAGTGCCCGGTCGGAAGCTCTAAGTCACGTGATAGTTCCGGTTTCTCGTGTAAGCGGAACACATAAGGGAGCAATTCACGTATCATAGTAACGTTTTATTATATCCTTTATCCTTTATCTTGTTAACCTTCCCTGAAATTCGACATCACTGATCATGGACCCCGCTATCATGAACTTTGATGTGAACCCCAACACGCGACCGGGCGATGGTCGTAATCCTGATGTGGGACCACTGAGAAGTATTAACCGAAGTCGTCCAACGGGTGCAGGCCCTAGCACTCACAACCACCCTATCAATGCGGGCCCCAGCACTCTCAACCCCGACCCCAACTCCAAAGAAAAAGAAAAAGAAAAAGCCCCCGAATCACTAGATGTAGATCATGAAGGCGCAGAAGGCGGTGGTGATGAGGAAGCCGATGACAGTGAGGAAGCCGATGACAGTGAGGAAGCTGATGACAGTGAGGAAGCCGATGACAGTGAGGAATCCCTCGGATGTAGACATGCCAGTGTCGGTAAGCAGAACTTTCGCCAACGCCATCGCAACTGATAACGGAAACCATTGCAGCGTGTTGAGACCCTATATACCTTGCTGGCTATCATCCAAAACCAGATTCTTGGCGGGTTGAGATAGCACAGGCTCTAGGCGCAGTGCTAGTGATCATTCGATCTTCCACACAAACCCAAGTCGCTACTACTTCAAATAATAATGTCTTTGTACCTGGTAGGCTAACAGTGGCTGAATGATGTAGTGGACATTCGTCTCCTGATATAGCTGTCATTGTGCTACCATCTTTTTGTATTTGATCTACTGTAGTTTGTACAAAAGATCGCAATGAAGGTATTAGGGTCCTGTTGTACAATGTATGTCTTACTTCCGCCCACCATCAAACAGATTACTAAGTCCTCCCTGGCGAGCACTTGGGTTCCCCTAAACGAGGTTTCGCGGATGTGGCCAGGCGACTGACCAGCTCTCTGATATCCAGCCGCACATAAGCATAAGTTCAGCGCAATGTCAAACAATACGTCTCTTGTGTATTTTGCTGTCCGTGTCGAAGGAGCCACCGTTTCACGTGAATCATTCGGTATTAATCCTCTGCCCTCGTGTGATAGGTGATGGTATCTTCCCAGAACGTCAGGATCAGAAAGCGTGAGTGGATAGTACGTGGGCGATACAGTCCTTAAGTAGGAAGAGGGGTGACGTAGAGCGTGTCTCACGGAGGTAAGTAGATGGTTGCCAGTTGAATCAGGGAGAGCGTCTCGGCGTACTTCTTCGTGGCCATGTAGCGCTGCGTGATACAAGGACATCGTCAGCACGTGAATCGCTGCAAAAAGCTGGGATGTATACCTTTAAGCATGAGGCGTGCTCGACAGCGGGCGCTAAGGCTTATAAATTGCACGGCATCTGGGCGAGACTCTATATGACTGTGTGCAGTGGCCTGACTACTACAGGATACAGACGTGCGCCGACCTGATCATTCCGCTGCCTTGCTGGTTTCGAATGAGTGGCCTATAGTGCGATGTAAGCAGCGCAAGACGAGGTCAAGCTGGATTCCGAGAGAGTAATCAGAAAATAATGCAGCATAAACCAAATGGATCGCATCCCTGCCTGCAGGGCTAGATGAGATTCCAAAGCTCTGCAAGTCCATCAATTATCAAGGCTCAATAGGGAATGCATGAATGTTGACCTATTGCGCTTCGATAAGCTTCCTTGCCACCTTCTCTGCATCGCCAACGGCTGGCCTTCTCACAGAGTTCCCAGTATCTTCTTACCTTCATCTTTCTCAGCTAAATCTTTCCCCTGCTTGAATTTGTGAATCAGAGTATCGCATCCCGCGACGATCTCAGGGCCACGATGGTTGTTCGATAACTCAGCAACGATGGTGCCCACATTATACGCTCTCTCCTTACCAAGTACTAGTACATATGTGCAATACCCAGTCTCGGGACCGATTCCATCTGGAAGGACGTCGCAAGAACCTAATCCATGCTTGGTCGGCGAGTTCATTCAGCAGGTGCCTTGCAACGCGCTGAGATGGATCATGGGTCCTAAAAGTTATCCTGTTAATGCAGGAAGTAGCTATTGAAGATGAACGTGGATAAAATGGCAGGCATGAGACCTTCCGCAGAAAGGGTGGAAGATACATACAGAGACTGACAGTGGAAGAGAAGCTGCACGAAACAGCACGGCGAAAGCGTCCTGGCTATGGCGTAAGGTTCCGGCCTTGGTTTCGTTGGATGGTGGCGATGATGAGATCTTGAGAGTCAACGCTGTGGTAGCGTGTAATGTTCTCTGTGGTTAACGATTTTCTCTCTGCCCTTGTCATGGGTGGTTTTAAGGATGCGATGGTCCAGTAGAAGTTCCCTCTTATTTGCCAGGTTGGTTATGAGAGTCTCTCTTAGAAAAGTCTCAGGCTGTTCATGTGCATGAGTTTGTGGTTGTTTCCAGTGGTGATAACTTGAATTATTTAAAGCAAACGGGTTAGCGCCGGGAGGCGTTCCCCCCTCGCAATCCAAATATTCCTCAATGTGTGTGAAACTTCAAGTTGAACCTTTTCACCTAGGGTTACAGCCCAAGCCGTATACATACTCTCAAACTTGCCAAAATGGCTACAAAGGATGTCCTACTTGTTGGTTTGGGTGCAGTCGGAACAATGTGTACGTCCATGAAATGTTTCCCCGACTCCACCCCGAGTTGGCCGACTCGTGCCTGATCATATCGCCGAAGTACTGATCACACACTGTCACTCACAGATGCGTACATCCTGCAAAGCAGTAAGCTCGCGCGAGTCACCGTTGTTGCAAGAAGCAATTATGATGTCGTGAACAGTGGGTATTGGGTTTTGCTGTTTTGACTGTGATACCTCACATGGTACCCTTTGGATTCGGATTCCCAGCCAAGGGTATGCACATTAAGAGTAAAAAATATGGTGTTCACGAGGCCTGGAGACCCTATCGTGGTGAGTGATGTCCAATACTACTGGTACATTCTCGCCAGCGATACCGTACTTAAGCGCCTGATTTGTAGTAACATCGTCAGTGGCAGAAGCTGCCGACCGGTCATATTCTTACGTGGTACTGACAACCAAGGCGATTCCAGAGGTCGTCAAAACACCTCAGATCCTAGAAGCCCTACTTTCCCGCCCATACGTCGAATCGCACCCCCAACCTACCTATGTCTTGCTCCAAAATGGACTTGGAGTGGAGCGAGATTTGTATCACAGTATCAAGGCTCTCAATCAAGGTGAACCAAAGATCATCAGCACCGTCGTATGGATCTCAACAAATTTGACGGAGAAAAACGTGGTCCATCATAATCATTTCGTGAGAAAATGGTTCGCTTCGTTGAGTCATCTGTGTTATTGACACACATAGGATCGTACTACAATTGGGATGTACAGACACGAAGACCATCTCACGACTACCAATTCCCCGGAAGAAAGTGATATGCTGACAAGCTTTGGAACCATACTTGAAGCAGGGGGTTCTGATGTGACCATTGCGACAGAGATCCAGCGCAAGAAATTCGCGAAGACATTTTGGAATGTCGCATTCTCCTCCTTTGCAACCCTTACTGGGTCCTCTCCTACAGCAATGTTTCGACCTGCACCGAAAGAGGGTCAATCGTACTGCCCGTACATTGCACCACAAACGGCGTCCATTGTCGAGAAGCACACTACTCCTGTTTTAACTGCCATTTTACAGGAGATGATGACTCTCGGTGATTTCGAATTCTAGGGTGTTTTATGTCTGTATACCTAACCTAAACTATCTATTAGGGCGCGCATTAGGCTACCCGGATAGTGAAGACGGTCTACCTTCTTCCTTGGTAGACAGTACTATTTCGGTCACTGCGGAGTTACACCGCGACCCTACTCAAAACACTCTCCCAAGTATGCTTCTTGACGCACAGAATGGACTACCTATTGAGGTGGAGGTGATTGTTGGGGAGGTAGTCAGAATGGCAAAGAAGATGAATGTAGACATACCGGTAAGCAGAATTTTCGCCGACGACATCGCCGTTGATAACGGAAACCACTGCAGCGTATTGAAACCCTATATACTTTGTTGGCTATCATCCAGAACCAAATTCTTGGTGGGTTAAGATAGCACAAACTCCAGGCGAAGTGCTTGGCATGTCACCGAATACTATCGTAGAATCCTATCTCATAAACTTGAACCCACCAAATCGAAGTTCCTGGTTCTGCAAGATCATCAATGGAACATACAAGCTCCTGTTCAGTGTCATTCTGACCATTCCCTTGGCAAACTGAGTCATGCTGCATGTTTACGATTGTACACTGATCCATGTGCAGTCTAGGCGCTACTGAATCCATGGTCTAGGTCGAAACTCCTTTAGGCTTATCCAACCACGGAATCATCGTCATCGTGGTTTTCATAACTGCACGAAAGCCGTAAGGGTTACAGGCCTTGCTATTCTCTGGGGGCCACCTTTAGACCGTAAGGTCAGCAGTGCCGGGGCGTTCGGGAAATTGCATCCATTGAACGGAGATTGCATGAGCATAAGTATCGATCGCTGTGGTCTCATCGGCACGTTTTAGATATTTACAAACTTCTTTCAACAAGGGATCAACATTTGTTCAGACCATAATACGTACATGTAGGCTCGAGGTTATCTAATCGTGGTTATGGGCGCATTTCCCCGCATGATGTCGATTATTAATCCACGCGCCATAGCACATGATATTGGAGCTCCACTTATCGAGTGCTTCGATGTTCTTTATCGAACGGTAGCCGGTTTGAAAAAGGACTAGGTCTGACTAGGTGTGATGCGGATGCTACGTGAGGGGATAAGGGGAGTACTGATAAACAGTTAACGGTCATGGTGGCACTCACCGTCATCTCTGGTTTTGGAACTCTGACCTTGACACTTCCTAGTAATTAAAGAACAGCTTCAACACACAGGGGTTCATGTGCCATTTAAAAATACAATCCTTACGTTGGATCGGCGACCGGCCCAACCCATTCAGCAGATGGGCAGAGGCGACTGCAAAGGATACCAACATGTAAGAGACTAAATTTAGCAGACTAGGGTCCTCAAATGCTAGTCCCCAACCGCTCTCCCTTCCGAAACGTATGCGATTTGCGATAAGTCCTCCGAATGAATCATCGGCACCCACACACTTGCCCTAGTCCATAAACATTTCCGCTGCCCACAGCTGCCAGTAGATTGTATTTGGATGAGAGTGCGATGGAATATGGGAAATTGAAGTGCGACGACCCGCAACCATTAACCTTGCGGACACTTGAGTTCAACGCGTGAGAGTGGCAGTAGGATAGTAGTTTCTCAAGGAATGTTTCGTACAACGCACTAGCGGCATGCTGCCGACGCAGATTATCTGATTGGCACATTCCGTCATTAAAGTTTCCGGGATCCCTTAATCGGATCCGAGCAGTTAGTACAATCAGCGCTTCTAGTCCCGGCCCGGTCAGTATCACAGCTATACATAGTTCGTATGACGTATGCTGCAGGGTATTGACATCGACAAGTTGCGCGACTCGGACGCCGGACGGGTCATGATTCCTTCCAGGGTTGGTGACGGCCTAGCGGTGTCGCTGCAGAGAATGACGTTTAATACATAGATGCCATTCAACTTGAACTTCTCGAAAATCGTTGCGATTTCCTTACCCTGCGGACTTTGGGCGGCAAGTCCCACAAGGGGGAATCCCTTAGGTCGATGAGATCATGGGTGACTGCAGACTTACAAAGTCGTGTGATTTCCACTGCAGGTCCGGTTAAGCTAGGATCCGTGGGCCATTGACTCGGAACGAGATCGTTTTTCGTGGAGGCCCCCCACGCTCGTGTTGACAGCCTGCTAGTGTCCGAGTTCCATTTCCATGCAATTGTTATTAACGGCGAGCGCTCCACCAAGTTCGTGCTAATTCATTTGAGCGAAACTCTCGCTGAATATGGAAAGGAAAGACGTTTCGGATCTTTTCTTATCTGATGGATAATATTGCCCAAATTTGAGTGTGTGCGCGGCGATGCAATCCATCGCGAATATGGTACACTGGGTGCTCTACGAAAATAATACATTAATTTTGTCCAAAATAGATGTGGTTTGCAGGGAAACGGATAGCATGATCATCGCCATGATGTTCTACTATCTCCATCTACCTCTCTTTTCCTTGTATTCAACGGCTGCATACCATGTTCCACCCACCAGAGTGAGTAAGATCCCGACCGCGTTGGTTGGCGTTATCGTGAGGTCGAATATGATAACTGCAAGAAGTATTGAAAGCACTTGTTTAACGTTGGCTGTTCAACGTAGATTCGTTAGCGGGCAAACACGACAATGCATGTTGGTCACCCACCAGCAACAGTCATACTCAATGGACCCACTGCCCTGTTTGCCGAAAAACTCACAACATTGAGCCCAAACGCAATAATGCCGTTCATGCCAAGGACTGTTGCTTTGACTGGCGTCATCTCGTGCGAACTCCATGTCCGCACCCGAGCAAATTCTCCACTGAGGTGCGCAAGAATGATACATTGGATGAATGCGAGTGGTGCCATCCGCGTCAACAGGTCTAGAGGGTGCAGTTGCAGCCGTGGAGGAACGATGTAATTCACGCGTGGTTTTGGGGAGGCCGATGATGGTGTTGACTGCAGGATCGAAGTGTAGATAGTCTTAATGGCAGCAAGTACCGTTCCTATCACAGTCAGAACGAGTCCAGCCGTTGTGTACGAATAATCTCCATATGTCCTATTTCAAAATCAATAGAGGAGATACTGGTACGGGGAATTGCTTACGCGAAACCGACACCACCCATGACAGGCACTAGGGATGCCATTTTTAGATTGCTGCTTCGGGTGCCGAACAAGAACATGGAAAGTAGGATTGTGAAAATGGGTGATGCTGCACGAACTACTTGATGGAACTGGCCATTGATCATCAGCCTCTGCACCATGCAAGGTATTCTATCACTTACTGGAATAGTGACGAGCTGAAGCGATATATTGCTGACAGCGATATTGATAGTGTATAGCACACTAAATGCTACAAGAACCAAGTTATCCGCGTCGCTGAGTTTGGCGGGCACGAAAACGCCATTTCTCAATAATATGAGTCCTCCAAAAGTTCCGCAGAGAGCGTGCAGTGCAGTGAGTGTATATGGAAAAGGAAAGCGAATGAGTATCCCTTTGTTGTACAGAGTGAGCCCGAGATTAAAAAAAAAATAAAGAATGAGCCAGAATGCCAGCGAGCGACGCGTGGGATATGATGATTGGGCGACGGGTAACGTGGTATCTTTTTCCAATGACAGGTCATCGTGGACGTCGTGGACGTATATACGGGTATCCGGAGATGGAACAGGCTTTATGTCTTGCATAGCAACGAGGAGTGTCGAAGAAACAAGTGGGTTGCTGCTCCGCAGAGAGCGTTGACGGGCGACAAGAGACTGGTGTCGCTTATGGAGTGTCTGTTTATCAACTGCTGAATGAAGCTGAGACATGTGCCTGCCCAAAAGTTCTTCCTTTCTATCCATATGGAGATGTGGATCGGCTAGGAACACGAGGAAATTGAGTTTACTACGAAATTGAGTGACTTCCTAAGATGACCTGCTTGCCTTCATAACGGTGGTGGATACTATCGGAAGCTTGCACCGGCAAACCAGGAAGAGAAGCTGGAACCAAATCTAAGATCTGGGGAGAGTCAGGATGACATGATGATTTATGCCGGCGGTGCAAGCGCTTCACGTTTGATGGTCTAATGATCGCGGGGTTATCATGGGGATGCATCTGAACCAGCTTTGAAGCAGGACTTTGACGCTGTCTACTAGAATCAGCCTTGTCCCACGTCGCGAATGCATGTTGGGTATAGTGCATATCGTGGTTTACGGCAAAGCCATGGTCGGAACTTATGGAGGACATGCTAGAGTGAGGAAGGAAAAGAGCGGCACAGTGAAGTCAAACGGGGCGCGGTGGAAGTCAGTGACACGTAACGATTCTGCCCCAAGACCGAGTACTGTGCTAGGCGGCGCGGCGCGGGCCGAGTGCGAAGAAGAGAAGGCTAATTTTCTTTTGTGCTTGACTTGACTTAGACTAGTACTATTCTTGACGGAAATGCAGCCTTTCCAACACTCAGTATACTGTACTTGCACCCCGACACATCAATGATATGAAGTACACAAATATTATAATAATTTTCATGCTAGAAAATCACATGCACCCAGTACTGTTAGAATATCCGGAGCTGAGACACAAGCTCGATACTTGGCAGGAACGACTCAGATATGAAGGGGCAGTCACCAGGCATCGGGGAGGAGAGGAATATTTACCGCGAGTACATCATGTACCTAAGACAAATGAGCGCCGTCTGTGCGCTCCGATGCCGGTCTACCCTAGTCATTCAGAAAACATATATATGAGACTATTTTATTCACTGTATTACCTGGGTTGGTTTTACGTGTCCGAGACTTGCGTGCAACTCAATAAGACTCAGGCTTATTCTGAATAGAAGATCGAGTTTTTCTTGCCAAACGCCAAGGCTCGCGTTACCTCTGTAAGTTTTGTGCCTAAGGTTCCATTAGATCTGTGTGCAGACGAGAAAAATATTTTATTATTGCAACACAATAGCCGATCACATGACTTCACCTGCAATCGTGGCTGTTGCTTTTCCATGGGACCTTTCGTGCAACCGTATCGTGACAACTGACGACTGTGCCCAGGTGCGACCTCAGGGACACAAAGATGCCGTGCCCCACCATGTCGGAAAGCAGTGGTGCAATCAAACGAACAATATCGGACTCCGTAACGGAGGCAACCACTTCAGACTCCAAGAGACTTAAGGTCGCTCACTCGCCAGAAGTGAGCTCAAGACGCGACGCCAAGAAACGGAAGAGGAGAAGGAAGAAAGCACCAGTAGTCACAAAACATGACGTCGCTCATCATGGCCAGGACAGTTCGTCCCAGCATCGGCGACCACCAGTATCTGTTCGCAATGAAATCATTCGATTCACGACCCCGGAGCAGTCAGGAAGCAGTACCGGCATAGATGTCTCGACAGTCTCGTCACGTTCTACGGCCGCCATCTCGAATTCTCTCGGTCACAAAATCGACGCTGAGCCGGATCCGAAAGGGAATTCACAAGCAGGTAACCTGGTGTGTTTTTCGTAGCCCCGTTGCTGGCTGTACTTAATCTCGTTCCTTGGTGACGGTGTCATGCAGGAAAGGAGTAAAACGCCTGAAACCATCGAAATTGGTAGTATGGAGCAGCCTCAAATCCTCACTTCGCAACCCCCTTCGGCCATTGTTCCAGACGACAGGGTCTCGCAACTGACAAAGGAGCTAACTCAGCGGGGCGAGGTGGGTGCTCCGTCATGTCCATTTGTACTTAAATTGAATCTTGTCGCAATCAGCTTGTTGCTGCTCATCAAAGTATCCTCCACAACATTTCCCAAGCCCTTACGTGTCAAATCTGCCTCGACATTATGTACAAGCCTTTTGCGCTAGCTCCGTGCGGTCACGCCGCTTGCTACGACTGCCTTGTCCAGTGGTTCAACGCTCCACCCGCTGATAATCAACCTGTCCCTCCAGCCATTCTGCGGAAGAAAACATGTCCACACTGCCGAGCGGTCGTGCGAGATCGGCCCGCAGAAATATGGACTATCAAGAATCTAGCGCATATCATAGGGAAGTGTGGTCTCTTAAGCGTGACTCCGCGCAGCGCGGAGGCCAACGCTGATCGGTCCGCGGATGCAGACCCTTGGGATGGCATTTTCCGGAAACCTGGTCATAGTTTCCTACCCTGGTTACTTGCGGAGGAGGCTGATCCAGAGCCGCGTCGCGGAGAAGACGTTGGTATGCTTGATATGGAGGATGGTGGGATATATCGGTGTCTAGACTGCATGCACGAGATATGGGACGGCGTATGTACGGCCTGCGGCAGGCACTATCCGGGTCACGGTAGAAGGGAAGATTGGTCAGATGATGAACTCAGACTAGACTTTGCTTCAGGAGTAGAAGAGTTTGATCCTGACGATGATCCGGGATGGATGGGTCTCGAGGTTGGCGATGGAGATGATGAAGATGACGGTCTGGCAATTGCCGATTGGTATCCAGGGCTATCCTTTTTCCAAAGTCGCTTTCAATTTGGTGGGGATGAAGAGGACGAGGAAAATGAGAGTGATAGTGGAGACGAGGGGGACCTTGATGATGCTGCTTACGACAGCAGTTTCATTGACGACGATAATGACACCGGAACTCCTCGAGGCCCGATGCCAGAGCTGCCGCATATATATGAAATTTCTGAAGACAGCGATGACGATGACTCCCGTTCGCACGTAGACGTTGATATGTTCTCAGAGGAAGAAGACGCGCTACCCCTCACCAGTAGAAGGGGCCGAACAGCACCGATCATAGTTTCCTCTGGTGAAGAGGATGAGAATGAGCTCGATAACACCTCTGCTATCCGTCCTATGTCCATGCGTTCCCGACGCCCACGGCTTGTTGAATCTGATGAAGAAATTCTCGGTTCTTCTGATGGCAGTTCGTAAGCACAAGTATATTTCTACATAGAACACTTGTTCATTTAATTTTCCACGTATAGGGTCGATGGAGACTTCCGAGCGTGAATTAGAAACTTCCAGTGCGTTTCTCTGTATGAGTGTTGAAAGTTGACATATTATCGCCGCAGCACTCTCACCTGCAGCGGGTAAGTTGTTGTCGCTCCGTTCAGGATCAGTACCTCAGGGTAATGGCAGTGAAGTTTTGCCAAGTGATAATTCGTAATCCAAGGAAT
>Ga0153958_1000357_pt1 | contig 11325 bp, 10 predicted proteins | sample TSFL042MetaG_FD_104719 | JGI IMG/M metagenome (GOLD analysis project Ga0153958, IMG submission 104719) | Attine ant fungus gardens microbial communities from Florida, USA - TSFL042 MetaG | ecosystem: Host-associated > Fungi > Mycelium > Unclassified | place: USA: Florida, Wekiwa Springs... | reverse complement strand
TAGTCTGAGGATTAGACCTCAGACTTAACAACATCTCTTGTTATTATCTAAACCTTGCTTGAACTCTCTTGAAGAACTCTTTTCTCAAATCACAAATCAAGTAAGTAACCATTTGTGATACATGGTCACAGCATGTGATGAGGTAGTCATATGACAGAAATAACATGAGGACCATGGGAGGATGTTGCATAGCCACCAAAGTAAAATGTATAAGTAGTATAGAAAATCTAATGGGAACTCTATCGAGTTCTTCTTGTCAACTCTAACTTAGAGTGGACTTAAGTCATTGCAGCTAGAGTCTTATAAGAAGAAGCTGACATTGAAGAGCATATCTATACTCTCTGTGGACTCCATCAACAACTTGCCAGCCAAGGACAAGCTATGCTAGGATCAGAATTCTCTACCATACTTCTTACATTACTACCCGACTCTTGGGACCTTTTTGTATTCACTATTGATAAGTCTACCATCTTAGACACTGCTAATCCTAACTCATCTAAACTCATATCTAAGATTCTAGAAAAAGACTTGCACAAGAAATTCAAAAATATCTCTTCTGAAATTGCACTCTCAGCCCATGGTAATCACAATTATCAAGGTCCATCAACAATCAACAATTATTCTCATAGGTCAAAATATAATGCCAATATTACTTGTCACTACTATAAACATGTTGACCATATTCAAAAGGAGTATTAGACCAAGAAATGAGATTTTCAGAATAGAGGAAAACCTGGAAATAATTCTAACAATAACAACAATTCTCATGGTCATGAAAGAATTTTTCAGAATTTTTCCAACACTGCCTACTCAGTGCAATCAGAATTTTGATTTATTGCATAAGATATAGCTCTCTCAGCAAGCACACTCACTTCTACTACCTAGATTGCTGATTCAGGTACTATATCACACCTTGTTCAAGACCATTCTGCCTTTGTTACCTACACAGAACTATGAGATCACCCAATTCAGGGTGTTGGTAGTACTACCAAAGGCATAGGCAAAGGAGATGTTAAACTTACTGCCATAGTAGGAAACTGATCTTATCCTATACTACTATGTAATGTTATCTACTGTCTCACTACTCTATTCAATTTAGTCACATCACAAACATGAACTGTGGGGTCAATTTCTATTAGAAGGGAATTACTATTACATCACCAAATAACCAGAATGAAATCATTATGTCAGGACCAAAATGGAATGGCTTATACATGCTTGATATTACTCCAATCATCTCTTACCATGCCTATGCTGCCCAAACCCCACAAAACCATACATGGCATGACTAGCATAAAATCATGGGACATATTTATATGGGACCAGTTAAGATGCTAAAGGAAAAGAATATGGTTAAGGGAATGAAGATCAACCCAAACATTCTGCTACCTCTGTTAAGACTCTAAACCTTAGTTAAATATGTGTTTTAACTTAAGTCTATATCTAACACTTGATATCTTCATACTCCTCATCAAAGGATCTGGTTAAGGTTTTCAGTAAAGTTATATTGGAGGAGAGATGTCAATAAGACTTTGAGTAGTACTCTTGAGGTTGTTTTAAGACAGATAATGTCATGACTTGGCAAAATAGCTAAGTTATTATTTATATTTCTTTTCTTTTCTTGTCAGCATCTAAAGTCCGATGACTGGAATTAAGCCAACTATCTCTTTGTTCAGAGTTTGACAAAGAGAACTCGATGGAGTTCTTGCTTAATTCTCTACTACTTATACATTTTACTACTGTGGCTATGCACTTACTCTCCCATGGTCCTCATGTTACTCTAGTCATGTGACACACTATGACTGTGACTTGTGATATGACCATCTGTGACCATCCATCACCCCATTGTGACATTGTAACAAAGTCATGTGATACTTTCCCATGCTCCATCTTATAGTTGTGTCATATTCCAGAAATATGATAATTATGCAATTCTTTCTTCTAATAATTCTCCTAAAATTAATAATAGCAGGATAGTATGGTAGACTACCCTCCTCCTATTCTGGACTTACTATAAGTACTGAGTAGTTACAGTGTAATTCCTCAGTCTGTAAATTAACGTCAATTAATTCTAACCACATCTCATCCTCTCCGACTCCTCAACTTAAACAGTTAGAACCTCTGTCTTGACAACTTCCACTACTCCGAAATACATGACCACCTCATGACCGGAGACTGGGGTGCAATACATAAGTTGAAACCAAGGTCATTCTACAAGTCGTTCTCTGCTCCAATATCCTTGACAGTCCACTGGAGTCTTCTTTCTAGTATTGCGATCCCTGTTAAGTAATCTCTATTCTCCAAGATAGTATAGTACATTATTCCGGAGTATAACTCTATTATTACCCCGTTCCTTCATACTCCATCTGTTCGTCCTTGACAGAATTTACAGACTTACACTGGTTCCTGTTGTATTTTAGTTCTGATATCTCACCAGTCTGCAGCTCCCTCTTCAGGGAGTAATTCCATCCCTCTTGCTGACCGAACTATCGGCCGCTTTACTTCAGGCCTCCCAAGGAGGTCTAGACGTCTCTAATCGGGGACTCTGCGTACTCTGGTATGCCCTTGCTCATCTCCACCTCCGGTGGAATCTTCGGAATTCCACGGGGTAGACCTCGTCATTATCCCTCATATTGATGACGACCTGGACTGGGTCGACACTCCTATTCCTGTTCCTACTCCTGTGTTCCAAACTCCACCTATTGCTGACCGTAATCCCATTAACAACCAGCTAGCCGAGGCTCTCCGACAGTTATCGGAAAACCTTAACAGAGGATCAGTACCAAAGCCCCACCAATTAAAGGCCCATATTCTGGACACCTTCGACGGCTCTGATCCCCATAAGCTCAATTACTTCCTATTCCAATGCCGACTCTTTTTCTATGCCAACCCTTTGCAATTTACCACTGATGAAGAGAAAATCAACTTCGTGATGACATATCTCTCTGGTGTAGCACAAGATTGGTTCAAAGTCACACTACAACAGAAAGATCTTGGCTACACACAACCCTGGCTTTTCACTTGGCACCTCTTTGTGAAAGAGCTCCGAGTGCATTTTGGACTCTCGGACCCAGTAGAAGATGCTGCTAGTCTCATCGACAATCTTTGCATGAAGCCAGGAGATAAAATTGCAACTTATAATGTGGACTTCATGCGGTATGCAGCACAGTTAAACTGGGGTAATACAGTTCTATGCCATCACTTTTACTAGGGATTGCCAAATCGTCTCTAGGATTTGATAGCAAACCAGAAATAGGAAAAACCCACCTTCTTCCATGCCATGTATCAACTGGCAATCACCTTTGACAATCGTTATTAGGAACAAAACTACAAACGAGATCGTCTCTGTAACACAGAGAAGGAAGCTGCAGACAGTCATCACCGAAAACAAGGAAAAATGACTCAGTACTTAGCCTCCTTGCAAAGCTCTACTCCACCTCGTTCCCAATTATCCACAACTCCACCACAAACTACGCTCTCTCAAAGTTCCCTAAAACCCCCCAGAACATCACCTTCTATCGCTAAATCTCCATCTCCATCTACTCTGCATGTCGACCTCTCTGACAAATTAGGCAGAGACAGTAAATTAAATAGTAATGAACACAAACACCATATCAACAATAACCTCTGCCTATACTGCGGATTGAAGGACCACAAAGTAGACGGATGCCCTAGAAAACAGCCAGTCAGGGCACGTTTAACTACTCTAGAGGAACAAGAGACTCTGCTCTCCGAGAACCTCTCAGAGAACTAGAGTACAGCTCCCAAGACTCAGCACAAACTGGGAGTCACATTGAACTCGTCTGTGTAACTACGAGTCCAATGCATCTCAACGTGTTTGCTCTTTCTAATCCAAATTCTCTTTGTATACCCCTTGTCTCTCCGCTGGTGTGTGCTCCAGAACATCTCCAGTCTATACCCATCTGAATGCTGGTAGACTCCGGATCTATGCATTGCTTCTTGGATTCTGCTTTTGCTTGTGGACATTCTTTTCCTACTACTCCTACTCTGCCTATAGAACTGTGTCTGTTTGATGGAACCTTGAATAATATTATCTCCGAGGTAGTATTGTTGCCTGTAAAATTCCCCTCTGGTAAATGCATGACTCTTGACTTCTATATCACTTCGCTTGATTCTTGTTGTTCTCTGGTATTAGGTCACTCTTGGCTCACCCACTACAATCCGTTGATTGACTGGGTTTCTGGGTCAATATCCTTTCGACTACTATCTTTACTCCAAAGTCCGGCTTCTGTTCCTCCTGTTGAAACCTTAGTAAATCCTCTGTTCTCTCCAGCAGAAAACCCTTTGCAGTTCACCTCATCTGAGACATCCTTGTCTAACCCCAAGCAACCTCATATCGTGATTATCAGCGCACCAGCCCTACTCCAGGCCTCACAGCTATTAGGCTCAAAAATATTTGCTATCCAATTCAGTTCCATAGTACAGGCCAAGTCCACTACCATATCTGAAAAAATCGACCTCTCCTCTATTCCAGAGGAATATCACGAGTATGCAGATGTCTTTAGCAAGTCCAAAGCAGAAACACTCGTTCCCCACTGTCCTTACGACCTCCGAATCGATCTGGAAAAAGATTCTCATCCTCCGGTAGGAACCATTTACTCTTTGTCCAAATTCGAACAGGAAACATTAAAGGAATTCATTAACGAAAACCTAACGAATGAATTTATCTGCTTGATGTCGTCATCTCACAGAGCGCTGGTCCTGTTTGTAAAAAAGAAAGATGGGTCCCTCTGGCTCTGTGTAGATTTCCGCAGACTCAACAGAATCACAAAAAAGGATCGATATTTACTTTCCCTCATCTCCAACCTCCTAGATTCCCCCCGCAAAGCTTGCATTTACACCAAAATCGACCTCCGACATGTGTACCATTTGGTCTGCATCACTGAAGGAGACAAATGGAAAACCGCCTTCCGTACTCGCTATGGAGCCTTCAAATGGCCAGTAATGCCATTTGGACTAACTAACGCCCCAGCCGCCTTCCAATGCTTTATGAACGATGTGTTCTCCGACCTCTTGGATGTGTGCATAGTAGTCTACTTGGACGACATCCTGATCTACTCCGACAACATCACGCAACATTGGAGTCACATCAAAGAAGTGCTGAATCGACTCCAAAAAGCGGGATTGTACGCGAAAGCAGAAAAATGTGAGTTCCATTCAGATTCTGTCGAATACCTAGGCTATGTTCTATCTTCAGCTGGTTTGACCATGTCCAATGCTAAAGTGAAAACCATTTAAGAGTAGCCAGAACTGAAGAAATTAAAGGATATCCAATCCTTCTTGGGTTTTGCCAACTTCTACAGACGTTTCATTTTCAACTATTCAGACATAGTCATTCCACTCACTTATCTCACTAGAAAGGACACTCTGTGGAACTTCGACAATGATTGTAGAATAGCATTTAACAACCTAAAACAAGCCTTCACCTCTGCTCCTATCCTTACACATTAGGTTCTGGACACACAACTCGTCGTGGAGACTGATACCTCAGACTACGCTCTTGCTGCTATTCTCTCTATTATGACAAAAGATAATGAAATCCACCCTGTAGCCTTCTACTCCAGGACATTCTTCACTCCTGAACTCAACTACAACATCCACGACAAAGAACTACTTGCAATATTTGAAGCCTTCAAAATCTGGCGACACTATTTAGAAGGATCCGCTTCACCAATCGATGTTGTAATGGATCACAAGAACTTGGAATATTTCTCAACAACCAAAATTCTTTTAATGCGCTGACAAGCAAGATGGTCAGAGTATCTTTCTCAATTCAACCTCATAATTTGCTTCTGCCCTAGACGCCTTGGCACCAAACCGGACGCACTCACTAGACAATGGGACATCTACCCAAAGGGGAGAGATAATGGCTATGCTTCAGTGAACCCTCATAACTTCCATCCAGTTTTTACTCACAAACAAATCGCAGCATCTCTCCGAGCAACTATTTTGACCACTCCAACACTTCGCACAGCCACAATATTGGATCAAAACCAACTCTACTCTGATATCCTAGCAACACTCCCTCTCGACGATTCTATATCCAACTACTTACTCCATCTGGAAAGACGATAGTCGAAAGACGGTGCAGGGTTTCCCAGACTCGACAACAGAATGTATGTTCCAGATAACGCTGACCTATGTCTCTGAGTTCTCCAATATTATCACGACCATGTCCTAGCAGGACACCTGGGCCAAAACAAAACACTAGAACTCATACGAAGACATTATACCTGGCCAAACATCCACGACGACGTACAGAAGTTCTGTAAGTCTTGCGTTACCTATATGAGATCCAAACCACAGTATCACAGACTATACGGATCCCTCCAACAACTTCCTATCCCGGAACGCCCATGGAATTCAATTTCTATGGACTTCATAGAGAAACTCCCTTCCTTTTCTGGCTTTGACACCATTCTCATTATAGTGGATCGTCTATCGAAACAAGCCATATTTATCCCTGCTCACGACACCATCACTTCAGCAGAACTAGCATGCCTTTTCATGATGCACGTCTTTTCAAAGCATGGAATCCTATCTTATGTTATGTCTGACCACGGCTCAGAATTTGTCTCCCATTTCTTCCACTCTCTAGGGACCGCCCTAGACATGAGACTTCACTTTACCAGCGGATACCATCCAGAGGCAAATGGTCAAGCAGAACGGACTAATCAGACATTGGAACAGTACCTCCAGATATATTGCAATTACCAACAGGACAACTGGTCCAAACTGTTATCTCTGGCAGAATTTGCTTACAACAATGCCCCTAGTGCTACCACTGGTGTCCCCTCTTTTTTCACCAACAAAGGATATCATCCTAACCTCAGTGTGTATCCAGAGTGAGATATAGCCTTATCCTGTGTCCGTGACTTTGTAATTGATCTTGACAAATTACAAGACATGCTTAAAGAGGAAATCGCCAAAGCCCAAAGACAATATCAACCCTCCGCTGACTCACATCGATGACAACCACTGGATTTCCAAGTCGGACAATCAGCATTCATCAGGTCACAGTACTTCCGGACAACTTGCCCATTGAAGAAACTCTCCGAAAAGTACCTCGGACCATATGAGATAATTGCCCAGCCCAGTCTACAATCCTTCACACTCCGCCTTCCAGACACCATGAGGACTACCCATCTAGTATTTCATGTCTCTATGCTCAAACCAGCCACACCCAACACCTTCCAGCAGTGCTCCGAACCTCCGCCAGCACCGGTAATCATCAATGAAGAACCAGAATACGAAATCTCCAAGATAGTCGACTCCAAGATTGACCGCCAGAGGGCATGCAAACTGCTTTATAAGGTTATATGGCTAGGATACGAGGATACCGACAATGACTCCAAATGGTTACTAGCAATGGAACTGGAGCATGCTAAAGAATTACTAAATGATTTTCACATCAAGTATCTGTCTAAACCGGGACCATTATAACCCTAATTTATCTCCAGTCCATTTCCTCGACTCTGTTCTTCACATTCACTACTCTCCGAAAAAAAAAAAAATCTCCTTGAGTACTTGTATACATTCCGGAGTACAGTTTCCTTTGCACTGACTTGCTTACTTGTATTACTCCACAGTTTTCTTTGCATTCATCGATTACTTGTATTTTGTTTCATCAATTGTCACTACTCATATCCACTTTCTACTCACAGAAAAAGACAAATAAAATTCAAAATAATCAAAAGAAAGGAGTACTACAAGATTCCGGTGCCAACAGAGAACGTAACTGGAGAAAAACTACTATTACCTTCCTCCACATCCTCCATTCCATTTTCATCTTCCTCCGTTCCATCTATCTTTTCCTCCCTCTGTTTCCCTTTCTCCCTGTTTTCTTGCACTTCTGTCTCCTCTCCCTTTGACTCCGGCCACGAAATCAACTCCTCATCAGAATCCCAACCCTCGATACCAGCCAAAGCCTCCAATGCCACTGCGATTCTCCACACATCTTTCCTCAATCTACTCAACTTGTCCAAACCCTCTAGTTTTTGCAAAACCTCTGCCTTCTACTCCACGTCCATCTGTTGTTTCGCTTTTCTCGCTCTTGATCTTCTGGCTGTTTTCAACTTGGCTTTAGCTAGCGCCTTGTCCGCGTCAAAAGGCTTGCAGGCAGCCTTGGCCTTGGCACAGGGAGTGCAGGAAGTTGCATGACTAAGAAGAGGGGCTTAGCAAAATAAGAAACAATTCATACAGTTACTTATGGCAGATTTTGAGGAATACAGAGTATTCTGAAGTCTGCGCACCTCTCGCATAGATGTCCTCTGCCAACAGCTGATACTTCTATCTCCTTTGCCAACTCCTCACGTCGTTGATGAGCCTCCAGAGTTTCTTGAGGCAAATATCGGATACGTTGTCTCTTGGTCAGAGATGGAAGGTCAATCAAATTTATGTTCTTGTCAGAAGAAGGACTCGAAGGCAAAAAAGTCTTCATCCAGTTTTTGCGCTGTTGTTGTTCTATGGTGGCGACGCAATCCACCTTTAATCAATGTGCCAGATCTCTCTGGCGTTCTTCCTCTTTTCTACGTGTCTCTTTCTCTTCCTCTTTCCTCCGCTCTTCTTCCTCTTCCGCTTGTCTTCTCAGTTCCTCCTTCTGTCTTCTTTTCTCTGCCGCTCTCATCTCTTTTCTTGCTCTCCGCTCTGTCCGTTATCGCTCTTCTTCCTCCCAGAGTTTTGCCTCTGCCTCCTGCCTTCTTTTTTCGAGTTCCTGCTTATACCTTTCATCATTGGAATCTGATATCAAAGCAGAATTGATAGTGGATTAGGAGGACATTATGGTTAGAGATCAAGAAAGAAAAATTCACGGAGCTGGTTTTTAACCTTCATATCAGGTAATAATTATATTGCTTATCCATCAGGGCTTCAAGGGCTCAGCCTTAAGGGAAAGATACTGTCATATTCCGGAAATATGATAATTATGCAATTCTTTCTCCTAATAATTCTCCTAAAATTAATAATAGCAGAATAGTGTGGTAGACTACCCTCCTCCTATTCTGGACTTACTATAAGTACTGAGTAGTTACAGTGTAATTCCTCAGTCTATAAATTAACGTCAATTAATCCTAACCACATCTCATCTTCTCCGACTCCTCAACTTAAACAGTTAGAACCTCTGTCTTGATAACTTCCACTATTCCAAAATACATGACCACCTCACGACTGGAGACTGGGGTGCAACACATAAGTTAAAGCCAAGGTTGTTCTACAAGTCGTTCTCTGCTCCAACATCCTTGACAGTCCACTGGAGTCTTCTTTCTAGTATTGCGATCCCTGTTAAGTAATCTCTATTCTCCAAGATAGTATAGTACATCATTCCAGAGTATAACTCTATTATTACCCTGTTCCTTCACACTCCGTTTGTTCATCCTTGACAAGTTGTAAGTCCAATAAGAAAAGAAAAGAAAAGAAAAGAAATATAAATAATAACTTAGCCATTTTGCCAAGTCATGACACTACCCCCCTCTTAAGTTTCCTCATCCTGAGGAATTTTTCTACAACTCATAGTATGGGTCTACCATGTTGCCCATTTCATCTTCATCTTCCTCCATCTATTCTCAAACTCCCGATTTCTCTTCCTCAGTTTCTTCCTCTTCCAGGATTGTCTTCATTGTCTCTCTTTTTACTGGTTTCTTGCCTTTCTATTGTCTCCAATTTCTTTCTAATCTCCCCCAATATTCCTAGTCGTATCACTTGTCTGACCATCTATATAACATCTTTACTGTGAACTTTCCTGGTAATTCTCCACACTTGAACATTGTTTCCTCATGTTCTTGCTGCGCCATATCTTCCATGTCTCACTGATATTCCTTCTCGAATTCTTCAATTGCCTCCTTTGCATTCTTCAAATTCTCTCTTCCCTCCTAAGTATTGGACTCTGCCATAAATCCTTTCCAGCATACTAGATATTTATCCTTCCCTCTTACTCATCGCTTATTCAGGATTCTCTCCACTTCCCATTCTTCTTCCCCTTTGATTATTACTGGGGCTGGTTGTTCCTTTTTCTGCCCTTCTACTTGTTTTACATATCTACGTATTCTACTAATGTTGATTACCGGGTGTATTCTTACTGTGCTAGGTAGTTCTAATTTGACTGCGTTCGATGATATTATTTCCTTGATTTTGTAAGGACCAACAAATTTCTCTGTCAACTTCTCTGTTCTCCTTCTGACCATCTGATATTTCAGATCTTTGGTACTGAGCATGATCAAGTCTCCTACTTTATATTTGTCTACATCTGATCTCTTCTTGTCAGCATACTTCCTCATATCTTCCTGCACCTTCTTTAGTGCTGCTTTCGCCTCTTTTTGTATCTCCTTTATTTTCTTCACAAACTTTTCCACTCCCACATATTTTCCTTTCTTCCTTCCCTTGAACCCTATCCTGGGATCTTGTCTGTAATTTGCCTTGAAAGGCGACATTTGAGTACTCGAATGCACTTTGTTATTATATGTGAACTCTACTGTTCCCAACCATTCTGACCACTGTTCTTGCCTATAGTCAATGAACATTCTTAAGTACTGCTCTAACTCTTGGTTCACCCTTTCTGTTTGTCCATCCATTTGAGGGTGGAACGCTATCGACAATTTACTCTTAATCCCCAATATCTCATTCAGCTCTCTCATTAACCCTGCTGTGAACTGTGGTCCTCTGTCTGATATAATGCTCTCAGGTAGACCATGTAACTTCCACACGTTGTCTCCAAACAACCTTGCCAATCCCTCTGCCGATGTCTTCTTTGTAGTTGGTATAAAGTGGACCATCTTAGTTAGCTGATCCACTACTACTAGAATACTATCATATTCTTGCGCTAAAGGCAACTTAGTGATAAAATCTGCTGATATGTGCATTCAAGGTTTCTTCAGAATAGAATTGGGCATTAACTTGCCTGCTGGCTATTCTGTGTGGTTTTTATTGCACTGACAAACATCGTACCCTTCCACATATCTCTTTACCTCCTTTGTAATCCCTGGCCACCAAAAGTTACGAGTAACTAATTCTACTGTCTTCTATTGCCCCCCATGCCCTCCTATCGGCATATCATGATGTAGTCTAATTATCTCTGCCCTTAATTTCTTATCTTTTGGCACATAGACTTTTCCCTCTTTATACATGATGCCGTCTACCTCTCTATCACAAATGGTCACTTACTATTTGTGATAGGTGCTTTGATACTTCAAAGAGTTCAAAAATGCGAAGTTAGACAAGTGACAAAAGATGTTGTTAAGTCTAAGGTCTAATCCTCAGACTATGAGTCCTTAAATACAGGAAAGTAATGGTCTGTGCACTAGGACAGATCAT
>Ga0153958_1000356_pt1 | contig 11338 bp, 12 predicted proteins | sample TSFL042MetaG_FD_104719 | JGI IMG/M metagenome (GOLD analysis project Ga0153958, IMG submission 104719) | Attine ant fungus gardens microbial communities from Florida, USA - TSFL042 MetaG | ecosystem: Host-associated > Fungi > Mycelium > Unclassified | place: USA: Florida, Wekiwa Springs... | reverse complement strand
TTTCTTATTTGATATAAAGATAACTGATTGTATCTAGACTTTTGTCTGACAGGTACAATAATATATAGTTCAGTGTTTACAGGAACTGAGACTTTTGTCTGACAGCTTCCGTCAATCTCCGTCTGCTGTAATACATTCATTTCAGGAACGAGTACCATTCACCTTTCTATAACTCTTGTACATCACATTACATGAAACAATGTATCCGGTTACTTGATATAGAGCCGGACAAAGACGTGAGTGATAGGATCTGCCTGGAATCTGGTCGAGTTGACTCGGGAGCTAGAGGGATGTCACATCACAACCGATCGACGACTTGATTCAGCTGTATATCTGGGCTTAGCTTTGAGGCAAAGGTGATTTTGTGAAGTATTGTAAGCAGGACCGGAATGAAAACCAGTGCCCAGCATTTCCCGATATGGCCACTTTCGGAACAGACCTCGCCCAGATAGGTACAATGTCGGACGTTCATTCTAAGTGAGGATAAAAGGTAGTGTATTTCTAAAGAGGGTAGTGATTTAGATATTCAGCTGCGCAAGAAGAGTTAGGTGTTAAGAACAATAATTGAACATGTTGATGTGGACTGACTCATGATTTTTATTATCTTACTGAGACATGCTACAAACTGAAACATGACATACTAAGACACAGACTGGTAAATATTAAATGTCGAGTAGTCCAATTATTCCCTCAGTTGATCACCCGCTAAGGTGTCATCTGAGCTACTTCGTCCTTTAGAACAACTCGAACCCATGTCAATGTCTAAGGGTTGCATCTGTCCCAGTGGCTCAATCCTCACCTTCTTCACACTCTTCACCTGGCTTCACGTTACCAGACGTGAGCATACCTCCACAAGTACTAGAGCGTGTCTGCCACTTTCCACCTCTCCTATCCGATATTTGGATCATCCAGAGTCGTGACTCCCAAGGATTATGAAGCTCCAACAACGATAGTGACTCTGTATAGCATGTTGCTTGAGCTGGTTAGCCGAAGGAGATGACTTCCACCCTTATCCTTAACTCAGTCCTTCACGACGCACTCATTGACCACCTCATCTTTGCCTGGTCCCTCGCTATCTTTCTGGCCCTTTGAGAAGTGTGTGGAAGCAGCCCGAGTGTCGAATGCCGCACCCATTTCTTATTCAGCTCTCCTCAGGCTTCTTCAATCGACGCATAAGATCGTCTGGTGTAGTGCAAACACTTGGACGAGATGGAGTGGCCCAGCAGAGGGGTCGTGTTTGTACTAATCTGTGGGCAATGTAATGCACAAACACAACATTTGTCGGCATTACTCTGCATTCCACCCTCTGCTTGTTGGAATTATCTTGCCTCTTTCTTTGCGCATTGATATGAGGCCTGGATTGTGACATCTCATCTTCACTACATCTACCAAAGCACATTGTGATTATAATTACTTTGATAGAGGGTTGGCAGTGATAAGTACAGAGAATACTACGCGGCGCCATTAGAGTCCCTGAAGCAAATATGTCCTGAGATACCGAGAGAGAAAAGAAGAGCAGCAAGCTCTGCGGAAGTCGTCTTTTGCTCCAATTTACCTACTCATTTGAACACCTTCGACTGAGGACAAGGCCCACCTTGGTTTCTTACTCCAACAGATTTCCTACTTCCTTCTCCTTTTTCTCGAGTTCTCTCAACCACTCTTTGTCAATGCATTCTGTCCACTTTCTACCAAATCTTGAATTAGACAAGTCCAGGATTGTTGGGACTTGGGGTGCCTTGATCATCACTCTGCATGGTGGTACATACACATCTTTCCTGTGCTCAATTGGGACCCAAAACAGTGGCTCATCATCCTGACCTATCACCCACCCATCCCTCATGCCTTGCATCATAAGCTCATGTCCATTGGTAGAATGCTGGTGGTCAGCTGTGAGATCTGCTATTTCCCATGTTCTCAGACCAATGTTGTCGGAATGGTATGCCAACACTGTTCCATCTCGTATAAACGCCATACGTGCACCTTCTTGACCTAAAATCTGACCGTACAAATGTCCGTTATAGGCATCAAAGAGGCCTATTGCATTCTCATATGTGAACCTGAGAGCAATGAGTCTGTCGCCAAGGGGATGGTCAATCAGAGAAGGTGATAAGGCAATTCCATACACCTCGGACATTGGAAACTTGGAAACGAGTTGGCGAGTTCGTGTGTCCCACACTCGGACATCGGAATCTTCGTCAGACCAACATGCAAAGAGTTTCCCGTCGGGTGAGTACGCAGGTGGGGAATCCCAGGGAATATGCGCTTGATCGTCAAAGTGGACAGGATCAAACTGGGCAGTCGCGTGATTCCATGAATAACATATGGCGGAGGAAGAGGAAGAGTAAGGCACGATGACGATGGTCAAGCCGTCAGGTGCCAGGAATGGGTTAGAGTTTCTGTCCGCCTTGAAGTCTAAAGAATAGGTGCATTCGAAACCTGCAGGATCCTGCCGATGCCAAACTTGGAGTAATCCTGAGTTATCACCAAAGACGGCGCATATAACCAGGTCGTTAGATGATTGGAAGGTGACCTTCCAAAACCAGACATCTTTTCTCGGCCAGGGATCAAATGAAACGCGCTCCTCCGGATGCATTATATCGCAGATTGTGACGAGAGATTTAGACAAAAACGCTGCCTGGTTGTCATCTGGGGAGAATGCAATGTCCATGCGATTTTCGTACCCAACATCTGTGCACGCTACAACTTCCCAAGTATTTGTATCCAGGAATTCCACGTTGTAAGATTGCAACGATACTGCAACCACCACCTTTCCAGAGGGTGAGGTTGTCCTGACTTGTCGCGTATCAGTATCATCTTGAGTGTCTATAGTGTCACCCTGATTTCCCGCCGAATTCTCTAGGTCCACGTTCCACATCCTCACACTTCCACTCTCATATCCAACTAAAACCCTGTGGCCATCGCCTGATGGACGGGTACTCGTTAGATATGAACTGATTAGAGACTTCGTCTCCCAGATCATTTTTGAGCCGGTTGTAGAGACATCCCACATCTCCACTGTGTAAGTTCGTTGGATAAATAGGTAATTGGTGAGAGGTGAATGAACAACATGTGAGTCGTAGTCAAAATCATGCCCGAAGGATACCATCTCTTGTGTGTCCAATCTCCAAAGGTAAATATGACGATGTTTTTCCCTAAAATCGGCCATCAAAGTGTCGCTGGTTGGGGAAAAGTGGAGTGTTGACAAATTTCCAGGAGGATATGGGAATCGTTGGGGATCCTTGCCATCTTCCAAGTTCCATAATTCAATGGTATCCTCAGACTTTCTTCCTACAGCTAGAAAACGCCCATCAGGGGAAAATCGGGTGACAGCAACGTCATTCACCTCCAACAGCCTGTTGGGTATCAGTGCACCGTTGCTAGAATCCCAGAACTTGACTAGAATACGTCCATCTACCCAATGTGTGGAGGCAATTCTTCCATCATGATGAATGAAGGCAAAACGATGGCCCTCAATTTGAAATTGCTCCTCACCCATCTCAATTTCCCAGACTACTGCATAAGAGCCAAATCCAAGTAGAATACATTTCCCATCAGGACTGAAGCAGGCATCATATACGTTCCCATAATTACGTAGCTCAAAGGGACCTGAAATGCAATGTCCGGTTCCAGAGTTGCAGACATACATAGTTTGGGGTGATATCGAAGCAAAGGTGCTTTCATCCAGTGAGAAGACCAAATGCCACACACGATCCTTGTGGTGTTCTGCAGTGAATATTTCCGTTGGCCATTGACTAGATTTCCCTTGAGTGATTGCAAGAGTGTTGGGAACCCTCGGACAGAACTTCCTGGCAACCAGAGATTCCTCAGGTGCGAAGGGCAGTGCTGAGATGTAAACATGAGGGGTGCGTTGAGAGATTGGAATAAAGAATGTAGAAACGAATCGGACAGCATCGCGGATAAATAATGTCAGCTCATTATCAGGGTTGAGGGACTGGCCGGCCAACGTCAGATGTGTCACAAAGAAATGACCTGGAGACATACCTTCCATGTTGCAGCCCTTCTGAGGATCAAATATGCCTCATGGACATTACCCGTCAGGCTCATGACCTCAAACCAGAACAGTAGCTTCTCATACATCACAAATTTCACTGCGTCCATCAACTTCTCGTCGGATGGAATCTGAATAAGGTGGTCCACCCAGAACAGAGATGAGTAGCAAATAAGAGGAGGGATAGTGGATTTGACGGTAAGCTGAATATCGACATTACTTATGATTGAAGACTCCAAGCTGCACATATTGAAGTGGAGCTTGGATGATACCAGGGTTTTCAAGCACACTATAGCAAGCTGACATTCGTGATGGCCTCGATCCTGAACAGCGGAAAGCTCAGGCAGTGCTTGTAGAAACGAGGTCGAGAGAATAAAGTCTTCAAATGACTTGTGATGGAAACGAAGGATATTGCCAGAGTCAATGACAGACGTGAGACCTTTTCGGAATAACCGCAGTATATCTGAGGCTCCGATCTTGACTCCAGGGAGCATCACAAGCACATCGTCACTCAGTGGCTGTTTGGCAGAGATCATGGCACCCATAACAGAGATGATCCCTTGGAGTTCTCGCTTCGAAATCCGTCCGAATGATGTTCTGACAAGAGTGCTATACAAAGAGTACAGATCATCCATCCCCTCTATGCCGTCCCCTTCCTTCTTTGATTCAAGAATTTGAAAGCGTACTTCAGGTTCATCTTCGAGGAAGTTGGCGACAGTTGTGGCCCAGATGAAAATGCCAGCAGCACTGGGAATGAGGTAGTCAAGGGCCTTTGTGATCCATGCAGGTTTCATGTCCATGTCATTGAGTCGCGACTCGAGGAATGCACGGATGTCTTCAGAAGTGCTATCCCCCAACTTGACGTCGCTGCCAGAGGGAATAGCGATATGAATGCTGACAGATTCGGGGAAGATTCGGCTGATATTGTCCTCCTGTCGGCTGGTAATGATCAACTTGAATCTTTTCAAGTGATTAATCTGAATCCAACGCTTGAGCGTACGCAGAAGACCCTTGTAATCGTCTTTTCCAGATGAGTCGTGCCTCAGACCACCACATTCGTCCAATGCATCGATTATAATCACCGGGAGTTCCTCACTTGGCACATCATTGAGTGTGGATAATGGCTTCTCAATCAAAGATTTAAATCTACCATTCAGGTCGGATGGATCGGGAACTTGATCGTTCTGGACCAGATTCAAAATTTGTTGGCGAACAGAGGGGTACAGGCGAGCAAGGCCGAGGGCAACGACGCGCCAGAGCGCATCCGTAGTGATGGTGGCAGATTGTGTGCGGTCGAAACGGAATGGTATCACATAACGATCCTGAGCCCGTAGCTGGGCAGCAACACTAGCTGCCAATGCAGATTTCCCGACACCAGGAGATCCTCTGATCCAAATCACATTAGGGCCATCGACATTCTGGATTTCATCTTCAATCTCTTGTAGAATGGATGTACGGGTGCCTTCCATACACGGTTTGCGCAGGAAGAGCCTATTCTCCCCGAGGGCGTGCACCAAGTTGTCCAGCTCCTTCTCTTCACCATCTACTCTTGCATTTTCTGGTGCGAAGTTATCCATCACGATGTTTCTTCAACAAAAAATGTAAATAACACACCTTGAAGACCGTCAACACCAACTTGCGTAACACAGAGAGTTTCAATGACACGTTACAAGAGCAGATCAGGAATTACAAGCAACCCACCTTGAACATTTAAAACGCCATCGGCAATGATGGCTGAATTCAAATCAGACAATTTGGACCATGAATATCAGGCACAAAAATCAGACCTTGCTCTGCTCGGATCTCTAGAAGAAGATCCCGGCCGAAATTTCTTGCAAAGGCATCTAGTTTCTTCCGCAATTCAATGGCTTTGTCCTTATGAGGGGCAACGAGGACGTGTTTGGCTATGACCAATAACTCAGTCATCAATCCATCTCATGCAACCAGATACGCACCTAACCAACTTTTGAGCCAGTTCTCAATAAAGTCCACCACTTCTTCCATCATTCTAGGAAATTCACTGATAGTAAGCCGCAGTTCTTTTGATTTTGGAATTTCCTTGAGCCGGTTCATCTGGGAAGCTAGGATTCCGATGCTTTCTGCCATGTTTTTCATTTCTCTGTAAGATTCCTCTTGGGCCTTGAAATGCTGCCAAATTTATCAGTATCTTTCACATTGAAAATAGAAAAGGGACCCAACTTTGTAAACGACATCAATGCAAGAAAACACCGATTTCACTATAGAATTCAGCTGCTTTGCGTCAAATAACGCACATGTGTGCTAGTCAACAAAAATTTACCCCACCGAGAGCCATTCCGAACTCGATAAACATCGCACCCACATCATTTGCGGAACCCAGACGATACATTATAGGCCGGAAACGGCTCAGGTGCTCGATCGTGCTCTTGATTTGTCCATTCAAGGCGCTCAGGTCACATTCATAAGCCTACATTTGGACTTGAGCGGGCAATCTAGATGTTGACAGCAACCATGATAGCGTACCTCAGCGACGATCCAGAAGTGTAATCCTGAAACTCCATTGGGGAATTCTACCTTGAAATTTGCTGAAGTATTCTGAGAAGACGTGGAGCGATTGAGGCAAAGATCAACCTACAATTGGTTCCTTCCTGTGTTTCAGACACTAGGTGATCCCATAGATCCTCAAACTTAACGCTGACTTTACACAGAGGATCATCCTTTGAAAAATGCCCAAGACTGGAGATCTTCCGTCGCAGAGGATGCTTTCTGTGTATCTCAATATCCAGGTCACATTCTTGATTAAGAATACTACATTGGACAAATGTTTAGCACTGCCTAAGCAAGGGATGTTCAACTCACCATTTACTTGTTAACTTAAAATGCTGCTCTCCCTCGGAGTTTTTCTTGAGTTTCCCTGTGACTCGGAGATGGCTGACGCCATCCACCTTGTCAGAGTGCTTGACAATCAACGATTCTAGCAATTTACTATCGAGCTTCCCTATGAATTCTAAGTGCAGTTAAGCTTAGTGATAGATCGGGCCAATGAGACAGTGTCATACTCACCAACAATTCGGATAGTTGGTGCCATAGTAGCAGATTCACCTGAGTTTGCCATTGATTCGACTTTAGGTGGAGGGAGCAAGAAGCAACGAGGGATATGATGTTATCAGGTGGACAAGGCTGTGAAACCATCCAAAGCGGCTGCTACTGCCTCACCTATTGGGAATTTGATTATCATTGTCCAGACATATAAGAAGCATAGCGAGGTCACAAGTGCTCTGGTTTGCATCAGCCGTTATCTTTCGGCTGACATAGTCTCCACTTACAATTGGTCAACTCACTGCATCCGTTATAAAAAGCATGGAAGACCTCATGCCCTTGGGTGAGTATTGCCTTCTGTCATCAAATTTGTCTTACCACTGCCTTGTGCCTTGATACCTCTGATACACTCAGTCCAAATTGACTCTGAGTGCCATGAAAATACAAAAAATACAAACATTCCTGCCAGTCTCGGTATCTATCAACCGTAAGGGAGAGCTGTTTTATCACATAGATATTTTTAGCTACTAAGTTGGCATTGGAAAGAAGGGTAGCAGGTGTGATGGCAAAGATGAATATTTATTTCACATACCAAGCCCTTTGTGTCATGTATTTGAGCAACAATGAAAGAGATCACATGACCATAAATTAACGATAGACCAAAATGGATCCCTACGCCATGGAATGCAGATAACAGCCTGTCAAGTGTTAGATGCAACAGTAATCTACATGCTAAATCGTCAATGTCCATCTTGGATGCTCTACTCTCAAGATGACCAACTTCCATTAAAACTTTGTCTACTAGTCCTGAGATTGAGGTGTTATTGTCTTGTTCTAGCATCTCCATTACTCCTTTGGCCTGGATATTGTCTCGAACCGTTCTATTGGAGCGAGAAAGATAAAATGACTCGGTTCATTCCGTCAAATTCTTCAAACTTGACTGGAGGGGGTGGGTCGAGAGGTACGAGGCGGATGACGGATGATTCAACTTGAGGTGGGGGACAGAAGTCGTTCCGAGAGACGTTGATGACATTGTCCACTTTTGCGTAGAGCTTATATTCAAAGATGATGAGTTTCTTTGATAGCCGAGACCACAAATTACTACCTGGCCTAGCGACAAGTCGGAGGGAAAATTCTCACTGGAACATGATAATTGCAACACGGAAGAGAGGTCGATGTGAGAGAAGTTTGAAGACGAGGGGACTGGAAATTTGATATGAGGTGTTTGATATGCAGACTTCGAGGTTCGACCTTGACAGGATCTCCAATTACAACGTGGAGTTTGCGGTGAGCCGGTCTGCATTGGAAAAAAGAAAGATCAGATGCCAGAAATATCGAGGCAGGATGGAGTAGAAAATGGAGAGAAGAAAGTTGAATATGAGGGTAAATACATACGTTCCCTGCACCCGCTTCATTACTTTTGCGGCCATGCGTGGATCCATCTCAATCGCTGTAGCCTGTTTCGCCTGTTCGAGAATCTTCACGGTGAGGTTTCCAGTATCAGGGTCGACTTCCAGCACTTTGTCTGTCAGTTTCAGATTGCCTAAACAGAGCGAGTACCATGAGGAACAGTCAGGTCACTCATTTAAACGAATCACGTCAACTATCCTACCATACATGAGTAATACACCTCGCTCAAGAAACAGGTGCATACCGCTGGCATGTTTGGGGATTTGGGGGGATTATGAGAATGTGCTGGATAAAACGAGCAGTGTTGCAGATTGGATTGGTCACTTGTGCATTGTCAGATGTCGACTTGGGAGCTGATTGATGTACACGAGAAAATTCATCCCAGGCACAAACTATTACAAATAAAAAACAACCTTTATAAACAAAATGGCAGACCGTGCGGTACTGCATCTGCTTGCTGCGTAACCACATATCAACTGTTCCCTGTCAACAACAATGTCGACGATGCCCTCATTGACCTCGTTGACCACTCCGACGCCTTTCTCATTGTCTCTGTCTTCCCTCCACTCAACACCGCTGCCTCAGCTCGAGCAGTTCCTGGGTCCTTCATTCACATCGAAAAGTACCCAACGCGCAGCTCCAACTAGACTTGTCCCCTCGCTCTCCACTCTCCAATTCTTTACCCTCTTTCCGAGTCCAGTATCTCCCCGAAAACAAGGTCCTAAATAGGGAAACAACTGCACAGTTCAAACAGGTCTCTCTCCGACTTCTCGACAGGATGTCCTGCAAAGAGGGCTACATCACGATCGTAACCATGCTCGAAGACATAGCCGATGCTCTTATCCTCTGGATAGCCGACATTCTCGTTGGCAGCATTGATACTGATTGCAACGACAAATTGGGTTGATCGTCCTCCCCACACCATCCAGCCTTGCTCGACACCCCCACTTGTTTCTCCCTTGCCTCTGATATCTTCCTCAAGGAGGCCTCCATATCTGACGTATCCAAGAAAATAGCTTCTGCCATAGACGAGTCGCTGTTCAAGCAACGGGAAGAATTCTTTCGCGTCAACAGCTCGCAGTCATTCAACATGAACTATCAGCCCCCCCGAAGAGGTGTTAGTGATTCAACTGTATATAATCCCGCCAATAACGGTGCCACGAGTGAATTCATTACGAGCATGAAGCAGATAATCTAGCCGATCTGAAGGAGGAGATCGAAGCTATGCGACCTGACACTGAGGAGAGGCATTAGAGAATGGAGAAGGCTCAGGAGAACTATCTGGGGGAGTAAGGAAAATGGTTACATCAGGAACCATGTACGCCCTTTCATCTTTTTCATTGACAACTCCAGTCACATATGCTATGCAGCTTGAATGATCAACTTGAATATCTGGCCCAACCCATCATCATCACCATTCTTTACCCTTTCGTTACTCGCGACAAAATAAAAGCCCAAACTCAACTTGATGTTGATCTCGACAAAATGAAGAAACGGCTAATTGAATGCCTCGCAGTAGTCGTCTGAAAGGACTCCATGTGGACAAGGAAGCACGAGAAGCAGCCGAGAAGCCTGCTGAACAACCTGAAATCTTCCTGTCGATGCATAAACCCGCCCCACCTTCTGTCCCTTTAGCAAATCCTCCGCCATCTGCTTCCCTTTCCAAACTTCACTCATCATCGACCAACAGCCTAATGCTTCTATTTGTTGGGCCACGTATTTAAGTTGTAAAGATGTAGAGCATGATGTCGCAAAGGAGAATCAAGTTCGTGTTTGTGGGGAATGTAGGAGAAGCGTTGGAAGAAGCATTTAGGAAGGATGTGGTTGAGGAATGAAAGAAGTTACATGTAAGAGAACGAGGACCATGCAGGAGAGGAAGAAGTAGTGTTGGTGAAGAAGAAGAAGATGATGATGATGATGAATGAAAGTAAACGTGAACTTTGAGAGAAGGGGGTGTTGTATGGATTGAGAGTTATGAATGATGTATTTTGTGAAGAGGATGTTTGTTGAGTAGTAGGAAATTCTTGAGCATGCGGCTTTTTGGCGTGTGCCTGCTTGGTCAAATAAAGTATTTGTTGAATTGTTTATGTTGCTAATATCAACGAGAAGCCTTCCCTATCATAAAAATTCTCCTATGGAACGATAACAAACATAGTGCCTCCTCGAACACAGGCCAGTCCCATGCCTGTGTGAGGTAGATGAAGGTGAATCTCTCTAATGACAGATGAGACAGGCCTGGTTCAAGCTGCACGTTGGAATATTTGTGATGCAAAGGAGCCGGGAAGCTATGCCCCACTCTGCAAGGGCTGAGGCGGTTATTCAACATATGAGCAGTATACGACCTTGCGGGTAATGATGTCCCATATCTCATCTGTTATTTGCATCATCTATCTCATGCTTAGCGAGTTGTGATGAATCGAGCAAGACAGTTGATACTAACAAAACGTGGAGATCAGACAAGGTGCATTGACATAGTCCTGGATGACAATGACTCGAGGGATCTGTTTGAGTCAACGGTCAAATAAGATAATGCACTAGTTGTAATTCTGTCGTTGGAAATAAAGCAAGTATGGTAATCTACATCATCGACAATTCATATTGTGTTGAAAGGGGATTAGGACGTGTAACAACGTCCAAGAGGTAAGATTTGCGAGTACAACAGCGTCCGTCTGTTGTTGGCTTTACTGACCCGAGATTATGGCAAGTAAAATTCAAGACAAAGTACTGAGATAAAAGAAAAGGGGGGGGGGGTTTTCTAATAAAATTTTCCCTGCCCCTCTCTCCGAAGTAAGGGGGCTCTATATACAAAATAGCTACTTAGACTATCCTTAACCGAAGAGAGTACTGGGGAGGTCCTCATCGCATAGGTACTCCTACCAGCTAGACTAGTCCATATTTAGT
>Ga0153958_1000355_pt1 | contig 11347 bp, 18 predicted proteins | sample TSFL042MetaG_FD_104719 | JGI IMG/M metagenome (GOLD analysis project Ga0153958, IMG submission 104719) | Attine ant fungus gardens microbial communities from Florida, USA - TSFL042 MetaG | ecosystem: Host-associated > Fungi > Mycelium > Unclassified | place: USA: Florida, Wekiwa Springs... | reverse complement strand
GGTGATGGCGCCAATTCCATGGGTGGGTGAATTTGCATAGATCGCGGTCACAGCGGTTTCGAGGTTTTTCCCCAGGTCCTCTTCTTCTTTGGTCCAAAGATCCGTTTTCACAGCAAGATCTCTCGTGAGATTCTTGGGGCTGAAATGAGAGAATCAAATGGGGACGAAACGGCTGTTTCCAGCCCCGTCGAGGAAAAGAAAGTATGATGTGCCAATTTGGCCATCTACAACGGCTATTATGACCATTCACGTGGACGTCACGACTTACAATACCTCATAGATGCTGACATGTACATTTGCACCCTGTTTCATGTTGGTTATAGACAAAGTAACACGAGTCTAGGTGTGCGCATGGGCTGGCGTCGGATCTTACAGGCAAGTCTTGACGATCGGACATGCTAATGCTAGTGTCACGCGCTACATTCGAGCTACACACTTTTGGAAGACACCGCTCGAGTTGTTATTCTGTCTCTGTTTGGTGACCCCGGCCGGATCTGAGATGAATCATAATCTAGACCATCTAGTGCCTCAAGAGGTTATTGCGGATCGGAGGGACGAAAGGGAACTATGTAACCGTGAATTCCAATCTCCAAATGTTGCGTGTACTAGGACTCTAATAGAAGTATATGACGCGTGACTAATAACAAGATTGTCGTGTTTCTCCGTTGATGTTTGTAACACGCGGATGTCAGACGCGTATATGGGTTGGCGTCGAGCCTTACGCCGTAGCCCTACAATAGTTGAACATTTAGAGCCCAGGCCGTGAGTTGAACGAAAGGTGTAAACTAGATTTGTCCTGCCATACTACGCCCTGCATTAGGCTGATAAAAATGGATCAAATCAGTGTAGTAATGCTATGAGTACAGGAGGCTAAAATCAACACCCCTAAGCTCAAGGTCAACGACCCACAGGTGTAGAACACAGCCCTTTCAGGGATTCTACCACTCTCCTCGCACCCATTCTCATCTTCCCCACCTCACCACCATCCGTGTTGGTGAACGAAAGGCCCATCTTCTCTGCCACTTTCTGAACAGATTCAGCTTCCCTCCCGGCATCTCCTTCCCGCTTCTCCTGTGCCCACCGTCGCTCTACGCGCTCCCGCAGCTCGGGGTGGCGCATCGCAGCAGCGCGTACGTACTTCAGAAGGTGCGCGCGGGGGAGGGAGCGCTCGAGGTGTGCGAGAGCAGGTACGAGGGATGTACTGGGAGGCCCTGGCTGCTTAGATGCAGGAAGTAACTGCGTAAGAACCGGGAGTACTAAGAACAGCACTTGGCGCGCAAAATGTATATTATCATGCCACTGTGTGCATACAACAAAGGGAAAAGTTCAGCCGACCGCTCCGTGGAAATAAGTAGCACTTGCCATGAACACGCCCATCCGGTCCTTTGGGAGCGGCGTCGCGCTCATACTCGCCACGACATATCCTTCGGCAAGGGCTGCACACACCAACACGCCCAATACGTACACCCTCCACCTATCCCTCCCATTTGCACTGGAGGTGAGTAACAATAGCACCGCTGCTGTGCGGACGTATACAAGAATCGCACTTGCAAACACGAAGAGTACATAGTCGCTTGCGGAGGTGCATGGTGCGCAGGACTGTAGTGCCCTCTGACCAAACCTTGTGAAGGCGTGGATGAAAGCAGTCATGACTTTGCAGCACCGAAAAAGATTGAAACGCACCGAACGAACCACGCTCTTGATTCATCCGTTTTGAGCCGACTTAGCAGCAGTTCAAGGTCATCTGGCATAGGCGGGGGCACAGAAAGTCCTCCTGCTTCGTTTCCTCCGCCTCTTCCAAATCCAGCCTCATATAATAGCAACGCACGAATCTGTTCAGTGGGCAGGTTGATTGGAATACGTAGGCGTGTAAAGAGGTTTGGTGGACGTTGGGTGAGATCGTAAACACTGTACAATGAGTGCAGGAGTACGCCGGCGGAGAAAAATGACAGAGGCGCGCTTGTATATATCATGGAATTGGCCATATTTGCAGAACCATCCCAAGGCTATGAGGAGGGATGAGAGCAAAAGGGTGTCGATCGTAGGATTCAGGAGGCTCATCTACAAAACTCAATGTCAAGCGCAGTTGTAACGCATGAATACGGAAGCTGTTCGGAATTCGGATACAACAAGTCGACTGTCAACCTCTTTCAAAGGTCCTCCGAGTCCTTGTCTCAAGGAAGATATGGATCAACTCGTGCAGAATGAACTTATGCTACTATGGGCACACGATATGGTGCAAAGCATACCCGAGATCTAATACAGTGCGGCAAATCCAGGTAGGCAAAATAGCATCCGGAGGTGAGCATGGCATAAAAAATGTAAGGGATTGAACTTGAAAATATGAGCCACAGATTCAGAACAGACACACTGAGTCACTACTCTGCCAATGATTTATTCTTAGGTTTATAGGCTACCGCCGGGCCCTGTATTTCGCACCGCCGAATCTGGTTGGATTCAACCAATGACGCCATGTGTGCTCGGTCCTGCCAGTGTATAATTTGGGTTCTTGTTCAAGAAAATCGCCTTCCTGCGATCACAGGACAGCGGGTCGCGAATAGTTGTTTGGTGATCCATCTTGTCTTATTGTCTGGCGGCCATGACCGAAGAATTACATCCGCAGTAAAGTGATGTCCCCTGACAAACTACAATGCTGCCACCCTCGGTGTCAATCATGGGCTGATCACAAGGTCGATTCCAAATTACTGCATTGTTTAGCGATGAACCCGTCTGCCTCGCGCTCCGGAGAGGAGGAAGAGAACTCTGATCAGTGGCCCACGGCAATGGACACCGCGACTATGCTATATGTACTATGTGTCCGGGGAATCCCGACACAGACACCTGGCACTCCATGCTACTGCCATCTGATGTCTGACGCCCCAGCGATTCATCGATGCATCTACTACAGGGTTCCCACTGAAACGGCCATCGGGATCGGCCTCGAGTATGGAGAATGGGGGAAGGGAAGAACCAGAGTCACTTACCAAGGGAGTATCCGACGTCATCGATTCAACATCATGCATCATGGTTGATTGAAAATTACTTCACTTGCAATGTGTGCGAACGCACATGTGACATGCGGTTGGTTTGCAATTGCGATACTCTATCTTGTGCCATTCACAACACATGCCAGCGGTAGGCGTTCTTGTATCACTGATTTGTTTCCGAGCTGCCGGTTTCCGTTGCAATTGGCGTCAAGTTTCTCAAAGGCACCACCATTCTTTGTCTGGAATGGAATACCAAACTTTGTAGTTCCGGTCCGCATATCCTCCTAGAATGGACGAATGCCTCAGAACTAATGTTCTTCCGCAGTACCGTGAATGTCAAGGAGGTGCAGGCGACGTGGCGCCCATATCCGTTCCACTGACGAAAAGTATCGAGTTGTCGCATATTTCCCCTTCTTGCATCATGATCTTATGCCGTCATTGCTGCATTACCTGAACGGATGAACCTTACCTTTCCCCCTTGCCCAGTCATCCCCGTCGAGTACCTCTCTTGATTCACTGCTCTGATTTTTCAGGATAAGTATGTGTCGTCTACTGATAACCCAGACTCTGTACTTCGCCCCGCTCTTGCTGTTCTGCCGGAATTAGCCGAGCCACGACAGATTTCGGTACCCCAACCGAACAGCGAACATGAAAAAGTATGGAATTCTAGCTGTGTCTGATTCGGACTGTTTCATGGGATATATTCGAATTGCCTCGGTTGAAACCGATGAACGACCCAGATGGTACTTGTGCTAAAACAATGAGGCTGCATCCATGTAGTGTCACGCCTTACTTAGCTAATCTGATGCATCCACTGGCAATTGATAATTATTATGTGCTGTCGATGTGATGTCAGACTGCCAACTGGTTGCCCGCAGCCACGTTCGTGTGGCAAAAAACTTTTGAAACAAAAATGGTTCAACTGAGGGTCGAACTCAGGACCTTCTGTGTGTAAGACAGAAATCATAACCACTAGACCATTGAACCGGTGATATTTGTGGGTGCTGACGCTTTGATGTTCCAAACGACCGAGATAATTCGCACGACCGCGATATACTTAGGTTCTTGCCGCTAGGTCTTGGGAAGTTTGAGTGGTTCTATGAAGCTATTCGAGGAAGAAGGGATTTATTTCATCGACAACCCACCCTACCTGGACTAATTATACTTGGCGGGTAGCATCAGAGTCCCCGGGACTCCCAGGCAATTCTTTGAGAGGGATCCGGCAGCTATCCTGTAGCTCTCTCAGACTGTCTGTCACTCCGAACTCTAGCTAGTTCCGTCCCCGAGTCTTTAGCGCTGGCCTGGGTCGCCTCTCTTACTTGTCCTGTCACCATTCGCGATCGCTGACGCGATGATGAACTCGTGAGTACCCCAATTTGTGAAATTCGGATGTTCTCATAAGAGAAAGACTGCTGGCAGCTACATTTAGCCTGAGGCTGGTCATTTTCTGGCTCTACTTTACCGGAGCCCGGTGCGCAGGTGTTGTGTCTGCTGAAGGTCCTGTCTCTCTTACTACGGTTTCATCCACGACCTCCTTGCCTCCAACGACTTCTACGTTCTCCTCATCCCACATGACGACAACGAGTGTGTCAGTAGCCCCTTCGCCAACCCAAAATGTGTTCCACTTTAATACCATCAATAACATGACGACATGTAAACCAGGCATCATCACCTGGAATTATTCTGGTTCATCAGCTAATCGCCTCCTGTCTATCACGAACGTCGATGATCCTTATTCATCGGGTAACATCACCCGCCAAAGCACCACTGGGAATAGCTTCTCTGTGGACATCAATGCCGCCTCTAATAACTGGACGTGGTCTCAAGTGAATGTGTCACAGGGATGGTATCAGGGCAACGTGCCCTCGCTTAGCGCCGTATCGGCAGCTTTCTTCATTAGCAACGGATCAGATGTTTCTTGTTTGCTCGGGTCTTCATCTTCATCCTCAGCCATTTTGGATAGCGGAGAAATCATGGGAATTGTACTTGGTGCTCTAGCAGGGCTTGGTGTTATTGTCGTGGGTGTTGCCTACTACTATCTTCGCAGCCGCCGACGCCGCCTTCCTCGAGGCAATCAGCGGCGTCGCGAGGATAAGGACAATATGAGAAGGTGGAATTCGTTGAGATCCAATCCCTCGATTAGCAAATCGCCGTCGGAAAGCAATGCTGGCGAGACCTCCACCGCGCAATCAGACGCTACGGAGCTGACTGGTGAAAGTCTCCCAAATCTTGTAGAGGAGAAAGTTGTACCCTCGCCAAACCACTTTCCCCCGTCGTCATACGACCGCCGCACATCACTTCGACTTCAATCCCATTCCGATTATTCAACACCTAGCAATGCCAATCACCGTCGTCGCTCCGAACTCCACTTTGAGCAGCAAGCAACCAGAATTCGCTCATCCATGGAGAGCTCCATGCATATGCGTACCGAGCGCTTTTCATTACCCGCGTTTCCGCGATCTCCTCCCACATCCCCACGGTTGTCTACTTTTCCCGACAGAGAGCGGGATGACTACCCATTTTCTCCTGTAGACACAACTTTCCATCGCGGGCGGGATGAGTATCCACCTTCCCCTTTTAACCGAGGGCGAGACGAGTTCCCATCTGCGACCTCTACCAGCCGCTCGCCGTCAGCGAGCACAGCTGCTCGCCGCACGCCGCGCAAGCCCGTCCCGCATTTCGACCTCTCGGAGCCTCGCGACGCCCATGAAGGCTCACAGGACGCGCACCCAACGATCACCAGTGATGGTGTGCCTCCGCCGCCGCACAACATCCCAGTACTGTCTGACAGGATCAACTTTGGAAACACCTCCGTGCATTATCTTATCCCAGACATGCCCCCGCCGGGCAACGAGTAGGCTGTGCCTCTCCTCATGGACACTTGTGTTATGTGTTACATCTATATCGAATTTGCATTAGGATTACATTTCGGATGGAGGCACCTTGCCTGTCTGTATCACCATCTTTGCGCAGGTCGCTTCGGAATCGTGTATGCATGGTACATACTTGCACAATTGCGGGATGTTGTAGCTATGTTTTGCCAGTTTGAGAACTAGGATGCTACGTCGTTATCTTTAATTCCAATTGCCTGATACGAAGATACGAAGCGCTTGGAAGTTGATCATCTTACCGCCGGAGGAGTGACAATGGTACATGTAGTAGGATGGTAAGCTTCGATGGTGGTTCGCCACTGCTGTATCCGGATGGGGGGTGAGGGCATTTCGCTATCCTCGACGCGTGCAAAGGATGTTGTTGATATCTGTGAATGTCATTAGGGTTGCTGAGGTGCATGGCTGGGAATTTTGATAAGATTCTACAGAATCGGGCAAAACAACTGATGAACTTACACCAAACCACCGGACTCACGCGGACAAACGGAGGGTTCTATGTTGTATTTACAAGACCGGTACCGACTTAACGAGAATAAATAGATGATGTCTAAGGTATGTATGGCGAACATGCAGTTACGGAGATGGGCGAGTGAGATAGATAGGCTAACATTCGGTTTGATCTACCGCGAACGGCAGTATTGGTGAGTCTATGTGGTTAGAAGTCATGAACAAAACAAGGCAGAGATAAGGACTGCAAGAGTTCTATGGAATCCATTGATCATGATCGCGATCATGACCATCCATCGGAACTTCGTTGGCGCAAGGGCAATGGTATTCGTGGGCGCACTTTCAAATCTTGCGTTCGTTTCGGATTAGAGAGTCCGACTTTTCGTATCTGAGCGAGTCTACGTGTAATGAGAATAGAGGGTAAAATCCCGGACCGCAATGGCAAATATATATAGATACCTTCTTAGGCCAGCCCATCCCACAAGTAATGCAACGGCAGAAGAGAGCGCCGACATCACTACGAAGGCATAGGGCATGTCCTCCATGTGACTTTTCAACTGAATCAAAGAACAACGTCATCGCGGGAATGGGTGGTCGTGTGACGAGTAGCTAACATTCATTCCAAATAAACCTGCGATCAGAGCTCCCGTACCAATTCCCATAGTTGCAATGGAAACCTGACATATATCAGCCTTACGTTACTCGGGTAGGGGGATTTCACTCACTTTAAGGTCCAATGCAAGAAGCGCGTTGCGATTGGAATCTAGTATAAGCTCTACAATTTCCTGAGTGGATTGAACGTTGGCCTATTTGTCACAATGAGATTTTTGCAAAACTATATGCGCGAAGAATTGAATGCACCTCGATATTTTCGGCTTCGTTTGCAATTTCTTCTACTTGTTTTGAGAAAAATTCCAGAAGCACCTCAAGTTCTTCATGCTCATGCATGCTACGCGTAACACCATTTTTCCTGTCAGTGAGATACATAGCATTCAAATCATCATCTTGAACATCGTGTTCAACAGTCGAACTATTTCAGCAGTCGAAGTGCTGACCTTGTTCAAGCACTTCTTCTAGAGCCTCCTGGACCTAACTTAGAAATAAGCGAAGCCCCATAGAGAACAGCAAATTTGAATAAAATAAAATAAAATCGTACCAGCTTAGCGCGACTTTTAAATGCTGCTAGACGCCTTGAATAGTGCAATAGACGTTTGAATTTGTCATGATTGATATCGTCCTCGAGCTCTGCCAAAAGACCACCAACGAGGTTCCGGATAAATACCATTTCGGCTTCTAGCGCACTAAGAACGGATAGAAGGATGGACTCGATTGCTCTATGAAACTCGCTATATAGCGCGGAAATGATGAAGCGGCTGGAAACGCACCTGAATTCGTAAGGTGCGCTACTACCTCGGGCCTTGAGGTTATGCTATAAGGGGTCAGACAACACACGTAAAATGTTTGATGAAAAATAACCTCGAGGTGGTATAGGAAGACTGAGTGAAGACGAGAATCGTTAGATCCATAGGAGTCGAATAACACGACGGTATCGGCCTTGACTAGGGCGCGTATGTGGAGGATATTGATCTAGAAGTCGATGTTATAACCAGGGACAATATATATACATGTATGGGCGCACTAGAACAGCTCCCTTGCGAATGAGAATTGTAGGAACTAGATTGGGTATGCGTGAATCAATCTTGCGTAAATCACGAGGCTTCGTTAGGTCGTCAGCAAGGGTCCAGATCCCACCAGAACTCAGACTCCTGAACAAACTTACGTTTAAGCGATGCTCATTGCATAGGTCAGATCGCTTGAATTGGCCAGAAATGCTCTTTATATTACCTAAGTGCACAAGCGTGTTCATGAAATGGGAGGATAAGCTGAGAAAATGACAAGGTACCCGCATGATCCAGAATAGTGCCTGTTACACTGTAAGGGCAAAGAAAAAGTATTCGAGTTGAGAAACATACAGCGTAGCATGAGATCTGTAAGTTGCCTGCCTTTCATGACCTTCTCGAGGATGGCTGCTTTGGCGACTTCCTCCTGAGTATCAGACATGCCAGAGGAGTCGACATCCTTCGGACGAAATATATTTTTGAAGCCGAGATGAAAATGTCTGACAGGTAGAAGCAAGGCGTTGTGAGGAATTGGCAGCTGGCGAGGTGGAGCAGGCGGATTGAAGAGAGGCCGACTTTGATGCCGAGTATGTCGTGGGACGAGGATTGTAGGAGAAAATGATCCGGCTAATCGCATCACATTGCTGGTACGCACACGACCGAGAGTTGTATGCATTCACAGATGGCCCGAATTTTGGAGGAGAACCAAGTCGGATTGTGTGTCAAATAACACAGTTGCAATTTCGTGTGAAAAAAAAAACAAATTAGATATTTACTCAATTTCAAAATCCCCAATGTTATTCAGTCACATGTTTGCGTGACACTAACCATTGACCCTGGTTTGACCCCGCACAAGATCCTTCGGATTCCTTCCCCATGTTTTCCGAGAACATTTCAACCATCGCTCCAGGCCAGCGGCATCGCATTTACCAGCGGAATATATTTTCTTTTTATATATATAAAATATACATCAACCGATCAAACCACGTCCACCGGACGTCCTTAGTCTTCTTACGTTTCCTAGGTCTGCTGTTCATTCCAGTGGCTTCTAAACTGTTGTTCAAGCTCTTTCTCGCCATGTGATCGGACAGGCCCACAATCAGTAATACGCCTTGAGCAAAGATCTGATGAAGATCAGGCCGCCATGTGTTCTTTCCTCTCTTCAGTCACGGATCTATTACATACCCATCTGGTTTGACTTTGCCTCGCTTCGCCTCCTTATTTCATGTCATGATCTTTCTTTGACTTCCCATACCATTTACTCCCCCTCCCCACTCACACCCCATCATGTCTGAGACTCGCAGATTCTTGGAAGCAGCAAACGCGCTTTCTCAACTACTTCGTCAGCACTCCATTGCCCATGCCTTTTATGGCAGCATTTTTACTGCCATCCTCTCTGACAATCCCCGATGCGATGTGAGGCACCTGTCTCATCCACCCGACGTCATACTGACGTGTCCCCAGGAAATATTTTGTATCGTAGAAGGTGGTTCCACGCACCCCTTCCGTCGGGTGAGGCAAGCCATCGTCGGAAGCGAGAACTTCACAACTACCCATTCACCATGGAGCAACCGGTAAGAATCTCTTGCGAGCGTTGTTTCGTTTGTAACCGAGTCTTCCTAGCTTGCATGTGACATACCGTCGGCTCATTCCGGCCATTGAGGTGACCCCGTTTTCTAGCTCTTTTCCTTTTGAACATGTCGCTTATGACAACGCGATTGAAGATCGAGATCCTGCCCGCTGGAGAGCATGGACCTCGACGACTGGATGGTTCCACCACCACGCAATTACAGGCCATTCCCTTTTTGTCACACTCCGAGTTTGTTCGGGCAAAGCTAAAGACTTGGTCAATGCAAGTTTTCAATGTTTCTGATATGCTTGATACACTAACGCATTTCGCATAGACGCGGTTCGGACCGTGACGCCCAAGATATCATTTATACTTTATGTCGTTACTGGAATCGGTTGGATATCAATCGCATTCCTGAACAGGATATGAATCATTTCGTCACCTGCCATCGTACTGCTGCTCTATCCTGGGCAGCACTAAAAAGAAAGTATGGTCTATGAGGGCGCAGGGCGCTGTGGGGCATGAGGGGCGGACGCTAGGGTGTACCTATCGATCAATCCTGATCATATAATTGTGTCTAAAGTAGGAGATTTCCCCCCATGTATCACACATGGTGTATATTATCAGTGTGTATTGTTATGCCGCTGAGTTTACCCTTGTGTATGATGACACAACTTTTTACTTCCGAGTCTGCCCAGCTAACTTGTGCTAGCCGCGCCCTCCGGCCCAAGCATTCCCAATTCAAGTTAGATCGTGCCTTATGAGGGCGGTTGGAATCATGACAGGTGTTGTACTTCTTGACCTGTAAAATTGAGTCCTGCAGTTCAGGCTCTAGTTGAATTTGAATTTTACCATTAAATATTGCATGTTGTTAGTAGTTACAGTTAGGCGATGTCACAATGCAAGAGATTCGATTGTAAAAGCTGTTCGCTTCTCACGTTATTGCGGACGATTTCTGTCCAGATGACCTCGTCGAAGACCGGATATTAGCTGGTACTACATTATGCACGATGCCATAACAAGGCCAGAATGATGGGTAGGCAAGGTGGCGAAATATGCATAAGGCGTCGGTATGTACGAATGACCAGGTTGGCATCATATTTCTCTCACACATTCAGTACCGATCGACTGGTCGGATGATGACAAGCCTTTCACCTGAGTTACTGCGGGAGGGTGATGAGTTTGAATTTTTGAAAGCCTGGAACGGTGGGGATGATTCCAACTTTGCTGCTTCGGTCGCAGGGTCCTGTCGGAACTGAAAGATTATTAAAAGGGGGTGATGAGTAAAGGCTGGAGTAATATTGACGTTTTGACAAGTGGGTGCGACGCACGGCGGCGTCAAATTCAGAAACCATGATGATACTCTGCGTTGTATGGAGGCTTTTGAGCGGTAACGATATAGAGGGTAACAATGCCCACTTTTCCCCCTCATTAATATGTTTCCCCCGGATTGCTGGAACAAAATAAATATTGGTTTTTCACCTTAAGGAGGCAAGTAACTTAAAGCGAACCATCAAAACGTTGGTGATGGGACCGTGACGTGACGTACCCGATGTGTCACGCAACTTGAAGACGCGTAATGCTTGCATTTCGCGATCGAGTCCTTCAATTTTGTCATTCCCCTTCGTGATGCCTACCGTGGTTCATACAACCAAGCCCCCTGGAGGCATACAATCGTACTACCAGGCCAAGATCGAGGCATCAGAACTTCTGATTAACCAGAAAGCACAAAACCTGCGTCGGCTGGAGGCTCAGCGCAATGCACTGAATGCACGAGGTGCGTCTGGAATGCACTTTTTCTGAAAACGTTGTTAATAGGATAGCATTATAGTG
>Ga0153958_1000354_pt1 | contig 11378 bp, 8 predicted proteins | sample TSFL042MetaG_FD_104719 | JGI IMG/M metagenome (GOLD analysis project Ga0153958, IMG submission 104719) | Attine ant fungus gardens microbial communities from Florida, USA - TSFL042 MetaG | ecosystem: Host-associated > Fungi > Mycelium > Unclassified | place: USA: Florida, Wekiwa Springs... | reverse complement strand
TTGAAGACCCTGGGATCACACTATTGAACTCATTCCTGGAGCTACTTTGAAGGACTGTAACATATATCCCCTGAGTGTAAAAGAACAAAAGAAACTTGATTGCTTTTTAGATAAACATTTAAAGATAGGACATATCAGATCTTCAAAATCACCTTGTGCAGTGTCATTCTTCTTTGTGAAGAAAAAAGATAGCTCACTCAGACCAGTCCAGAACTATAGATAGTTCAATAAAGTGACAATAAAGAACAAATACCCTTTACCACTGATCCAGGAATTGATTGACAAGGTCAAGGGGGCTTAGTTCTTTACTAAACTTGATATCCAATAGGACTATAACAATGTCAGAATCAGAGAGGGGAATAAATGAAAGGCAGTTTTCAGAACTAACAGAGAACTATTTGAATTACTTGTCATGTACTTTGGCCTATACAACTTTCTAGCAACATTCCAACTAATGATGGACTCACTTTTCCAAGACCTTATCAATGAAGGCAAAATTTTAATTTATATAGACAATATCCTAATCTTCTTGAAAACCCTGACAGAACACAAGGTGATTGTGAGAAAAGTACTAAGGATTTTGAACAACAACAAACTGTCAGTTCAGACAAAAAAGTGCTAGTTTCACCAGACTAAGATTGATTACTTGGGCATTATCATCTCCAAGGACAGCATTGTAAGGGAATATCCTAGGGAACAGCCTAGATCATGAGTAAGCTCTAACCTAAAGAGCTAACCTAACTCATAAGATGCTCTCCCACACTCTCCTTACCTTCTCTCTTAAGTCTATCTTGATATGCCTAATGATCTATAATTAGGACAGTGATATTATTAGTTAGTGCTCACATGACTGCAGCATATGGACCATTAGTTTTAGTATATAAGACTACTTGTGTTGGTAGAAATATCCTCACTCGAATATTACCTTTGCTTCCAGAACTCTTACCTAGCATTAGGGTTAGCTGCCTCTGAGTGACTCTGCCCTCACAAGCATTGAAGTTGATCCAGAAAAAATAAAAGGAGTTCCTGATTAGCCTAAATCTAGAGATAAATGCAAAATTTCTAGGCTTTTGTAATTTCTACCAGCAATTCATTGAAGGATTTGCCAAGGTTGCTAAGCTACTAACAAAGCTAACAGGTAAAAAGAAGTGAAAATGGACTCAAGAAGAAAGGAGAGCATTTGAGAAACTAAAGAGATTAATGACAACCACACCAATACTTACGATATCTGACCCAGAATACAAACTCTGAGTAAAGGTAAATGCCTTAGGTCATGCCATAGGAGGAGTACTATCCCAACTATAACCTGATGAATTATGGAGACCAATATCCTATATTTCCCAGTCACTGAATAAAACTAAACAAAACTACGAAATTTATGACAGAGAATTATTAGCAATCATGATAGGACTCAGATAGTAGAGATAATACCTCATAGCAAGCAATAAGTAAGATGTGGATAGACCACAAAAATCTTGAATACTTTAGAAAATCCCAGAAGCTAAATCGCTGTTAAGCAAGGTAGTTGTCAGAACTCCAAGACTATAATTTTGAAATCATCTATAAATCAGGGAATTTGATGAAGAAGGCAGATATCTTATCCCAATAACCAGATCACAACCTTAGGAAAGGAGACAATGAAGAAAGGACAGTCCTAAAAGGAGAGTGGTTTAGAGGGATGAAACTAGAAGGAGGCAAATTTTGAAGAGAAATTGAAGAAGCAGATGAAGCAATTGAAGAGAAAGTAAGGGAAGCTGTTAAAGAAGGGAGAGAGGGTTGGACAAAAAAAGGGAAAGTACTGATCTAGAAGAAGTGTATCACAAATGGTCACTTACTTGGTTTGTGATTGAAGATTGGATATTCAAAAGACTTAAAAATGTGAAGGTAGACAATGACAAAAGATGTTGTTAAGTCTGAGGTCTAATTCTCAGACTATAAGTCCTTAAATACAAAAAAGTGATAGTCTGTGTACTAGGACAGATCATCACATGGTACTACCTATTGTTCTACATATGGTAGTGCCTTTGTACTGTAAATAGTGATAACTTAACCTTATAAAGGCTGTCCTTTGTTCTAAGAAAAGAACAAATAACTATCTATGGATAATTAATGAAGTCCATGTACAAATATTGAGGCCTTCATATCTCCACTGATATTAATCACCTTGAGGTTGTTCTAGGCTCATTCTAAGTGGTATGAAGAGGGCTTCTGATGAGCCTAGAACTGAAGCATTGATTGTGGCAATTTTCAAGATATTAGTGATTTAATAAATAATACTATAGTAGTTACTAGTTGATCTACCTAATATCTCAGCCAATATTGATTGCCTCAAAATATGACCAGCATTAATTGAAAGGTCTTTTTGAGGGCTTTTTGTAACTGTTAAAACTGTGAGAATCATCAAAGAATTGATAGAGATATAGCCAAATGAAGTTTGTAACAAAGCGATTATATGTACCAGACTTATCAACCCTTAGAGAAGAAATAATCAGTCACTATCATGAATCAGAACTGGCAGAACACCCTGGATATACCAAGACTCATAAATTAGTAATAAGAAACCACTGGTGGTTCTGAATGATAAATGACATTAAGAGGTTTGTTGCAGAATGTAAAAAATACCAGGCTACAAAACCCAACTATTAATAGAAACAAGTTCAACTTCATCCTAACAAAGTTCCTTCTCATCCCTAGGAAACTATCAGTGTAGATCTGGTGGGACTGTTACCCCCTTCAACAGGATCCAATGGAGTACTGGTAGTAGTAAATCATTTCTCAAAGATGACCAGATATATTCCCATCAATGTAAGGGGATACTCTAGGAATGATCTAGATATCATATGATGGAAATTAACCAATTAATAATATAATTTCCTTTTTATTTTATATTATTACTAATTTTTCGATCCTAAACTCCTGTTATCTACTCCTATAGAATCACGATGTAGACTAATTACTTGTACTCCTCCTATTCTGGACTTAGTATAAGTACTCCAGTAGTTACATTCTAGTCCCTTAGTTCGTAGATTAAAGTCATTTACGTCTTCTCCTTGTCCTACCCTCACTCCTATCAATCTATACCACTCCTCTCCGAGACTCCTGCCAACAATTCAGTCCTCCTGAAATACACAACCACATGTGCGACAGTCGATCGAGGCACAGTGCACGAGCTGAGGCCAAGGTTGTTCCCCTACTTTTTGTTGTCAAATCCCTTTCATTCCGGAGTAACTCCGCTCCCGCTCCGCACATCCCTGACACTAGATCACTGAGTAAGCTCTAACCTAAAGAGCTAACCTAACCTAACTTGTGAAATATCTTTCCACCTCTCCTTACCTTCTCTGCTAGCTCCACCTTGATGTGCCTGATGATCTATAAATAGGACAGTGATATTATTAGTTAGTGCTCACATGACTATGGTGTACAGACTATTGACTTTAGTATATATAGTCACTTGAGTTAGTAGATATATCTTTACTCAAATATTACCTCTGCTTCTGGAACCTTTATCTAGCATTAGTGTAAGAGGACCACTCAATAGGTGATCACTCCCTAAGCTAGTGGATAGTCCCAGAAGCTAGTTTGAGATTCAAGTGGAAGTATATCTACATACACTTACTAGTATATATACTACACTAGATAGTCAGGCATACAGTACCATGGCAACCAACCTATAATCATAGAATATCCTAGAATAACTAATAATAGGCATTGCACTGCATGACACAGACAGAAGAAGTCAGAAACAGTAGGAGTGTGATACATGATCTGTTACTGGGCTATTAATAGAACAGACCCTCAGAACTTACTAAGCACAACCCTAGATGTCCCCTTACAATTAGGGTTAGTCACCTTGAGTGATTGTCCTAACAATCAACATAGAAATTTTATTACAAGGAGTTATCAAAATACTTTGGGAACAAGTTTTCAAGAATGTAGGTCTTCCTAAGAAGGTCATAAGTGATAAAGGTCCTCAATTTGTGTCAAACTTCATGAAAAGAATACCAGACTAATGGTCAGACAGAGAGAGTTAATCAAGAAATAGAACAATACTTACAGCTCTACTATAGCTACTAGCAGGATGACTGGACCAAATGACTACCAATAGCCAAATTTACCTGTAATAATTGGATACACTTGGTCACAGGCAAATTCCTATTTTTCATCAATCTGGGTCGTCACCCTAATACAGGCAGGGAAGTCGAAAGATCAGAAGGAAATATACCATCAGTAGACATATTTCTAGAAGTCATGGAGAGAACAAAAAGAGAAGTGAAAATGGCACTAGAAAAGACCAACAAAGTAATGGAGTAGAAGTTTAATGTCAGGAAGAAGACTAAAATAGACTTTCAGAAAGGAGATCTAGTGTGGGTTGATGGATCGCACTACAATGATGAATGCTCTTCAAAAAAACTATCTTTCAAAAGAGTAGGACCCTTTCTTATTATCTGAAAGGTTGGAGATATGGCATACAAATTGAAGATCCCCAACACTTGGAGAAATATACACCTAGTCTGTAGTGACTTAGTCTGGACAACTTAATCACTCTTTAAGTCCAAGTTGACTATAATGATCAACCTTATTTTATACAAGTATTTACCATGAAGCAACTACATGAACTATTTCTTTTCTTCATATTACTTTATTTATCTAATAGCTCAGTCAGTACCTCATTGGTGGGACATGTTCTTTACTCAGCAGACCTCATATCTGCTATATGTTCTTCTTGTTACTACCTCATGGTATATAGGTATATATACAGTAGATACTCTTTTGTATTCCCTATGTTTTACTAATTGTATCATTCCCTTTCTTTCTCAACTCTCATATCATCCTCAAGTCTTTACTTGAAGTTACAACCTAAGTTACTCCTCAAGGTTATAACATTTGGTAAAGTATCACCAACTTACCTTGTAACTAGGAGGATGGCAAACTAGCAGACTGGCTATTGGTATATTATAAAGATTGCTGCTAAATGTATAATTGGAGCATAGGAGATAGAAGACCTTGAAGAACGACTCAGTTCAGTTCACATTAGTGAAGAACAATCAGAGTACCAGGAAGAGTCTAAAGAACAGGACATACAAGACACAGAATCAGAGGCCAACAAAACAGACAATGAAGAAGAAGAACTCAATGAGTTAAGTAACATACCATCAGTAGAACAACCAAAGCAAAATATGTCTGGAACATAAGTAGGTATACCAGTACCAATGGCCAGAACAGCACCAGTATCAGCACCAACAGAGGTAGTAAACCACAAATCAATAGTCCCAGAACCTGGATGGTTCAATGGGGACAAGAAGACGTTTGAAGACTAGTGGAGAGCTATGAAGCTCTATCTCAGAGCAAACAAAGTTACAAATGCCAACAAGAAGATCATCACAGTACTAGACAGATTCCGAGGAGGAACTGCAGGAGCATTTGCTCAACAGAAACTTAACAAGATAAATGGAGGAGATGGCACTCCAAGTTGGAATGCCTTTGAGGCAGAATTACAACTAGTATACAGTAACAAGATGAAAGAAGCTAATATAGAATGGTACATCGTATCACAAATAGTTACTTACTTGTTTTGTGATGGGTTGGAATATAGATTCAAAGAGCTTATAAGCAGAGTTAGACAAGTGACAAAAGATGTTGTTAAGTCTGAGGTCTAATCCTCAGACAAGGAGTTCTTATATACAAACAAGTGATGGTCTGTACACTAGGACAGAGCATCACATGCTACTACTTATTGTTCTATATATGGTAGTGCCTTTGTGCTAGAAATAGTGTTAACTTAACCATATGGAGGCTATCCTTTGTTCTAAGAAAAGAACAGATGACTATCTATAAGTAATTAATAAAGCCTATGTACAAACATTGAGGCCTTTATATCTCCACTGATATTAGTTGCCTTGAGGTCTTTTTAGACTCATTCTGAGCAGTATGAAGAGAGCTTCTGATGAGCCTAGAACCGAAGCATTGATCACGGTGGTTTCCGAGATATTGGCAATTTAATAAATAGTATCATAGTAGTTACCAGTTGATCTGCCTAATATCTCAACCATTATTGATCACTTCAAGACGTGACTAGTATCAATAGAAAGGTCTTTTCAAGGGCTTTCCATAGCCATTGAGACTATGAGAATCGTTGAAGAATTGATGAAGATATGGCTGAATGAAGTTTGTGATATATCAAAATATTCACACAAGAGAAGAAACACATTGCAGACTTTCTTATTGAATTTATGGCTTTAGTAAGCAAAGCACAGACAAACAATCAGCATGCAATATTTTTACTGAAGAAGAACATAAACAGGGAAATTATCAGAGTCATAATGGCATATCTACTAACTCAGGCCCCAAAGAGTCTAGAATAATGGAAGGCAGCAATCACAGCAGTCGGACAAGAATACGAATGGACCAACATCTGCTACAATTACAGAACAGATTTAGGAATAACCTATGGAGGAATGGGCAAACTAATGGAAATAGGATGACAATAAAATAACGGACAAGAACACAAACCCAAGTGTTACAACTGTAATAGATTTGGACACATGGCAAAAAATTGCAAACAACCAAAAAAAGAGAAGAAGTCACAAGGATATTTCAAATATAGCAAAAAAGGTCATATCGCCATAGGGTACAGAGCATCTCAACAAATAAAGATTAGAAGTTCACAACAAGAGAATTCAGATAATGAAAAGCAGAAGAGTTTTGTCGAAGATTTGGAATAGGCATAATATAATAAACCACTGTAAATAGTTCCACCAAGAATCAATATATTATTCTACAATAGAGAAAACAGTCAAGAGAACTTATAGTGCACCTAACAATCAAAACTAAAGACAGAAGAAAACTCAAGGTCAAGGCATTAATCAACTCTGGATGTACAAACACCACCATCGCCAGAAAAACAGTTGAAGAAAAAGAGATATCTACTAAATCACTCCCAAGATCATTCAACGTGTACAATTCAGATGGATCAAGAAATGGAGAAAAGACAATTAGGGAATTTGTACTTCTGGAAATCAATTCAAACAGATACATCAAACAAATTGCTATAGTAGTATCAGAAATCAAGGAAATGAATTTATTCCTAGAACACGACTGGCTAGTAGAACACAACCCAGAAGTAGACTGGAAAGAAGAAGTTATACAATTCACAAAATACCCAGGACACTGCAAAACAGAACACGAATTTATACAATTTACTCTATAGTCAAGAAGACTACTACCAAAGAAAGAAGAAGAATCAAAAGGAGGAGACAAAGAACTAGACCTAACAAATCCTGAAGATCTTCTGAAATATATCCAACCATTCACACACTTATTCAACAAAAAGAAATTTGAGAAACTACTAGACAGACAAGAATGGAACCATAAAATCAATTTAATGGAAAAAACACCAAAGGAACTCAATGCAAAGGCCTATCTAATGACACTCAAAGAAGAAAAAACACTCAGTCAATGTTTAAATGAATAACTCAAAGCAGGACTTATTATAAAGTCAAATTCAGGATATACAGCATTATGTTTCTTCATACCAAAGAAAGATGGAATATTACGATTGGTACAAGATTATAAACAGTTAAATCAACACACAATCAAGGACAAAATACCATTACCCCTGATCAACAAAGTAATCAATAAACTTAAAAACGCAAAATACTTCAACAAATTGGACTTAATCTAGGAATATAACAATGTACAGATAAAAGAAGGCAATGAATGGAAAGCGGCCTTTTTAACAAACAAAGGGCTATTTGAACCAAAAGTGATGTACATTGGACTGTACAACTTACCAGGAACATTTCAACGGATGATAACAAGTATCTTCCAAGAACTACTACATAAAGAAAGCTTTGCAAACTACATGGATGACTTCATAATCCTGGCAAAGACAGAAAAAGAACTAGAAGAACATACAATCAGGTTCCTCAAAATAGTGGAGAAACATAACTTGTATTTCAAACAGTCAAAATGTGATTTTAATACCACAGAAATACCTATACTAGGAGTACAGGTTAGAAATGGAGAAGTACAAATAGAAGAAGAAAAAGTCAAAGTGATCAAGGAATAGAAAACACTAACAAAAGTAAAAGATGTTGAAAGCTTCTTAGGCTTTGCAAACTTCTATCAACGATTCATCAAAGATTTCAGTTACATTGTAGTACTATTAAAAGGAAAAAAAGAATGGAAATGGACAGAAGAAGAACAGAATGCATTTGAAAAGTTAAACAAAAGATAACCATGTAACCAGTACTGGCCTTACCCAGAAGAGAAGGAAAATTCAGGATAGAAGTAGATGTATCAGGATACGCAATCAGAGGAGTTCTTTTAAAAGAACAAGAAGGCAAATAAAAACTAGTCACTTTCCTATCAAGAATAATGTCACCTGCAGAAAGGAACTATGAAATATATGACAAGAAACTACTAGCAATAGTCAAAGTACTAGACAAATAAAAACAATATCTACTGGACGCAGTCGAGAAATTTGAAGTATGGACAGACCACGAAAATCTAAAATACTTCAAAAAACCACACAAACTCAATAGTCAACAAGCGAGATGGTATCTGAAACTACAAGACTACGACTTTACCCTATGACATATCCCAGAAAAGACAAATACAAAAGCAGATATATTGTCTAGAAGAGAGAAAGTAGACACAAAAGAAAACAACCAAGATATCCAGATACTCAAAGAAGAGTTATAGGTACAACAAATAACAAACCAAGTTAGAACGTCTATCGTACTACCCAGAAAAAAACATCTACAACTAATGGAAGAAGAAATACAAGAACAAATCAAGAAAATCCAAACAAAGGAACAAAAAGTAACAAAACAGTTGGAGAAAAAAGACAGACAATCACAGAAAGAAAACAGAATTGTCTACATAGATGGCAAGATCTATGTCCCAAGAAACAGACAACTTCAAGACAAAATACTCAGCGACAACCACAATCTACCAGATGTCAGACACCCAGGACAACACAGAATGATGGAATTAATCAAGAGAAACTATTGGTGGCCAGAAATATACAATGATGTACGAAAATATATTCAAGGATGCCAAGAATGTCAACAGAACAAGGTGCAACACATGAAGAAAGCGGCATCTTTACACCCCTTACCCACACCAAAAACACCATGGGAGGAAATCAGCATTGATGTCATAGGACCCCTGCCAAGATCATAAGACAAAGATGCTATTTTGGTAATTGTGGACTGATTCTCCAAGATGATCAGACTCATAGCTACAATGACTTCAATCTTCTCAAGTGAAGTAGTAAGGATATATCGGGACAACATATGGAAAATACATAGCATACCAAAAAAGATCATTAGTGACAGAGGACCCCAATTTGCATCAACATTCATAGAAGAACTGTGCAAAGCATTAGGAATCAAAAGAGCAATGTCAATGGCCTACCATCCACAAACAAATAGTCAAACAGAAAGAATTAATCAAGAAGTCAAAGTATTCCTAAGACACTACATCAACTACAGACAAGATGATTGGACAAAATGGCTAGCAACAGCAGAATTCCAATATAATGACAAAGAACATGCAGCAACAGGACACACCCCATTCTATGTAAACTATGGAAGACACTCCTAGAAAAAAAATCTAATAGTGGAAATGGAGATATCAAGTTTGGAAGAATTACTAAAGAAAATGGAAACAACAAGAGAAAAAGCAAGGACAGCTATGAAAAGGACAAAAAACACAATGAAGAGGCAATATGACAGGAGAAGACGACAGGCACAAGATCTCAAAATAAAAGAACAAGTGTGGTTAGAGGCAAAGAATATTTAAACAAACTGACCCTCAAAGAAGCTGGACCAGAAAAGATATGGACCTTTTACAATCAAAGAGGAAATTGGACAGAGAGCATACAGACTAGAGCCTTCAGAAGGATAGGCCATACACGATGTTTTCAATGAAGACCTGTTAACACATTGCAAAAAAGCAGAGTTTGCAAGTCAACACAAGGATCCAGCACCACCACCTGACATTGTTAATAAAGAAGAAGAATATCAAGTAGAAGAAATCAAAGGACATCGCAAAAAAAGAAGAGGTACTCAGTTCTTAGTATACTGGAAAGGATATGAAAATAAACACGATCAATGGATGGCAGAAACAAATCTGGAACATGCAAAAGAAGTAATTCAAGACTATTGGATGCAAACTTCAAGATGAAATCTATAAAAGAGGGAGCTAAAGATCATTTTTTGATATCTCAAATGCACATTAGTATTTGAGAAATACTCCCAAATATGTCCTCTTTCACCAATGCTACTACCAATGCCTCTACTACTGCTGCCTCCCTTACCTGGAACCAGAAAACCTATAACAAAATTATACGTCATAATAACAAAACCAAAGATTGGGCAAGCAAAATAGATCACATTATTCAAGCCATTGAAGCTATGGCAGGACTTGAAAAAAAAGCAAAAGAACTAGTCAGGATGGCCGACATTATCAACAACACTATGGCAGATACAGAAACAGGTATATTACTTGCTGGAGAAGGATATCACACAGATATCACTGTTACACCGCAGGCGAATTTTTCATAGAAGATAACATTTGATATACTTTATACCAATAGATTCTCAATTAGAATTTGCTCTAGAACCCTTTCTATATCCTCAGAACGTAACATTATACGATGAGTATATTGGGCAGGTGATAATCGACCTAGAGCTCATGTTGAGACCTTGAGAGACAAATAGGATAAACTGGCATTAGGTTACTAAGAGAGTTACTAAGGGACTATGCTCTAGATCCACTCTTGAATGGACCAACTTAGAAAGATAGTAAACTTGTACTCTAGAACCAGTACTACTCAGATGAAGAACTTAGACTGATAGACTTTGTGCTTGTAGATAAGCATTGATGGCATCAGATCAATTATATTTAGATAAATGACCTCTAGGATACAACTTGGAGATACTAGACATTTATTGGGACTTGCTAACTGTTTAACAGATATTTAAAGAAGTCCAAATTACAAAGTAGCATCAAGAATATGATAGGGGAAGCTGAAAGAACATTCTAGAAGGAAGCAGCAATGAAGACGCGTCATATTTGATGGGAAAGACTTGGTGAGAGAATATGTCATCACAAAGAAAAGAGAGGGCTGTGTCATCAGTGGGATTTTGGAAGGACTTAGAACAGAAAGAAGTCAATGGAATCCTAAAAGTAGTAATAGTTTCCTTTTTATATCTCATTTCTTGAGTTTTAGCCATTTGTAATATCTTTAATATAGTATCCAGAGTGCAGTTGGATTAGAGAAGAACCTCTTGACTCCTACCTCCATCTACACTGCCTCTGGAATTGTGAATGCAGATCTATTGAGAGTAAGAAGACTAGGACTAGTGGGG
>Ga0153958_1000353_pt1 | contig 11381 bp, 10 predicted proteins | sample TSFL042MetaG_FD_104719 | JGI IMG/M metagenome (GOLD analysis project Ga0153958, IMG submission 104719) | Attine ant fungus gardens microbial communities from Florida, USA - TSFL042 MetaG | ecosystem: Host-associated > Fungi > Mycelium > Unclassified | place: USA: Florida, Wekiwa Springs... | reverse complement strand
TGACCCTCCATCACACCATTGTGACATTGTGACAAAGTCACGTGATACTTTCCCACGCTCCATCTTGTAGTTGTAAATAAGAAAAGAAAAGAAATATAAATAATAACTTAGCCAATTTGCTAAGTTATGACACAAACTTCATTACGAAGTTGCCCTTAGCTCAGGGATACGACTTGATCTTAGTAGTAGTCGACAGATTGACAAAAATGGTACATTTCATACCTACTACAGAGAAAACATCAGCAGAAAGACTGGCAAGGTTATTCAGGGATAACGTGTGGAAGTTGCATGGTCTACCTGAAATTATCATATCAGATAGGGGACCACAGTTCGCAGCAGGGTTAATGCAGGAGTTGAACGAGATGTTGGGAATTAAGAGTAAATTGTCGACAGCGTTCCATCCTCAAACAGATAGACAAACAGAAAGGATGAACCAGGAGTTAGAACAGTACTTAAGGATGTTCATCGATCACAGGCAAGAACAGTGGCCAGAATGGTTAGGAACAGCAGAGTTTGCATATAACAATAAAGCGCACTCAAGTACTAGAACGTCGCCTTTCAAGGCAAATTATAGACAAGATCCCAGGATAGGGTTTGAGGGAAGAAAGAAGGGAAGATATGCAGGAGCAGAGAAATTCATTGAGAAGATGAAGGAAATACAGGAGGAAGCAAAGGCAGTGCTAGGGAAGGCACAAGCAGATATGAAGAAATACGCTGACAAGAAGAGATCGGATGTAGAGGAGTATAAAGTAGGAGACTTGGTCATGCTCAGTACCAAAGATCTGAAATATCAAATGGTCAGAAGGAGGACAGAGAAGTTGATGGAGAGATTTGTCAGTCCTTATAAAGTCAGGGAGATAATATCATCAAACGCAGTCAAATTAGAACTACCTAGTACAGTAAAAATACACCCAGTAGTGAACGTTAGTAGAATACGACGATATGTAGGACAGGTAGAGGGGCAGAAAAAGGAGCAACCAACCCCAGTAATAATCGAAGGGGAAGAAGAATGGGAGGTAGAATGTATACTAAATAAAAGAAAGGTCAGAGGTAAAGACAAGTATTTAGTACGTTGGAAAGGATTCACAGCAGAATCAGATACATGGGAAGGAAGGGAGAATTTAAAGAATGCGCAAGAAGCAATCAAAGAATTCGAGAAAGAATATCGACAGGATATAGAAGATGTGATGCGACAAGAGTGCGAAGAAGAGACGTTCCAATGAAGAGAACTACTAGGGAGGTTTACGGCAAAGAAGTTGTACAGATGGTCAGACAAGCAATACGATCAGGAATATTGGGGGAGATTAGAAAGAAATTGGAGACAATGGAAGGGCAAGAGACCAATAAAAAGAGGGACAATGAAGATGATCCTGGAAGAGGAAGAAACTGAGGAAGAAAAATCAGGAGTTCGAGAATGGATGGAGGAAGATAAAGACAAAATGGGCAATATGGTAGACCCACACTACAAGTTGTAGAAAAATTCCTCAGGACAAGGAAACCTAAGAGGGGGGTAGTGTCATGACTTGACAAAACAGCTAAGTCATTATTTATATTTCTTTTCTTATTGGACTTATAACTACAAGATAGAGCATGGGAAAGTATCACATAACTTTATCACAATATCACAATGGTGTGACAGATGGTGACAGATGTCACATCACACAGGTCACAGTCACAGTGTGTCACATGACTAGAGTAACATGAGGACCATGGGAGAGTAAGCGTATAGCCACAGTAGTAAAGTGTATAAGTAGTAGAGAAATGAGCGAGAACTCCATCAAGTTCTCTTTGTCAAACTCTGAACAAAGAGACAGTTGGCTTAATTCCAGTTATTGGACTTTAGATGCTGATAGTTACTAGTTAATCTGCTTAATATCTTGGCCAATATTAATTGCCTTGAGATATAATTGGCATTGATCAAAAGGTCTTTTTGAAGGCTTTCTTTAATTCTTAAGACCATGAGAATAGTTGAAGAATTGATGGAGATATGGCCAAATAAAGTTTGTGATATGTAATAAGTCCAAAAGAAAAGAAATATAAATAATGACTTAGTCGTTCTGCCAAGTCATAATACTACCTCCCTCTTAAGTTTTCTCATCCTGAGGAATTTTTCTATAACTCATAATATGGGTCTACCATATTGTCTATTTTGCCATTGTCTTTTTCTATCTACTCCCTTATCCCTGAATTTTCCTATTAGATTTCTTCTTCTTCCTTGATTGCTTCCATTGTTCTTCTTCTCAAAAGTTGTCCTCTCTTTTATTATGTCTAATTTCTTTCTAATCTTCCCCAATACTTCTCATTGTACCTTTTATCTGACCATCCAAATAACTTTTTTGCTATAAATCTCTTTGGTAATTCTCCCCTTTTGAATATTATCACAAATAGTTACTTACTTATTTGTGTTTATGGATTCTAGAGCTTAAAGGGTCTTAGAAGCAAAGTTTAGATGGTGACAAAAGATGTTATTAAGTCTGAGGTCTAACCCTCAAACAAGGAATTCTTATATATAGGAAAGTAATGGTCTATGCACTAGAACAGGCCATTACATACTATTACCTATTGTTCTACATATAATAGTGCCTTTGTACTCAAAATAGCAATAACTTAACCATATGGAGGCTGTTCTTTGTTCTAATTAAAGGCAAATGACTATCTATGGGTAATTAATTAATGTCTATGTGCAAACATTAAGGACTTCATATCTCCACTAATATTAATTGTCTTGAGATTGTTTTAGGCTCATTCTGAGCATTATAAAGAAGACTTTTGCTGAGCCTATAACTAAAGTATCAATTGTGGCAGTTTCTGAGATATTAGTGATTTAATAAATGGTAACATGGTGGTTATCTGTTGATCTGCTTAATCATATTCCTATGCTAAGGGCAGCTTAGTAATAAAGTCTACTAATATATGCATTCACAGTTTTTCTGGGATTGAATTTAACATTAACTTTTTTGCTAGCTGTTCTGTGCGGTATTTGTTTTGCTGGTAAGCATCGCATCCTTCTATACCTCCTTTATTACTCCTGGCTACCAAAAATTACAAGTGACTAGTTCCACTATCTTCCACTGCTCCCTATGTTCTCCTACTAGCATATTGTTGTTACATCACAAGCGAACTTTCTGTGGAAGACAACATTTGATATACTTTATACCAATGGATTCTTAATTAGAGTTTACTCTAGAACCCTTGCTATAATCCTTAAAATGTAATACTGTATGATAAAGACATTGCATAGGTGATAATCGACCTAAAGCTCTATGTTATCAATAGACTGTGATAGTCCTTAATGATCACCCAAGGTGGATACTCAAAAAGAACTCAATGGAGTTCTTTGTTGGATTGCTTAACTACTTATACTATTTTACAAGTGGCTGTACAGTACTAGTCCACAATCACATGTCCTTCTGGAATGTTCTATGATTATATGACCTTGTCACATGATCAGATTACCTAAGTTCCCATGCTATTTATATCTTGACTCCATTGTATGACTTGATATTGTGGATCAAGTGTTCAAATATGTGGGAATTTATCTCCTTTTTGGGACTCTTATAACACTTGTACTAATACCTTGAGAGACAACTAGGATGACCTAGCATCAGGTTACTAAGAAAGTTACTAAGGAACTACACTCTAGATCTGTCAGTAAGCTAACTTCTGAGCCAGAATAAAGCCAACTGCTCTTTTATTAGTATTTGACAAGGAGAACTCGATAGAGTTCTTGTTAGATTTTTTACAATACTTATACAACTACTACATGGTCTGTGCACTACTTTCCCATGCCTATCATGTGACTGATCATGTGACATTGTGATATCCTATCATATGACTATGACTTTGTGACACTTGTGACATAATACTTTCCTGCACTCCCTTCTATGTAGTAAGTCCAAGATAAAAGAAAAAGAAAAAGAAATATAAATAATGACTTAGCTGTTTTGCTAAGTTATGACAAGATCTACCTTTGAATAGACTAACTTAGAAAGATGGCAGACTTGTACTCTAGAACCAATACTACTTAGACAACAAACTTAGACTAATAAACTTTGTGCTTGTAAATAAGTATTGATGGCATCAGATCAATTATATTTAGATAAATGACCTCTAGGATGTAACTTAGAGAAACTAGACATTGATTGGAACTTACTAACTATTTAACAGGTAATCAAGGAAGTCTATATTACAAAGCAGCATCAAGAGAATAATAAGAGAAGAAGGAAAGAAGAATATTCTAGAAAGAAGCAGTGATAAAGACATATCATCTTTGATGGGAAAAACTTAGTAAGGGGATATGTTATCATAAAGACAGAAAAAGAATGCATTATCAGTAGGATTTTGGGAGGACTTAGGACAGAAAGGAGTTGAGGGAATCCTAAAAGTAGTAATATTTTCCTTTTTATATTTTATTCCTTAAGTTTTAGGACTTTGTAATAACTTTAATATAGTATTCGGGGTAAGATAAAAGGGAAAGAACCTCTTGGCACTTATCTCCATCATCACTGTCTCTGGAATCATGAAATGTGAAACTATTGAGTATAAAAGTTTGGAGTTAGTAGAATGTCTTGAGCAGAACACAGAATATACCCAGAACTCGATCTAGAGAGAAATAGCAGATGCAACTTGGACAGGCTTCAGAGAGGACAGTAGGCTGGAAAAGCTTAGCTAGGTGCACACTTGGATTGCATCACACCTGTAAGGTTCAGTGTTAGGGGTATAGACAAGGGGGCAACTGAGTATGAAGGGTCTATGAGTGATCAACTAACTGTATTTTCTAGTTGAGTCTAGTTATGGTGTGTAAAGGTTGACACCTTAGAGAGGCTATGCAATAACAATCTAAAAAGATCTTATGTTTATTTTACAACAACCAACATATATTTTATTGGAGCTGCATATAATTTTACTTTTACTTATAACCTTTATCTTTGATTATCTCCTCTCAGACCTTTAGCATACAATTGGGAGCTGGCACATCATTATTTTGTTTGTTCTAGTGTGCAATTCCCTTTTGCACCCTTTTATTGTGATATAGTCTAATAATTTCTGCTCTAAGCTTATCATCTTTTGGTATATAGACTTTTCCTTTTTTGTATATTATACCATCAACCTCTCTCCATTCCTTATCTCTCAATATCTTCACTCTTGCTCATTTCATTTCTTCCATGGCTTTTACTACTTCATTGTCTTTTATACTTGACTCTTTTACTTTCTCTAGTAGATCTACTCTATCTACTATAATTTCTACTGCTTTGGTTCTTCTTACTTCTAGCCACTCTGATTTCACCAACGTCTTATTCTTGTTGAAGGAGTACAAAAGGGAATTGCACACTGGGACAAACAAAATAATGATATGCCAGCTCCCAATTGTATGCTAAAAGTCTGAGGGGAGATAATCAAAGTTGAAGGTTTATAAATAATTAGAAAAATAAGAATTATACACAGCTCTAGTAAAATATATGTTAGTAGTTATAAAAGGATTGTAAGATCTCTCTAGATCATCATTACATAGCCTCCTTAAGGTGTTAACCTTTATATACCATGACAAAAGCTCCTCTGGAAAATACAGTTAGTTGATCACTCATGAACCCTCTACACTCAGTTGTCCTCTTGTCTACACCCCTAACACCGAACCTTACAGGTATAATACAATCCAAGTGTGCACCTAGCCAAGCTTTTCCAGCCTGCTGTCCTCTCTGAAGCCTGCCCAAGTTGCATCTGCTATTTCTCTCTAGATCGAGTTCTGGATATATTCTGTGTTCTTCTCAAGACATCCCACTAGTCCTAGTCTTTTTACTCTCAATAGATCTGTATTCATGATTCCAAAGGCAGTATAGATAGAGATAGGAGTCAAGAGGTTTTTTTTCCATCTAACTATACTCTAGATACTATATTAATGTTATTACAAAGCCCTGAAACTTAAGAATTAAAATATAAAAAGGAAACTATTGCTACTTTTGGATTTCCTTTGACTCTTTTTTGTTCCCAAAATCCTACTAATGACATAGCCCTTTTCTTTCTTTGTGATGATGTATTTCCTTACTAAGTTCTTCCTATCAAAGATGACATGTCTTCATCACTGCTTCCTTCTAGAATATTCTTTTGTCTTCTCCTATCATGCTCTTGATACTGCTTTGTAATTCGGACTTTGTTAATTATCTATTAAACAGTTAGCAAGTTCCTATAAATGTCTAGTTTTTTCAAGTTGTGTTCTAGAGGTTATTTATCTAAATATAATTGATCTGATGCCATCAATGCTTATTTACAAGCACAAAGTCTATCAGTCTAAGTTTGTTATCTAAGTAGTACTGGTTCTAGAGTACAAGTCTGCCATCCTTCTGAGTTAGTCCATTCAAAGGTGGATCTAGAGCATAGTCCCTTAGTAACTTTCTTAGTAACCCAATGCCAGTTCATCCTAATTGCCTCTCGAGGTATCGGTAAGAGCTCTAGGTCAATTATCACAGGATCAGTATCTTTATCATATAGTATTACATTCTGAGGATTATAGAAAGGGTTCTAGAGTGAATTCCAATTAAGAATCCATTGTTATAAAGTGTATTAAATATTATCTTCCATGGAAAATTTGCTTGTGGCATAACATTATTATCTCTTTCAACTCTCTTTTTCTAGTCTAGCCTCCTGCTCAGACTATCTGCTTTTCCCATCTTACTTCCTGGAATGTGTTTTAGCATAAAATTAAACCTAGATAGAGCTTATTTTACTTGTCTCTGATTTAGTTTCTGTGCTTTCATAAAATATTTGAGATTCTTATGATCTGTCCAGATCTTGAATTTGACTAATGCTCCTTCCAAGAAGTGCCTTCATACTTCTAAGCATTTAACTACTGCTAATATCTCCTTGTCGTGAATTTCATAATTTCTCTCTGTATTGCTTAGAGATTTGGAGATGAAAGCCACTAGTCTCTATAGTTTGTTGGAGTACTTCATTAATAGTACTTTACCAATTGCATAATTTGAGGCATCGGCCTCCACTCTAAACTCCTTATCTAAGTCCAGTGCTGCTAATACTAGTTTTGCTGTAAATATCATGACTTGGCAAAATAGCTAAGTTAATATTTATATTTCTTTTCTTTTAGATTATTACTAAGGTGGAGTATGGGAAACATCACATAATAGTCACAGAATGGTCATGTCACACAGAGTCACAGTCACAGCATGTAACAAAGGAGTCAGCTGATGGACATAAGGACTATAGGAGACAAGGTGCATAGCTATGATAGTAATTGTATATATATAGTATAACAAATCTAATAGGGACTCTATCGAGTTCTCTTTGTCAATTGCTAAACAAAGAGTAGTTGGCTTTATTCTGGCTTGGAGTTTAGCAACCTTACAGTAAAGACTCATTTCAATTCATCAAACACTTTTTGCTGCTCTTGCCCCCACTGCCATTTTATGTCTTTCCTTGTTAAAATGTTCATTGGCCTCACTACTCAAGCAAAATCCTTAATAAACCTCCTATAATAATTTTGCAAGGCCTAAGAATTTCCTAACATCTTTTACATTTTTTGGTTCTAGTCAACTAAGTACACTATCTACCTTTTCTTTCTCTATTTCTATTCCATTAGGTTCTATAATTACTCCTAAGAACCCTATCTTCCTTACTTTTCACATGCATTTCTTTAGCTTGACATATAAGTTATTCTCTTCCAATCTCTTTAGTACCTCCTCTATGATCTCATCATGTCCTTTTTCTGTCTCTGTTCCTACTAACACATTATTTACAAATGCTGCTACTTTTCCTTTATTGATTAGGTCCCTGTCATGACTTAGCAAAATAGCTAAATTATTATTTAATATCTCTTTTCTTTTCTTTTCTTTTATTACTAAGGTAAAGCATGGGAAAATATCATGTGACAAGTCACAAGAGTCACAAAAGGTATAACAATGGTCACAGAATAGTCATGTCACAATGAAGTCACATGGAGACCATAGGAGATAAAGGAGCATAGCCCAATAGTAATTGTATATATAGTATAGTAAATCCAATGGGAACTCTATTGAGTTCTCTTTGTCAAATGCTAATAAAGAGCAGTTGGCTTAATTCCAGCTTGGAGTTAGCTCTCTGATACTAGAACTCAATTCACTTCAGAGCACCATCCACCTTGGACCTTGCTCACTCTCTTATCTCATCCAAATTAACCCTCAGCCACTGATTATTATGATCAGCAGCTACCTTCATATATAGCCAGGCCCTTGGCTTAAGGGGACTTGTCAATCAGTTAGGGATTGATGGTGGAAGAGTGGTACCAAACTTGGGTATCATTTCTAAGACCTGACCTTACAAATGAGTAGTGTCTAATAGTCTACTTATAACCTTTTCCCAGTATAAATCTTATGCTGTGACTCCATTATGAGTTGGTACATGCAGAGGAGTGACAGTTACCTTTAGAGGGCCATCTAGATTAGGGATCCCATCCATTGGGTGATAGACAAAGTACTATTAGGGTAGTAGTAAGTAAGGCAGTAGGTATCTGGTTGGGTAAAGATCTTGTGCTCTAACAGACATAGAACTAAGTAAGATCAAATCATTAACTCCATATCCTCAGAGACATCACCACAATGTCTCAAACACAATATAATTCTCTCATAAGCAACTTGCTCAATGAAAAGCATGCCCTCGCTAAATTAAGGACAGAATTTGAAGAAAGGAGAGGAAAACTGTGTCAATGTTATAAAGGGTTTGGGCACCTGGCCTGAAACTATAGGAACAAAGGAAGAGGAGGGAACAGTCATTTCCCAAAATAAGTTTGAGATATTGAAGAGTAGAGTAATGCAGTGCGGAGTAGAAGAAAGAATAATAAGGAGAGTGGGAGTAGTAGAGGTTCAGTGCTTTAAATACAAGGAGAAAGGGCATAAATGTAAGGAGTGCCCATTGTAGGTGAGAAAGAAAAGGGCAGTACATGTGGCAAGACCACAAAAGGCATAGTAAGAAGAGAGACTGGTGTGCTCTGTAAAGGGAGAAGTGCAGGAAAGAAGGTTGAGGAGAGTGGAGAAAGAAAAGGCAGCACATATAGCTAAGCCACGAGAAGCGCAGCAAAAAGAGTAGAGAAAAAGCCTGGTGTATGTCTTATGACAGAAGGTGCAGGAACATTGCAGAGAAGGTATACCTGATGAAACATGTCTATTAGAGTTGGGGTAGTATACAAGAGAGGTGATAGTAATATACATACAGTGTGAAAGATGTGGAGAAAAGGGATATCACGTGGAGGAGAATAGAGGACAGAGGGTGATCAAGGACAAGCAAAAGTAGTGTGGGTGTCAAAAGAAAGAGGAGAAGAAAGCAGCGTGCCCCACAGAGGGCAAAGTACAGCAAAGCAGCGCATAACCAGAAGAGTCAGAACACACAGCCAAAGAGGGGGGTAATTAAAGGGAGATCAAGAGAACCTTCAAAATGCTAAGAGAAGTGTAGATGAGTATTGAAGTAAAAAAATTGAATATGCATGAAGGCATAACTATAAGGGCACTCTTGTGTTATCACAAAGCCTTGACGACTTAGGAATTACTTGAGGTGAGTGTTTAGGAAGAACTCGATAAAGTTCTCCATTAGATTTGACTACCTACTTATACTACTTTATAAGTGGCTGTGCTCTACTATTACATGATCACATATCCTTCCAGAACATTCTATGATCACATGACTTTATTATGTGATATGATTACTTGATTTCCCACACTATTGATATCTTGTCCTTGTTATATGATTTGATGTTGGAGATCAAATGTTCAAATGCATGGGAAACTTTTTCCTTTCTGGGGCTCTCATAATATGGCCCCCCCTTCAAGATTCCTTGTCCCGAGGAACTTTTCCATTGTCTCCAGTTCTCTTCCTACCTTTTCTCTTTTTCCTTTTTGTACCTTCTTTTTCCCTAACTATATAGTAATTTTGCCATAAACTCCCTTGGCAATTCCTGGCTGAATTCCTTTTCTTCTTCTTCCAGCTCCTGTTGCCGAAGTTCTTCTGCCTCTTCTCTATACTCCCTCTTGAACTCTTCTACTAGTTCTTTTGTATTTCCTAAGTTCTTCCTATTCTCCCATATGTCTTCTTCTGCCGTGTACCTCTTCCATCACACCAAGAACTTTTCTTTTCCCCATACTATTCTTTTGTTCAAGATTTTCTTCATCTCAAACTCTTCCTCCCCTTCAATGATGACTGGCTTTGGTGGTGTCTTCTTCTGCCCCTCTACCTGTGGTTTGTATAGTCATACTCTACTTACATTTACTACAGGATGTATCCTAATTGATTTAGGTAGTTCCAACTCTACTGCGTTACTAGAGATGATTTCCTTAATCTTATAGGGGCCTACAAAGCGCTCCATTAGCTTTTCTGATCTTCTTCCCTTCATTTGTTATTTCAAGTCCTTTGTACTTAACATTACTAAGTCCCCTACTCTGTATTACTCTCCCCCCCCTCGTTTCCTATCTGCAAACTTCTTTATTTCCTCCTGCACTTTTCCTAGTGCTGCTTTTGCCTTTTCCTGGATTTTCCTCATTTTTTCCATGAATTTCCCTACCACTTCATACTTCTCTTTCCTTCTGCCCTTGAATCCCATTCTCGGATCTTGTCTGTAATTTACTTTGAATGGTGAGTTTTTTGTTGCTGCATGAATTTTGTTATTATATGCAAATTCTACCATTCCCAGCCAATCTAGCTATTACTCTTGCCTATGGTTGATAAAGACCCTCAAATACTGTTCCAACTCTTGATTTATCCTTTCTGTCTGCCCATCTGTTTGCAGATGATAGGCCATCGAGAGCTTGGTTTGAATTTCTAGTAAGTTGTTCACTTCCTTCATCATTCCCGTTGCAAACTGTGCCTCTCTATCTGATATGATGCTTTCTGGAAGCCCATACAACTTCCACACATGATCTTGAAACAGCTTGGCAAGTCCCTCTGCTGACGTTTTTTCTGTTGTTGCTATGAAGTGTGCCATTTTGCTAAAATGATCGCATACAACCAGAATAGCGTTGTATCCCTGAGCTAGGGGTAGCTTAGTGATGAAGTCTGCTGAGATGTGACTCCATAGCTTCTTTGGGATTGTGTTAGGCATTAATTTGCCTACTAGTGCCTTACTTTGATTCTTGTATCTTTGGCAAGTATCGCATCTATCTACATATCTCCCAACCTCCTTTGTTACTCCTGGCCACCAATAGTTTCTAGTGACCAACTCTGTTGTCTTCCATCTTCCTCCATGCCCTCCTACTAGGGTATTGTCAGCGTCTAAAGTCCGATGACCGGAATTAAGCCAACTGTCTCTTTGTTCAGAGTTTGACAAAGAGAACTTGATGGAGTTCTCGCTCATTTCTCTACTACTTATACACTTTACTACTGTGGCTATGCGCTTACTCTCCCATGGTCCT
>Ga0153958_1000352_pt1 | contig 11386 bp, 10 predicted proteins | sample TSFL042MetaG_FD_104719 | JGI IMG/M metagenome (GOLD analysis project Ga0153958, IMG submission 104719) | Attine ant fungus gardens microbial communities from Florida, USA - TSFL042 MetaG | ecosystem: Host-associated > Fungi > Mycelium > Unclassified | place: USA: Florida, Wekiwa Springs... | reverse complement strand
TTGTTCTAAGAAAAGGACAGATGACTATCTATGGGTAATTAATGAAGTCTATGTGCAAACATTGAGGTCTTCATATCTCCACTAATATTAATTGCCTTGAGGTCATTTTAGGCTCATTCTGAGCGTTATGAAGAAGGCTTCTACTGAGCCTAGAACCAAAGCATTAATCATGGCGGTTTCCGAGATATTAGCAATTTAATAGACAGTAACATAGTGGTTACCAGTTAATCTGCTTAATATCTTGGCCATTATTGATCACCTTGAGACGTGACTAGTATCGATCAAAAGGTCTTCTTAAGGGCTTTAAGCTGGCTTTAAGACTGTGTGAATCGTTAAAGAATTGGTGGAGATATGACTGAATGAAGTTTGTGACAAGAAGAAAGAAAAAGCAGAAAGAAGGGTAGTACATGTGGCAAGACCACAAAAAGTACACCAACAAAGGGAGCTGGTGCACCCTGCAAAGGGAAAGGTATAGGAAGAAGAAAGAAAGTTGAGAAGGGCAGAGAAAGAAGAGGCAGCATACATGGCCAAGCCATGAGAAGTGCAGTAAGGATGGAAAAGGAGTTTAGTAGAAGAGTTAAGAAAGAGGGTAGAGGAGCATTGTGAAAGAGATATTCCAGAAGAGGTATAATTATTAGAATTTGGATGGTATATAAGGGAAATGATAGTAATATATGTAGCATGTGAAAGATATAAGAAAAAAGGATGTTATATGAAAGAGAATAAAGGACAGAGAGTAATTAGAAACAGACAAAAGTAGTGTAGATGTTCAAAAGAAAGAGAGAAAGAGGCGATATGCCCCAGAGAGGGAAAAGTACAGCAAAGTGGCATATAGTCAGGAGAACCAAAACATACAGCAAAAGAGAAGGGTAGCCAAAGGGACATTAGGAGAATGTTCAAAATGCTGAGAGAAATGTAGATGAATATTAAAGTAAAAAAGTTGGATATGCATGAAGGTGTAACTGTAAAGACACTCTTAGACAGTGGTGCCACAGGGATGTTTATAGACAAAAGGATAGTGGCTAGACATGGGTTCAAGCTGCAAAAATTAGAAAGACCAATAATAGTCAGAAATATGAATGGTACAAATAATAATGGAGAAGTGATCACCTATCAGGTAAAGGTAAATATTTATTATAAAAAACATGTAGAGAGAATGAGGATAGATGGATGTGAATTAGGAAAGACAGAAATAATCTTGGGAATGCTATAGTTAGTAGCACACAACCCTAAGATAAATTGAGAGACTAAAGAAGTTAAAATGACAAGGTGTCCACCTCTGTGTAGTAGAGTAAAAATAGAAGAGAAAGAAAGGAAGAAAAAGGAGAAGAGAGTAGTAACCTTAGAAAAAGAGAAAATCATTAGATGGGTGATAAATGTCAGTAACTAAACTCCGATGACCGGAATTAAGCCAACTGTCTCTTTGTTCAGCGTTTGACAAAGAGAACTCAATAGAGTTCCCATTGGATTTTCTACTCTACTTATACAAATGGCTAACCCTAACCTTATACTAAAGTCCCGCGCTTCCGTATGAGTCACTTTTATCCCACGTGTCCATCAATAAGAAAAATAAAAGAAAAGAAAAAGAAAAGAATATTAAATAATAACTTAGCCGTTTTTGCCAAGTCATGACACCACCCTCCTCTTAGGTTTCCTTGTCCCGAGGAATTTTTTCTACAGTTCGTAATATAGGTCGACTATATTGCCCATCTCGTCTTCTTCTGTCTACTCTCTTACTCCTGATTTTTCTTTCTTGATTTCTTCTTCCTCTGGGATCGTCTTCATCGTCTCTCTTCTTACTGGTTTCTTACCCTTCCATTGCCTCCAATTCCTTTCTAATCTTCCCTAATATTCCTGATCATATCTCTTGTCTGACCACCCATATAGCGTCTTCGCCATGAACCTTCCTGGTAGTTCTCTTCATTAGAACGTATCTTCTTCGCGCTCTTGTCGCACCACATCTTCCATGTCTTGCCAATATTCCTTCTCGAATTCTTTGATTGCTTCTTTTGCATTCTCTAAATTCTCCCTTCCTTCCCAAGTATCGGACTCTGCTGTAAATCCTTTCCAGCGTACTAAGTACTTATCTTTTCCTCTTACCCGTCGCTTATTCAGGATTCTCTCTACCTCCCATTCCTCTTCCCCTTTGATTATTACTGGAGCTGGTTGCTCCTTTTTCTGCCCCTCTACCTGTCCTATATATCATTGTATTCTACTAACATTTACTACTGGGTGTATTTTTACTATACTAGGTAGTTCTAATTTGATCGCGTTTGAAGATATTATCTCCTTAACTCTGTAAGGACCAACGAATCTCTTTGTCAACTTCTCTGTCCTCCTTCTGACCATCTGATATTTCAGATCTTTGGTACTGAGCATGACCAAATCTCCTACTTTATACTCCTCTATGTCTGATCTCTTCTTGTTGGCATATTTCTTCATCTCTGCTTGCACTTTTCCTAGCGCTGCCTTTGCCTCCTCCTGTATTTCTTTCATCTTTTCAATGAATTTTTTTACCCCTGCATATTTCCCCTTCTTCCTTCCCTCGAACCCCATCCTAGGATCTTGCCCATAGTTTGCTTTAAAGAGTGATGTCTTAGTACTCGAGTGCGCCTTATTATTGTAGGCGAATTCCGCTGTCCCTAACCATTCTGGCCATTGTTCCTGCCTATGGTCAATGAACATCCTCAAATACTGCTCTAGTTCCTGGTTGACCCTCTCTGTTTGTCCATCTGTCTGAGGGTGGAATGCCGTCGACAATTTACTCTTGATCTCCAACATCCCATTCAACTCCTTTATTAACCCTGCCGCGAACTGCGGTCCTCTGTCTGATATGATGCTCTCAGGCAGTCCATGCAGTTTCCACACGTTGTCTCTAAACAATCTAGCCAGTCCTTCTACCGACATTTTCTCTGTAGTAGGTATAAAATGTACTATTTTTGTTAACCTGTCGACTACTACTAAGATCAAGTCGTATTCCTGAGCTAAAGGCAGTTTAGTGATAAAATCTGCCGATATATGCGTCCAAGGTTTCTCTGGAATAGAATTGGGCATTAACTTGCCCGCTGGCTGTTCTGTGTGGTTCTTGTTGCGCTGACAGGCATCGCACCCTTCCACGTATCTCTTCACTTCCTTGGTAATTCCTGGCCACCAAAAATTCCTAGTTACCAGTTTCACCATTTTCTACTGCCCCCCATGTCCTTCTATTGGCGTATCATGGTGTAGCCTAATTATCTCTGCCCTTAACTTCTCATCTTTTGGCACATAGACTTTTCCTTCTTTGTACATGATACCGTCTACTTCTCTCCACTCTTCATCTCTCAGCATCTTTACTCCTGCTCGCTTCATCTCTTCTACCGCTTTCACCACTTCGTCATCTTTTACTTTAGACTTTCTAACCTCCTCTAGTAGATCTACTCCGTCTACTATGATTTCTACTATCTTTGTCTTTCTCACTTCCAACCATTCTGGTTTTACCAATGTCTCGTCCTCATTGTCCTTTTCCACTCCAATTTCCCAGTCTGGTCTCCTGCTCAGACTATCTGCCTTCCCCATTTTACTCCCCGGAACATGCTTTAGTGTGAAATTAAATCTGGACAGGTATAAGGCCCATCTCGCTTGTCTTCTATTTAACTTCTGTGCCTTCATAAAGTATTCGAGGTTTTTGTGATCTGTCCAAATCTCGAATTTCTCTACTGCTCCTTCCAAGAAATGCCTCCATGCTTCTAAACATCTGACGACTGCTAACATCTCTTTATCATGAATCTTATAATTTCGTTCTGTGTTGCTTAGAGATTTTGAAATGAAAGCAACCGGTCTCCACTTTTTGTCTGAGCACTTCATCGAGAGTACTCTGCCAGTAGCATAGTTTGAGGCATTGGCCTCTACTCTAAACTCTTTGTCTAAGTCTGGAGCTACTAATACTGGTTTTGTTGTGAAAACCTGTTTTAACTCGTCAAAGGCCTTCTGCTGGGCCTCCTCCCACCGCCACTTCTTATCCTTCCTCGTTAGCATATTTAACGGCCTTGCTACTCGAGCAAAATCCTTAATAAACCTCCTGTAGTAGTTTGCGAGGCCTAAGAATTTTCTAACATCTTTCACAGTTTTTGGCTGTGGCCAACTGAGTACTCCATCTACTTTCTCCGCCTCCATTTCTATCCCATTAGGTCCTATGACGACCCCTAGGAATCCTATCTTCCTCGCCTTCCACATGCATTTCTCTGGCTTGACATACAAGTCATTCTCTTCCAGTCTCCTCAATATTTCTTCTACGACTTCATTGTGCCCTTCCTCTGTCTCTGTCCCTACTAATACGTCGTCCACGAATGCTGCTATCTTTCCTTCATTTATCAGGTCTCTCAGAATCTCGTTCATCATTGCTTGAAACGTTGCTGGCGAGTTTGTCATTCTGAAAAACATTACTGTCGGTTTGAAGGAACCAATATGCGTCGTGAACGCCCCCTTCCACTCATCCCCTTCCTTTATTCTTACATTATTGAACCCCCACCTGAGATCCATTTTGGTGAACACCTTCTTACTCCCCATGTTGTCAATTAATTCTGTAATTAACGGGAGCGGGTAGTTGTTCTTTATCGTCTAGTCATTCAGGTTGCGATAGTCCATTACCATTCTCTTGCTGCCATCCTTCTTGCCTATGAAGAACACTGGTGACGTTTGAGGGAATTTCGATGGTCTGATATACCCCTTTCTCAACTGGTCTTCCACAAAGTTTTGGACTTCTTCCCTCTCATTTTTGGATAGAGGATAAATCCTTCTCTTTTGTGGCTTAAACATCTCCTTGAGATCTATAGCGTGATCCCAAATCTTTCTCTTTGGCATTCTTTCCGACTCCACCTTCCCGAACACTTTCCTCCACTTCAAGAATTTCTTTGGGACCATCTCCTCGATTTTCCTGTGGTCCTCCTTTATCTCTTCCTCTCTTCCCCAGTCTTCTTTGTCGTCTATCGCCCATCGGACGATTTTCTCTTCTTCTTTTGTTGCCACTCTTTTGACCTTTTCCCTTTTCTGACTCCTTCCACCACACAAGAGTGGGCATCTCGTCATTTTAACTTCTTCCATCTCCTAATTTATTTCTGGGTTGTGGGCTACTAACCACGGTGTTACGCCGTACAAACTTTTAGGCCAATTAAGTGACATTCTAAACCTTAAATGAAGGAATAACCAGCTCGAGAGATGAGCTCGGCCCCCCAGAAATGTTCCTCTAGACGCCTAGTCATGGACTTGAGTATCTAGCTTGAGTAGCAGGGTAGCGGCTGTGACCACTGCTACATACGCCTCATAGACGCTCACTCAGGTGCCCCATATCAGATTCCTAATGGATCTCCCTTCTAGAAGTGCTCTCGAGGACGGAAACGAACTTAGGGCAGATTACGCGACCCGAGTGACATCATGCCGCAGTTGTCGGAGAGCCTATTTAAAGAAGAGTTACGATCAGATTTGAGCCGTCATCACTGATGGCTAATTATAGCAGGATCAGGAAGGTTGCACTGTCACGACATTGCCTCGTAGTGGCAGTGGGAGGAAACTGGAGGATAGAAGAAGGAGAAGTGAACCATAGAAGTAGGAGGAAGGACCGGGAAGCTGAAAAGAGGAGTAGCAAGGAGATTAGATGAAGAGAACGCGCGCGAGAACAAGACGGCTCAAGACCGCCGTCTCTGTCTACGGTCCATCGAGACGCTCAAGGCCTAACCATTGTGCGAGGAGGAGTCACTGGAGTAGAATTAGGGTGTTCGGGAGCAGATAGTCAGTGATCGGGGGGAGCACTGTACCATCATTACGGCCTTGCTAGAATTGGGAATTCGGAGGTTTTCTTTGTCTCACTTTCTTTGTTGTCTCTTTACTTTGTAATCATAATAAAATACTCTAGGGCACAGAAGGGAACTCAAGCATCATACCCCTCATCATTCCTCTCTGTAGCTCTAGAGCTTAACGGCTATTGCTGAGTGACTGAGTTCCTGCCTCTTCTGAGTGTCTAGCTTCCTTTCTTAAAACTTCACTTAAACTCTCCCTCGACGGGAATTCAAGCCCCAATGGACTTGGGCATTCGCTTACACTAGGAGTTTAATAGCTCGCTACATGTCATTGGAGTCAGCTTCCAACTGTATGGTCAGTTGAAGAAGAGCCTACACGACGTCATGGGAGTTCTAGGTAGTTCTGCTGTATCGATGGCAAGCCAGACTACTAGACTAGGTAAGGGTAGCAGTGTCATGACGCAAGACAAACGTGCGTCTTAGAGATCCAATTACGGTAAAATCTACCACGAGTGGAACTTCAATTCATTATCATTGTTCTTTTGGTTTCCTTTGGGTCATCTTTTACTCTTTTCCCCCTATTGTTCAGCTCTCCTTTTTTATTTGAATATCTCCCCAGTGTCTACTTGTTTAGTGCACAACTGTGAAACATCTCGGAGTCTTGTTATTTCCATTTGTTATCACCCTTGTCTCGAGATCAAATTCCCTTTGATCCCCCATCAACAGCATGCCCAGTATCACCTCTGTTTTCCCCAGGTCACATACATCCATCCTCATTCTTTCCATATGGCCTTTGTAAAATACATTGCACTCTACTTGGTGCGTAATGGCCCCTCCACTATTGTTGGTGCCGTCTACATTCCTGACGACTAGTGGTCTTTCTAACTTTTGCAGCTTGAACCCATGCCTAGCTGCCATCTGCCTGTCCATAAACATCCCTGTTGCACCACTATCCAAGAGTGCTTTAATTATTACACCTTTATGTGTATCTATCTTCTCTACGCCAATATTCAACCACACTTCTCTCAACATCTTGAAGGTTCTCCTGACCTCCTTTCGACTACCCCCCTCTCTTGCTGCGCTTTCCGGTTCTCCTGACCGTGCACTGCTCTACTGTGCTTTTGCCTCTCTGAGCCGCGCCGCTCTTTCCTCTTTTGCTACGCCTCTCGAGTCTCTTGTTCGCGTGCCGCTCTGTTCCTTTCCTCCTCTGCATCCACACCAACTTATCTTTTCTCTCTTCCAATAGAGGAGCGTTCCTTGTCCCTGATTGTCTTCCGCGTAACATCCCCCTTTGCCACATCTTGGGCACTTCAAATATGTGACGACGGCTTCTTGGTCGCACCACCCTAACTCCCACAACTCTGCATCTTGTGGCACTGTCGGTCCACAGTACCACTTTGCTCTCTCTCTCAACACCTTCTACGAACTTCTCTTCCACTCTTCTTGCTGCGCATTTCCCTCTTTAGGGCGTGCCACCTCATCCTCCTCTTCTCAGCTTTCTCTCTTCCTGCGCCTTTCCCCTGACGGGGCGTACCGGCCTCTTCTCCTGCTGTGCCTTTTGTGGCCTTACCACACGTGCCGTCTCCTTCTTCTTCACCCATAGAGGGCACTGCCTACACTTGTGCCCTTCCTCTCTACATTTGAAACACCTTACAGCTACCGTCCTCATGCTCCTTACTGCTCTCTCCTCGATTCCGCACTGCATTACTCTACTCTTCAACACCTCAAACTTATTTTGGGACATTGTTACCCCCTTCTCCATCTCTTTTTGCTTCCTGCAATTTCGGACCAGGTGCCCAAACCCTTTGCAACACCGACACAACTTCCCCTTTCTGCCTTCTAACTCTGCCCTTAATTTAGCGAGGGCACGCTTTTCATTGAGCAGGTTGCTCATGAGAGTTTTGTATTGGGTTTGAGACATTGTGGCGACGTCTCTGAAAGTACGGATTTAATGTTTGATCTTACTTATGCTACGTCTGTTGGGACGCAAGATCTTCACCCAACCAGACACCTACTGCCTTACTGACTACTGCCCTAATACTATGGTTAGACTATCACCCAACAGATGGGATCTCTAATCTAGACAGCCCACTAGTGGTAACTGTCACTCCTCTGCATGTACCAGCTCACAATGAAGTCACAGCACAAGGTTTATACCAAGAAAAAGACAAGTACTCTACTAGACACCACCCGTTTACGAGGTCAGGTCTCAGCGATAACACCCAGGCTTGGTGCTACACTTCCACCTGCAGTCAGTTAGGGACTGCAAAGTCCCCTTAAGCCAAGGGCCCGGCTATGTATAGAGGTGGTTACTGATCGTGGTGATCAGCGACCAAGGGTTGATTGGTAAATGAGATAAGAGTTTGAGCAAGATCCAAGGCAGATGGTGCTCTGTAGTGGAATCGAGTTCTAGTGTCAGTAACTAAACTCCGATGACCAGAATTAAGCCAACTGTCTCTTTGTTCAGCGTTTGACAAAGAGAACTCGATAGAGTTCCCGTTGGATTTTTTACTCTACTTATACAAATAGCTAACCATAACCTTATACTAAAGTCCTGCACTTCTGTATGAGTCACTTTTATCCCGCGCGTCCATCGATAAGAAAAATAAAAGAAAAGAAAAAGAAAAGAATATTAAATAATGACTTAGCCGTTTTTGCCAAGTCATGACAATAAATGATAAAGAGAATTGGGGAAGAGAAGAGAAAATCAAGAAGGACCATAGGAAAATTGAGGAAATGGTCCCAAGAAAGTTTCTAAGGTAGAGAAAGGTATTCAGAAAAGTAGAGTCAGAAAGTATGCTAACGAGAAAAGTTTGGGATCACACTATAGAGATGTTCAAATCACAAAAAGAAAGAATTTACCCTTTATTCAAAAACAAGAGGGAGAAAGCTCAGAATTTTATAAAGGACTAGTTTTGTTTCTTTGTAATAGGCATTTTTCCAGACTTTTCCATATAAGGCTTCTTTTCCTGACTAAGCTACTATTCTCAGCAATAATGCCATAGGACCATAGGCTTGACTCTTCTAGTTTTTGAGTAATTGGCCTGTCAGTAGTAACAATCTATATTCCTAGGTATACTACTACATAGTTAAGTAGCTAGCTTTTGGCAGTAAAGTCCTCTGTGTCTTTTCTGTTATCTATCAGGTGATTCTATCTTAGTCCTAATTTTGGGATGTGAAACAGTAAAATTTGTTTGATTTTAGACTTAAATCTATTTTGGGCCTCACACTGTCCCAAAGGCTAGGATCAGCTAGTATATTAGTATTACATTAGAAGGTGACAGTTAAGAGAGGAAATTCTGCTCCAACATGTTGATAGGCACCACTTTGCTAGGGGCACAAGGTTGAATTGGTACTAGGATAGGTTCTTGTGTCATGACTTGGCAAAATGGCTAAGTCATTATTTATATTTCTTTTTCTTTTCTTTTCTTTTCCTTTTATCTTGGACTTACTACACAGAAGGGAGTGTGGGAAAGTGTCACACATAGTCATAGTCATATAACAAGAAGTCACAGTAATCACATCTAATGATATTACATAATAGGTCATATGATAGGTATGGGAAAACAGTACACAGACCATATAATAGTTGTATAAGTAGTGTAGAAAATCTATGTCAGCGTCTAAAGTCCAATGACTGGAATTAAGCCAACTGTCTCTTTGTTCAGAGTTTGACAAAGAGAACTCGATGGAATTCTCGCTTAATTTTCTACTACTTATACATTTTACTACTATGGCTATGCACTTGCTCTCCTATGGTCCTCATATTACTCTAGTCATGTGACACTCTGTGACTTGTGTGACATGACCATCCATCACACCAATTGTGACATTGTGACAAAGTCATGTGATACTTTCCCACACTCTATCTTGTAGTTGTAAATCCAATAAGAAAAGAAAAGAAATATAAATAATGACTTAGCCATTTTGCCAAGTCATGATAGTCTAACGGGAACTCTATTGAGTTCTCTTTGTCAATTGCTGAACAAAGAGTAGTTGGCTTAATTCCAGCTTGGAGTTTAGCTTTTTTACATCTTGACTCTGTAAGTTGTTAATAGCTAGTTTGTTAATATCCATATTGTTCTGAATAGCTACTCTTTTAGCATAGTCCATGTCTGAAGAGGTGGAGGAGTCTGTTGGTGAAGGAAAGGGGCTTTGAGAGCCCCCTATACTAGCTCTTAAAATAGGATGACCCTGTTGTATATTATAGGTAGTGTTATCTAGCCTAGTAGAGTATGAAGGGAGAGAAGGGTTGAAAGGAAAATTGTTCTGAGCATTATACATAACTGAATCAGACTGTATATTTGCTATGTTACTCTCAGGTGCTACCATGGATAATGGTGGTAATGGAGTAAGAAGTGATGTCTGAAGGTAAACATACTATCTTGTGGTCTAGAGTTTTGTCCCTTCACAAATACAAATACAAATCATGATAACTAATATACCAACAAGCTCCCTTTCAATATCTAACAAGACGTCCAAGAATATACAATCTGCAGAAACACAGAGGACACATTTGCTCCATTCTCAGCATTTGCATAACTCTGAAAGACCACCCCAGAAGCTTCAGGTGGAGTAGTAATATACTACTATGTATCTAAAAGATAAGGCAACTACACAATAGTGGTAAGTGAAATAGTAAATGTCGGCTACAAGGAGCTCACCTCAGATAACACCTTCGGGTAATCAACTGAGGGACGTCGTTAGACTACTCAACTATTATAAAGACATGTGCATGCCAAATGTGTCCTAATAATATAATGTCTCAGTGTAACATGTCTCTGATGTGACTAAGTAGTATCTCTGAAGAACAGGAGAGAAGAAACGAAACCCGAAGTGCGTAAGTCCACTTCAACAGTATCTCACTCACAGTGTCCAGTCTGCTTGTTGCAGTATACAAATGCAGAATGCTTTTTCAACTGCATAAAACACATGTGATATCACATCTAAGGATTGTTGCCAAGGGATTGTTGCTATGAGGATTTCCTCAGACCAAAATTTGTGGTGGTTTGCATTACATTCCCAGACTCTCTCAGAATTCCTTCAGGAAGTCATCCAATGAATGATTTTTGCTCATGCTCATGTCACTCACCATCAAACCTTTGCCGCGTACATTTATAGGAAATGATGATGATGACTTGTAGACTTTCACACACTAACCCACCATCACCACTCCAACTTGCGAACTTGGTTGTACGATGGAATTCACTGGGGGCGATATACCAGGCTATTTTGACTCTTCTACATGTGTTCGAAAAGGACTCTGTCCAGTCACTCAACTCCGACCTCAAGGATCAAACCTCGTGGAGTCACACTCTTTGTATTTTGAGCAACATGGGAAAGGAAGCACGTACAAATTACTTTTGATTAATGGATTAAATTCAAGTTCGTATGGGTGGCAAGGACAAGTAGAGTGGTTCGGGAGTGGGAAGGCATTTCGAGAGGATGGTAAAGAAGAACAGTCAACGGTGCTGGTGTTTGATAATCGTGGTGTTGGGAATTCGGGGTACCCGAGGGGACCGTATACGACAAGTGGGATGGCAGAAGATATCATCACGTTATTGGACTATGTTGGATGGACCGGAGAAAGAGAAGTTCATGTTGTCGGAATTAGC
>Ga0153958_1000349_pt1 | contig 11418 bp, 17 predicted proteins | sample TSFL042MetaG_FD_104719 | JGI IMG/M metagenome (GOLD analysis project Ga0153958, IMG submission 104719) | Attine ant fungus gardens microbial communities from Florida, USA - TSFL042 MetaG | ecosystem: Host-associated > Fungi > Mycelium > Unclassified | place: USA: Florida, Wekiwa Springs... | reverse complement strand
GTGACAGTGTGTGTGATCGTCTAGTATAGAGTATATATACTAGCAAGCTGTCGTAGATGTACTTCACTTGAATCTCAACTTAGCTTCCGGGACTATCCACTAGCTTAAAGGGTGATCGCCTCTAAGTGGTTCCCTTACAGGAACTATAAAAGACTTACTATTAATTAAATAACTTAGTTTTGTTCTCAACTAGGATTTTCAGATAATACTAGTCCCTCTCCTCTTCTCTAGAGAACTTATCTTCACTGTCCAATAAATCTTTTGTTTCCTACTGGGCAGAGTACAAGGAGGCACAATCAAAATTGAGGCCAAGCCCACAAGAGAACTGTAAGAGAACACTCTTGGATAGCTTAGGTAACCTGGTATGGGTGAGTATTATCTAGCTTGCCCTCAGATCCTCGGAGCCTGCTATTTATAGTTCCCTTCCCTCTTGTTCTTGTTGCCATAGTTAGTACTATATAGCCTTATTAGGTATGATAGTTATTAGTGTCTTGATCTATGTTCCTATAGCAACTGGCGCATGGACCAAGCTAGTCTAGTATATATAGCTAGTGATGTATAGTAGAATACCTTACCTTAATATTGATTGGAACTCCAGGGCTATCTATAGTTCCTTCTTAAGTTCGCCTTTGCCACTCATACTTAGTGTGATTAGGGGTTGCCTATAAGTGATCCCCTTACAAGAATCCTGTATTGAACTACTAGATCCTAATAGTAGAACAAAACAAAACTACCTCTATACTCTCTTTGAGATTACAACCAAACCATGTCCAATTCTTCACACCCTAACTCACACTTAGAATAGTACCTTCGATATGATGGCACTCAGCCCTCCTCCCTTAAAGAACTCATCCTGACACCTGTTGAATGACCTCTTACTGCTACTCAAGAACATAATATGTGTCTAGTCTCCCAAGAACCAGAATTGCCAGAAAAAAGAGAAATTAACAAAATCACACTAGAAATTCCCCCAGCTTTACCCAACTTAATGTCTAACTCTACTTATAACCCCTTGTAAGGGGACCCCTCACACATGATCCTGGAGCGCCCTCCATTGCCTCCCAACATAATTTCATTGTGTAGCCCCTGGTTATCAAAGAATGGAATGCAAGGGCATTTTAGTATATATTGTAGATTATTCCCTCCAAAAGCCTCATCTAATTCTCTGAGAAATCTCCTGAAGGTGAGTTGTAACATATTCTATACTATAATTTAACTGAGGAATCTCCTGGAGTGTACCACTCTGGTCGCCCTTATAGCAGAATTAGATCTCATTATAAGAGCCCCGGAAATTCTCAGTGGACAGCTGCCCTCCAGTCGCCCTTTGCTAACAAACTCCGGCCCTCTGATCACTCCACTCCAAGAGAGATGTTACTCCCTGCAGACACCCCCCCAGCCATTGCTGACGCCTTGGGCTACCTACAGTACCATCTCCAAGAGTTGACTGAACGTCAGAATGCTTCAGAACACACCATCAACGCTACCCTTGTGGGCCTGACAGCCCAACTACAACAACTCACTCAGCTCATAACCACTCCTGCCCCAACAGTCGCTCTGCCTCTGATATCCATATCTCCGCCTCCTGTCAGCCCTTCTTCCCCAGTTCTGTCTGCCCTGTTTAAACAGCGGATGAGACCAAAACTCCCTTCTCCTCCAGACTTCTCCGGTGAACGGAGCTCCAGTCAAGCCTTCTTCAACTCCTGTACATTATATCTACGCCTGGTCCTGGAGCAGTTTAGCTACGATGAGAAGAAAATCTTATGGACTCTAGCCTTTTTCAAAGATGGATGAGCTGCAAGGTAGTCTAAGAACCTCTTTCACCAGGAGGTGGACACTGGCATCTTTCCCATCCAATCCTGGGCCCACTTCAAACAACAGTTCTGGAGTCAATTCTTTCCAGTCAATGCAGAAGCAGACGCCATTAACGCTCTGGAAGGCTCCTCATATTATTAAGGTAACTAGACAGTGGACGACTACCTAGACAGTTTCCTGACCTTAGTCTCTGACACTAGATACACTGACCCCTGGACTCTGGTAGTAAAGTTCTGCCAGGGCCTCAAGTCAAACATCCAGGGCCAGATCGCCACTATGCCCTTCAGACAACCTGCCGATACTGATCTGGAGGCTTGGTATACAGCTGCCCAGAGGATCGACCAAGCACAGTTAACCAATGAGGCTTTTTAATCCATGCTCCAGTCAACGACTACGGCCTCCATGTGCTCTGCTCTTCCTTGGTCTACCCCTCTCTTGATGTTCTACTTTCCTCAGTCTATTCTGCCTCCTATTCCATCGAGGCCCACTCTGCCTATACCGTCCAGAGGAATACCTATGGACGTAGACGTAGTCTGGAAGGCATGCTCCCTACCTCCATGAGGGTACTATTGGTGCAGAGAGGCCAGCTACCTCATAAAGGACTGCCCCTACTGCTTGGATGTCTGGAAGCTAACTGTGGAGCAATGGGAAGAATTGATCAAAGATTTAATGGCTTTGAAGGATGCAGTAGAGGAAGAGGAAGTGGGCTCCGCCCCAGAGGAGGATTTTGTTTAGTATGACCAGTGAAAAGTGCACCCTGGTCGCTGTTAGTAAATAGGTTTGCTGTATTGAATGTAGAAGAAGTCAATACAGATATCTGTGAACCTATAGACACACCTCTCCCCTCTGCTCTAGATAGAAAAGTCCTGCCTCGGAGGCCGAAATGGAAAAAGAAACTATCCAGACGACTCTCTACCAACACCCTTGATGCCCATGGAACATCTATCATCCTTCCTATCAAGATCAGTACCACTAACACTAGTGAGGTGCATTCTGTCAAGGCACTTTTGGACTCTAGGGCTACAGGCAACTTCATAGACAAAGACTTTGTCCATACAAAGGGTATTAGTACCCAGAACGTCTCTCACCCCATACCGGTGTTTAACGTGGACAGCTCCCCTAATGAAACAAGGCAGATCTCCGAAGTAGTAGACGTAGTTCTCTGTTATAAGACCTACTCTGAGAGGACGCTCCTCACCATCTCCAACCTCAGAAAGCAAAGCATGATCCTCAGCTACACCTGGCTCAAGGACTATAATCCAGAGGTCAATTGGCAAACCAGAGAAGTGCAGATGAACTAGTGCCCCCCTCGATGTGAAGGATGCCATGTGGTGCAAAAGGAACAAGCATCATGGAAGAAAATGGAGGCTAGAGCTGTCAACGTCTGCCAATCCAGACACTCTCTGGAGTATGCAGAAGACTGGGAGGGAGACAAAAACCCCCAGAGTTGCGAGGTTGAATATGAGATAGGGGATAGACTCTTCATGACGAGACTTCTCCTGGAGCCCGCCGCAGAAGACCTTCATGCTACCTCTACAATCTCCCAGAAACTTGCGAAAAGAGCCCGTTGGGCCTTGGAAATGCAGAAGGGACTTCTCACCCTACCCGACTATGCTAAAGGGTTTGAATTGGTGTTCACAAAGGAAGACTTCGACATCCTCCCAGAGCACAGGCAGTGGAACTACGCTATTGAGCTCATTCCAGGCTCGGAGCCTAAGTCGTTGAAAGTCTACCCCCTGTCTCCAGTAGAACAAAAGGAGTTGGACTCCTTCCTGGAGGAGAACCTGTGTACCAGACAAATTCACCCTTCCAAATCTCCTATAGCAGCCCCGGTATTCTTCATCAAGAAGAAGGATGGCTCACTCTGGTTGGTCCAGGACTACCGAGCACTCAATTCCATGACGGTCAAGAATAAGTACCCCCTCCCACTGATCTCTGAACTCGTATTGCAACTCCATGGAGCAAAATACTTCACCAAGCTGGATGTCCATTGGGGTTTCAACAATGTCCACATTAAGTCTGGAGATGAGTGGAAGGCGGCCTTCTAGACCAATCGAGGCTTATTTGAACCTTTGGTAATGTTCTTTGGAATGACTAACAGCCCAGCCACCTTCTAAACCATGATGAATGACATCTTCTGAGACCTTATAGTAGAAGACATTATAGTGGTCTATCTGGACAACATTCTGATCTTTACCAGGACAGAAGAGGAGCATGCGAAGGCTATCAGACAGGTATTGTAGGTCTTACAGGAGAACAAACTCTTCCTCTGCCCAGAGAAGTGTGAGTTCTGCAAGGAGTGAATTGAGTACTTGGGACTAGTCATCTTGGAGAATGAAGTTTCCATGGACCTGGTCAAGATTATGGGAGTCCAAGAGTGGTCTACTCCAAAAAACAAGATAGATGTGCAGGCATTCCTAGGCTTCATGAACTTCTACTGAAGGTTCATTCGGGACTTCTCTGCCAAAGCTCAACCTCTCTTTGACTTAACATGCTCCAAACAAGTCTGGACATGGAGTGGAAAGGAACAGGTAGTTTTTGAGGACCTCAAAACAGTGGTGACCACTGCTCTGGTGTTAATGTCCCCTTAGGACTCGGAGTCCTTCCAGGTTAAAGTAGATAGCTTAGACTTTGCCACAGGAGCACTCTTGTCTCAGCAGTCAACGACAGACGGAAAATGGCACCCCATAGCATTCTATAGTAAGTCCTTGTCCTCCATGGAGTGGAATTATGAAATCCACGACAAGGAAATACTGGCCATTATCTGTGCATTAAAAGAGTGGAGGCACTTTTGGAAGAAGTGACCCATCTGGTGGAAATCTGGACCAACCACAAGAACCTCGAGTATTTTATGATGGCCAAGAAACTTAACCATCGTCAAGCTCATTGGTCCTTGCATCTGGCTAGATTCGACTTCTTGCTTCATTACCGCTCTAGACGTACTATAGGCAAACTGAATATACTGTCGAGGAGAGCTGATCATGGAAATGGAGCCTCCGACAATGAGAACATTGTCCTCCTTCAACTGGAGTTCCTTGCAGTGCATGCCCTGGAAGGAGTGGAACTGACAGGCATGGAACAGAAGATCTTGTCCAACATATACAAAGGAAACCGGAATGGAGACCAAGAGAAACCCATCGCTAAGGCAACATGAGAGCTCCAACACTCCACCAATGGGACAGTACACTCCTTGGAGTGGTCAAACATAGATGGCCTGCTCCAGTTCCAAGGGAAGATATATGTACCTCAAAGTCCAGATCTACATAAACAGATTGTAGCCCTCTGCCACGACACCCACATCGCAGGTCACCCCAGACACTGGAAGACACTAGAACTGGTGTCCCAGAACTACTGGTGGCCTCAGATGTCTAGGTATATTGGCCAGTATGTAAGCACCTGTAATCTCTACCTCTAGATGAAACCCTGGTGACACTCTTCAGTTGGTGAACTTCAACCACTCTCTGTTCTGGACGTACAGTGGGATACACTCAGTGTCAATTTCATGGTCGAACTCCTGGAGTCCTCTGGACATAACACTGTTATGACTGTCATAGATTCCGTCTCCAAGAGAGTACACTTTGTTCCAATACACACAACAGTCACAGCGGAAGGAGCAGCCAAACTCTTTCTTTACCACGTCTGGAAGCTCCACGGTCTCCTGAAACGTGTTGTCTCGGACTGCGGACCCCAGTTCATAGCTTCATTTACTAAGGAGCTATACAGGCTACTAGGTATATGACTATTCTCCTCCACAGCTTGGCACCCCCAGACAGACAGACAAACAGAGCACGTTAACCAGGAGCTCGACCAGTTCCTTCACCTATTCGTCAATGAACAGCAGAACGACTAGTATGACCTCCTACCCATCGCAGAGTTCCAGCACAACAACCATGTCCACTCTGTGACGCAGCAACCTCTGTTTCTACTAGATACTGGACAAATTCCCCATATGGGCTTTGAGCCAAGCCAAGTCCTCTCCAAACTAGAGACAGTCAACAAATTCACGGAGAGGATGAAGTCTGCCACTAAAGAGGCCAAATCAGCGATCCACAAAGCACAGGAGGACATGACATAGTACTATAATTGAAAGAGGACTCCAGCCCCTATGTACAAACCAGGAGACTGAGTATACTTAGACATGTCAGACATCAAAACGACATGTCCATCTCCAAAGTTGTCACATCGCTGACTAGGACCTTTCGAAATAGAATGCCAAGTAGGACTGTCAGCCTACTGTCTCAAGTTACCTCACAGAATGAGGCAGTTGCACCCAGTGTTCAATGTCGTAAAGTTATCTGCTGCTCTGGAAGATCTGATCCTAGGGAGGAAACTGCAAGCCTTGCCACCACCCATTGTCATCGACAGAGAAGAAGAGTAGGAAGTGGAAGAAATATTAAATAGTTGCTGGCACCAGAGGAGATTCCAGTTCCTGGTCAAGTGGAAGGGTTTTAGCAGAGAACACAACTGTTGGGAGATAGCCTCCGATGTTAAGGCACCAGACCTTGTCACAGAGTACTATCAGAAGCACCCAGCTGCCCCAAGACATATCCACCAGACAGACTTTGACACTATTTTCAATCCCAGAACCATTGCTTCGAGATGCAGCAACCTTGGAGGGAGGGTAAATATAAGGGGACCCCTCACACATGACCCCAGAGCACCCTCTGTTGCCTCCTAACATAATTTCATTGTGCAGCCCCTGGTTACCAAAGAATGGAATGCAAGGGCATTTTAGTATATATTGTAGATTATTCCCTCTAGGAGCCTCATCTAATTCTCTGAGGAATCTCCTGGAGGTGAGTTGTAACATATTTCATACTATAATTTAACTGAGGAATCTCCTGGAGTGTAATGCTCTGGTCGCCCTTACACCCCTCCCCTAATACTGCTAACCTTGACCTGCACGCCTTGTTATTAGCACTCACTAACCAGACCAATAACCCACCAAAAAAAAGGAACAGGGGGATCAAAGAACCTGGTCCCTTTAGTAGGAGTAACCCTGATGAGCTTAGAGCATTTATCTTCTAGTATCAGATATACTTCCATACCTATGAAGGAAAGTTTAGGGAAGACTCAGAAAAAATTTTCTTTGTAATATCTTACCTCTAGGGGATAGCATTGGACTATTTCAAACCTTTCATCAGCAAGGCTGACCCTTCCCAGTCCTTTGACTTCTTAGAAGAATGGCTAGCATTTGTGCAGAAACTGTCTAACTTGTTTGGCTTCTACTCTCCTGAGGATGACAACAAAGATGCCATCATTGCTATCCTATTCCTAATTGAAGGCAAGACAGTGAACTATTTTATCCAGTTTGCAAAGTACCAGAACTGTAAAGGAACAGTACTAGGATCACTTAGATAACCTAGTAGGATGAGTATTATCTAGCTTGTCCTCAGATCCTCAGAGTCTACGGTCCATAATTCCCTATCCCTCTAGTTTAGGTCTGCCCCATCAGTACTATGTAGCCTTATTAGGTATGGTAGTTATTAGTGTCCTGATTTGTGTGGCCATAGTAACTGGCACACAGACTAGGCTAGTCTAGTATATATAGCTAGTGATGTATGGTAGAATACCTTACCTCAACATTGATTAGAGCTCCTGGGCTATACATTGCTCTTACTTAAGATGCCTCTTCCACTAACATTAAGCGTATCCTGGGTTGCCTCCAAGTAGCCCCTTACAAGAACTGTATTAGGTGGGATGACCACTCTCTTTGCAAGGTTGTCAAGAATGCTCTTCCTAGCTGTTAAGAATGTACAGAGTGGGAATGGAGTGACCCGGAGTGGAGCAGAGTTACTCTATGTCACAGTTGTGCTATGGACCAGTAGTCACATACTGTATAGTTTACTACTATACCAAAAGGGCGACATTAGCAAGGCTACTTGCTAACAAGGGTCCAGTTATTTATGTAGTTTATTTGAACAGGTATTTTGTTATACCTCCATGATACTATTTAGTAGTCACTTTTTGTGACACTCTTGTGGGAGTAGTCTTTAGGCTACCTGCAGAATGCTAATATTCTTCCTTTTTTCATTTTATTTCCTTAATTGATTATATTCCTTTATTCTCTTACTATTTTCACTTTTTCTATCATTTAATTATTTAATTATTAGAAAACACTCTAGCTATTACATAAGTTAGAGTACACAAGAATGTGATGTGACACAAAAATAAATATATCTCTTTTACCCTCAACTACTCAACCCAAAGACTACTTTTCTCTCTGAACTCGTCTACTTTCCCACAAATTGGAGCCCACTGCAAGGGGATAGTTGTCTATCCTCTAAACCTGTTACCAAAACATCTAACAAAAATCAGTTAGAAGATAGTCTTAGTGCTAGCACATTAAGGACAAGAAGAAGAATATACCCAAAGGAAAGACCCACAGAAGTTACAAGACCTAAGAAAGCAGCTAAGGAAAGCAATAAGCCTAAGGGATCTCAAGTAGAAGAAGAAAGTCTAAGGGAACACACATGAAGAGAATTGTTAAATCCTTCTGAAAATTTAATTATGTCAATGTCCATGGCTACAGGAGTATTGGGCATGCTAGCCCCAGGTTCAAGACAAGCCCCAGAATTTGATTCAAGGAATCCAGAAGAGTTAAAGGAGTTTTTGGAAGAGTTTGAGGAGTTGGCTAAAAGACATAGGTTGACGACAAAGGAGAAGATAAAGATGGTGGTAAAGTATGTGGACAAGGAGATGAAAAAGTTCTAGAAAAGACTAGAGGGATATGGAGACAACTATGTGATGTTGAAAAGGAAAATAATGGGAGCTTACTCAAAGACCCTTCTAGAAGACAAACCAACAGTGGCCAAACTAGTCAAATTAGTTAAAAAGTCAGCAAAAGGGAGCATTGAAGATGAAGAGGACTTGGACATATACTACAGGAAATTCTGGATTATCACAGCAGACCTAGTGGAAGTAGATGTTATCAACAAAAAGCAACATGATGAATACTTTTGGAAAAGACTCCCTCAAGAGCTGCAATATACAATAAATGACTGTTTAGAGGCCTGAGACCCTGACTTTGAGAGTGACTAGGTCCCAGAAGTAGAAAAGGCAATAGAAGCAGGCCATTTTATGTTGAGGAAGGTGTCAGCAAGAGGAGGATGGAGGCAAACATTGAGGAAGGGGAAGAAAGAGAGAAAGAGAGAGTCGAGTGATGAGGAGTCAGAGGATGAGGTGATTGGGGTGGAAACAGGGTTGGAATTGAATAGTAAGGAGGAAGAGAGGAAGAAGAGGAAAAAGTCTACAAAGAAAGAGATAAGAGTGAGAAAGATGCAGTTTGAGAATGAGGGGAAAAAGAAGAAAGAGGGGCAAGAACAGGTAGACGAACTCACCAGGAAGCTCCTACAGTTGAATGTGAAAGATGACGCATATACAATGGCTTATGCACAACTATTTGTTCTGGTCCTAGAAATGACCAAAAATCTCCCCCTACCCTCTCGTTTTAGAGCTTCTACTGTTGCAGTGACAAGTGCTGCTGGGGCACCTACATACCCTAGATATTCCCAGCCTTTGGCCCCTATGCCTTGAGATTTTTCTTGTCATTTCTACAAGAGAGTGGACTGTCATTTGAGGACATGCCCAATAGCTGAAGAATATGTTTAGTTATGATGGGTTTTAAGACAACAAAATGAGTACTATATACACCTAGATGGGTTGTTGATTAATGCTCACCATCCTGGAGGACTCAAAGGAGCAATAGATGCAAAGCTCAAGAAGAGGGCCACACCACTTCATTTGACTAGAACAACAACAACTCCTACAAAGCTTAGCTCATTTGTTGAAGCTACATAGATAGAGGAAGAAGAGTTGGTATAGGGGGCTATGGCAGAATTGGAGAGTGAAAAGGAGGAGGTTGGAGAACTGGTGATGATAAGAGTACAGGGGAGAAAGGAAGTAGAAAAAGAGGCAGATAAGAGAGGGGAAGGTGAAGAACAACAGACCAATAGAAGTGGGAAGGAGAAGACAGAGGGGATACGGTAGCCTGCCTACCGTCAAGAGCTACGAATTGCAGATGCAGAGGTGCCATATCATGTCTTGCAAAGAATACTAGAGGTGGAAGTGCCTAATATCTGAATTCGAGACCTGTTGGCACTCAGTGAAGACCTGTGACAGGAGATGGTAGACCAGACATATATGCAAAACAAGATGCTAGCAGTTAGAGCTACCTTAGCTACCATGCCCAGAACCCCACTAGAGTTTGTAATACTACTGTAAGAGGTGGAGGTGGTAGTTATGGAAAGATAATAAGAGTTGGGGTTATTAGATGAGGGATCAGAGATTGTGATTGTTTAAGAGGACCTATGTGATGAGCTGGGGTTAGAGGTAAACAGAAAGAGAAGAATGATGATGCAAACAGTGAACGGAGGGAAGGAGGAGTTACAGGGATATGTGGAGTACTTGGAATTGGAAGTGGGAGGGGTAAAAACATATGCACATGTGTTCGTGGTGCAGTCAGCACTATACTGGTTGTTACTGGAAAGACTGTGGCAAAAAGGTGTGAAGCTGGGGAAGATCGAGTGAGCAAATGGTAGTATGGAAGTGGAAATTTTGGATCCGGGGGATGAAAGGAGATGGGTGTTAGTACCAACAAAGGAAAGGGTTGGGAACAGGTTGAGGAACGAGATGTTGGTGGTGAGAGGTAAAGACAGAGAAGAATGAATAATGAGAGGAGGAAATGATTCTCTTATGGAGGTGGTCCTTGCATCATCCTTTATATACAACAGTGTGGCACAGTGCCTAGCATATAAGAGGGTAGCTGTAAAGGTCTGACTAGTGCCAGGAATGATACTATCAGGCATAAGGATTGTGAGACAGTTTCCAGAAGATCCCCTAGAGACCTTACCATCAATATCTCCATACCCACCCTTGTTTGTGCCGGGGATCTGTCTAACAAAGAAGAGAATGGAGGGCATAGAACTATTGTCTAATGCTTTCTTGTGGCCAGATGAGAGGCAGCTGGTGGCACAGGTGCTGTAGTTGAATGAAAAGGGTTTAGCATGGGACAAAACAGAGAAAGGGAGGTTTCATGAGGATTATTTCTCATTGGTGAAGATCCTGGTGAAAGGGGAAAAAGAGGATTTAACTGTGATAAGTGTTACAAACTTTATTCGGCCATATCTCCACCAATTCTTCGATGATTCTCACGGTCTCAATGGCTACAGAAAGCCCATGAAAAGACCTTTTGATCGGTACCAGTCACACCTCAAAGTGATCAGTATTGGCCGAGATATTAGGCAGATCAACTGGTAACCACCATGGCACTGTTTATTAAATCACCAATATCTTGGAAACTGCCACGATCTAAGCTTTGGTTCTAGGCTCATCAGAAGCCCTCCTCATACCACTCAGAATGAGCCTAGAACAATCTCAAGGTAATCAGTATCTGTGGAGATATGAAGGCCTCAATGTTTGTACATAGACTTCATTAATTACCCATAGATAGTCATCTGTCCTTTTCTTAGAACAAAGGACAGTCTCCATATGGTTAAGTTATCACTATTCATAGCACAAAGGCACTACTATATGTAGAACAATAGGTAGTAGCATGTGATGATCTGTCCTAGTGCACAGACCATCACTTTTCTGTATATAAGGACT
>Ga0153958_1000348_pt1 | contig 11443 bp, 15 predicted proteins | sample TSFL042MetaG_FD_104719 | JGI IMG/M metagenome (GOLD analysis project Ga0153958, IMG submission 104719) | Attine ant fungus gardens microbial communities from Florida, USA - TSFL042 MetaG | ecosystem: Host-associated > Fungi > Mycelium > Unclassified | place: USA: Florida, Wekiwa Springs... | reverse complement strand
TGTTTCATTGGGCGTATCCGGAATAGCACGGATGACCAGATACTTGCGACCTGTCAAGACCTCCGGTGTGACCTCAAAGGGATCAATACTTGACCCGGCAGTGGTGGCAGCAGCCAAGGCTGCATGGGACCCAACTACTACCCCACCAGCTTCTTGAGCAATAACGATGCCAGCCTTATGGAACAGATAAAATGGAGATATTAAACGAGCATTTCGAGCTACTTACGCAGACATCCCAAGGCCTTGTTGTGCATAAACGTGGTACTCAGAAAAGAAGAAATGGAGTCTACTCACCAACAACCAATTTCCCTATAGTCGCATTGCATCAGAGTCACGCGTTATGTTAGAGATATGGCGCAAACAATGACACGGCTCACCAATATAGGTCCAGGCCACCTTGAGCGACCATCGAGTAGTTAAGGGCTGCACTACCCAAGGACCGTATAGAATGAGCCATTCGTCCCCCAACAATACCGTCTGCAGGATCGCCTGCGAGACGTAGGAATGAGTCGGATTTTGGTATGAGCGACTTGTTGCCACGATCGGAGCCCCATTCAATAGCTGAGAAGGTAAGTCTTGATTTTTATCCCCTGTACAACGCTTGGCGTACCCAAAAGAGCCTTCTGTAAGGAGGGAAGGGGCTTTGGCTTGGTAAGGGGTAGCTTCAGAGGTTGGCCATTGCCACGAGTGAGGAATGCTCCTTGACCTTCGATCGCAGTGTACTAGGTACGAGAGTAAGCGGTTTCTTCCAATGCCACCAACTGCTACGCACGAGATGGTCTAGGAAGGGGTTATATACGACACCGATTACGGGCCGCTTTCGGTAGATCAGCCCAAGAGAAATACACGCGAACGGGAAGCCGTGGATAAAGTTCGTGGTGCCGTCTGATTGATAGTTGGTAAGTTGCAAGTGAGATCGGTAGATGGTAGCCTTACCGATCGGGTCAACACAGTACGTCGGTTCATCCGTGAGCTCACTCCGTGCCCCAGATGAGTATGACTCCTCCCCGACACTAGGATACAGAATGATGAGGTTCACCCAGCCCCGCACGAATTACTATAACTCACAACTTGAAGCTGGGATAAGCCTTGGAAATTTCGCTCTTCACAAGCTCCTCAACAGCGACATCATACTCAGTAACGAGATCGACAGAATTCTTCTTTTCATTGACATCTGAAGATGACTGGATGGCTTGCGAGCCCTCAAGGATCACTGTACCGGCAGTGCGGGCAAGCTTGACGGTGAATGTCAAGATGGAGCGCAGGTCGACGGAATTCAATGTCTGTGGTTCTGATGTCATGGTGAAGGTTTGGAAACAAAGGCGCTGGAAGCTGGAAAGTGGAAACAGTGGACTGCTGAACAGTCATAGTATGTTCACTGGATCGATCAGATGCCATGTATGCAAGATTCATACAGTGCTCTACTTGTCTACAAGAAACAGTTTCTTGAGCTAATTTAGATTGCCAACTTGATATACAGCGAAGCTGGAGAAGGCCACAGATTCAAGTTGAACTTGATCGCACATAACGTTGGCACCGCGAAAATGGTAACTTTTTCTCATACGCCAACTTCACCGACGCGCGTCGACACATGCGGACTATTACAGACCCGTTCTCCTCATACCTCCTTCCTGTAAATCATGTTCTTGACGCGTTCCGAGTACGGTATGCTTACTCTGACGGTTTGACGATCTGATACTATAGGACTGATCGTATTCGTAGATCGAGGTGTTAACACATTCTCCCCAGAAGGGCGGCTGTTCCAAGGTGCGTCAAGCAGCTTTCGACAACCACAGACTGCGCTCTGAACAGGATATAGTCGAATATGCTATCGAAGCTATCAAGGTAGGCACCATGTCCTGCATACAATGATGTCTGCTCTTCATCTAACCCACCCACTTTAGCTTGGATCGACAACAGTCGGCATACGCACCCCAGAGGGCGTGGTCCTCGCAGTAGAGAAGCGCGTGCAATCCCCGCTCCTAGAATCAAGCTCTATCGAGAAGATAATGGAGATCGACACACACCTGGGATGCGCCATGTCTGGCCTCACAGCTGACGCTCGAACGATGATCGACCATGCGCGCGTCACCGCCCAGAACCACGCCTTCACCTACGACGAGAGAATCAAAGTGGAGAGCGTGACTCAGGCGGTGTGCGATCTGGCTCTGCGATTCGGCGAGAGTGTGCATGACGAGGAGGCGATGATGAGTCGGCCGTTTGGCGTTGCGCTGCTTATCGCTGGCGTCGACGAGCTGGGGCCTCAGCTGTGAGTGCAAATCGAGCGAATGGCTTTATTTGAGCTGATCTATCTGTTTACATTGGCAGATATCACACTGATCCCTCGGGCACGTTCATGCGGTATGATGCAAAAGCCATAGGGTCAGGTTCGGAAGCAGCACAAAGTGAGCTACAAGACAAGTGGCACAAGGTAAAATACCAGCATACTCCTGAATCTCGATACTCAAGGCGTCATCCCAACAGCAAATGACGCTACTTGAAGCGCAAAAGCTGACGTTACGAGTTCTGAAGCAAGTCATGGAGGAGAAGCTAGATCACCATAACGTTCAGCTGGCACAAGTACGTACCTGCTCACCTTCTCTAGCACGTCTTCATAACCAACTTTACAGGTCACGCCGCAGAAAGGATTTGGGATATTAGATGAAGTGCAGCTGAAGGAAATTATTGATGCCATGTAATGTTTCATATAGATGGCAATAGTGACATGGCTGGAAATCAGATTTATGTACTAAATCGCGGACAAACCTATATTCATGCCACTTTCCTCGCATCTTCCTTGCGTTCGGGTGAAGGTAAGAGTAGTGAATGATATTATTGGTATGGAAAGTTCTGATTAGCAGAAGGGTATGGTAAATCTGGAATACTAGGTCAACAATTGTAATGCTCGAGGCATGGTATACATGCTGAAAAGATGAGATAAAAGAACAATAAACTTCATAAGAGAATGCTTGGGATGAAAACAGTTGTGAATAACAAAGATTATACATAAATTCGCGAGTGACGGAGCAACCCGCCGAAGAAACGAGTTGAAATATCCCAGTGTAGCGCGAAAAGAGATATTGGCATAGTGGCTAGATCAAATGAATGTTTTTCAAGTTTGCTGTAATGATGATATCTCGTACTGAAACGAAGTGATAAGCAACCAGCTTCTGAAGGGGATGTCTCACGAACCATTCTGTATGATAGTGGCTGTCCTCCTAGTATCAGTGACTGATGTGAGATGAACTGATGCGTGACGTAAGAAGCGGACCCTTTCACTGTTGAAGTTCACCTACTCTTGAATTGCCTGTCCTTGTTTGACGATAATTTGTCGTGAATGCTACCGAACTTGTGAAGGAAGTCTGCACAGAAATATTTATGAAGCGCCCATGATGGGAAGCATTGTTTCCACCTACACTTTGATACGTTATCATAATCGTTTGGTCTATCGCCATAGTGCGGCATATGGTGGTTGAGACGGACCCCGCTCTTCAGCTTAGCCTAAGGAAAGAACATCAATATTATCGTCCTGTTCGATAGAAGAAACGACAGACCTGTAAAAGATCGACCTTGTTTAGGAAAAGAATGATGCTGACGTGTGAAAGTAGCTTGTTTGACACGACGGACTGCCATAACATCAACGAGTCTTCTAATCTGTTCACCGTTGGGTCCTGTACGCTCGGTTAGAACAACAGAGATGATGACATGAAATGAGCAATCGGCAGCTAACCTCAACTAATACCTGATCGAAAGCGGATATAGGTGCCAGAAAAATAATTGCATTCACTACAAAGTGATCAATGAATTGCTCTGCGAACTCTCAAAAAATTATAATTACCATCTTCGAAGTAAGGTGCCCAAGCATGCCGCTGATTTCGTGCACCCCCTACGTCGTAAACCTTCCAAGTCATAACCCTGCGCTGACCATCGGCAATTGCAAACGAATGTTCGACAACGCCCATAGTCTTGAGCCGGGCTTTCAAGACATCCTCTAAATATTGTTAAGAATGGCACATGTCAACAGTTAATTGACCTACGGTCGCTCGGGAAATACCGCAGAGCAGTGATACGAGATATTTCATCCAAAAAGCTGTGAACAGTCAAGAATCAATTCAAGTCGATTAGAAGCCACTCACAAGCCACCGCTCTCTTCCAGTCTGATCTGTTTCTCTCGCAGGCGTTGTTTGACATTGGGATCTTTCCATAATGCCAACATTGGCGGAGCGCATGCATTGAGGACATGGACAGGATCATTCGGATCATCCCACCAGCCCTCAATCTCATTGGTGTGGGCGCTCTTAGGGCTCTTGATCCGGTTGCCAAGAGAAAAGGCTTTTTTCCAGTTCGAGGTATGATGGACGCTGACTTCTGCATTCTTGGATTTTGAAGAGCTGTTACTTGACCCACCAGGTGAAGGGAGGCTCGTTGATGGTGAAAGGGGAGAAAGTGGTGATGCGTATGGGCGTGTGGGGGGGATTGTGATAAAAGGGGCTGGTCGTCCGTTCTTGCCAAGGGGAATCTGGTTATAGTTACTACTTGCATAGAGACTCCAGTCAGGCTTCGCAGGAGAAGTGTGGGTAGGCTCGTCTTCATCAGGAGATGACAGCATTCGGATCAATCGTTCCTCGAGGTCCTTCAGAGGTTCCAGTGCACTACGATATTGGGGATACTTAGGGACCCTGGTGCCTGAAACGACAGAAGATCCACGAAGCGGGGAGAGCGGGGAAGTGTGCACAGTCTCCTCTGTTTCGTCTGATTCTGGGGAGACAGCATCAAGAATGCTGGAAATGATGGGGATTGTCATGCGTGATAATAACTAAGTTTAACTTGAAGGCTCACCGACGAATAGACCGTACGAGGTTAAGGTATATCACCGCTCTCCATGCGATTCGCTCAGCATGGAAGGAGGCAGTTGCATGCATCAACTGAAATTCTAGGATGAAGTCAGTCGGTCATACGTAGATACCACATGGTGCGAGAATGAAAATAAAGTTCTATACCTCCCAGCCGATTGATTTCACTCGATAGCGTGCAAAGTGCAAATATGCCAAAACGATCCAAAAAAAAACAGGATCTCAGCGCAACGACAAAGCATTATGTGAAGGTCGTTTGGACGAGAAAAAGACGAAGGATAAAGTGGGACGACTCACGTTTTAGAGTTGTACTCTTCCCACTCTCACTTTGACCGAGGAGCAAGATTTTAATTTCAAGTCGAGCCTTCTTCTCTTTCTTCTCTGCGCGGAGCATTTCATCGATTCCATCGCTCACCCGTTTGGCCTCTGACTCTGCTGCCAATCTCCTTTCTCGATCTGCGAGGCTCTCGTTCGGAGGGGGCATGAGCGCAGCAGCGAAGGGATCGGAAAGGGATCGGCGCCGGTTTGGCTCAAGCGGCCGCGCCATTGTCCTGGACGACAAAACGGGTTTGCAAGACAGAGATGGTTGAAAGAGAAAACCAGAAACCTAATCGTGCTCGAGAAGTGGAATTTATAAGTGCAACCAGGCTAAACAAGAGCTAGTCGTTGACAAGCATTTCCAAAAGAAGGTTTCTTTTGGGTCCCCTTGCACGTGGCAATTTTATATGAATTTTTTTTAAATACCAAATTTCCATTTCCATAATGCCAGAGTCGCTTCCTGGGCGATATTACTTCTGAAATAAGCAGTCCGATGCGGACGCATTTAACCCGCCTTCGCAGGAAATATCCGACTCCGGTTTCTTCATAATACCCCGACTTGTCCCTTATCCATGGGAAAGATCATTTCTGTCCACCGCGGCCTCCTGTTCTAGACGACTCGAGGGTCGACGAGGTATTCGCTTTGGTACTGCGAGAACGTGTCTGGATCACTTGACACTGACCAGTTCACCCAAACTGCTCTACATACTACGGTTAGTACTTTTTGTAATCGTCACCATCAAATAGAACTCGGTTTCCTGGCGAGTAAGATCGCTCCTTTAGGTATTTAATTCTCAACACACTTTGTTTGCTAATCTATTCACATTCAGGAACAAGCTCTTCCCTGACACGTTCCTACGTATGCGTTAATAGCACATTCTCCGGGACGGCGGTGCCATTGCGATCCTACCGTGGGCTGAGAAATGATCTTGATCTCATTTTGTTGCTGCTGCAATTACACAGCGTGGCTAACAACCTAGCCCACTGACTGGCCCAGGGAATGTCGGCTGATAGCCTGATACACACAGTGAGCTAGTCGATTGTATCTCGGAGATATCCCGCTTCGTAAACGAGAAGAACTATGCAGCCCCACCTGACTATTTCTCCATCAAGAAATATTCTCAAACGTCAGACCCTCACCATCAAGGGGCACCGAACGAAATCCTCAAGAGCATCATGGAGCAGCTTTCATGGGAGTGTCGCATTCGCCCTTCTGCTCTTTTTCTTTTATACCATTCAGACACCTTGTGCTCGTTCTGCGTCTCCTGGGGATAGCACCGCTCCATTGGAGGAGATGTCGTCGGGACCAATTTCTCAGCATGCGCTTCCCACCTCGGAATCAATATCCATGCCCACAGAACCCCCATCCGTGCTCACAGGGCCACCTGACCCGGCAAGCACATCTTCATCTTCTAGTCACACTTCAAGTGAGACTCAAAGCCCATACCAGCAGTCTACACAACCATCCAATCCACCAGCCTCACCGACGTCAGAGTGCACTCTTTCGTCCCTAGAAGCAGGTCCGTCGCTCAAATCACCCAGTCAGACCAGCGCTTCAATAAACGCAACCCCGTTTGATATCCCATCATCGTGAGTTTGTCTATTTTGACACTTTCGTAGCCGTTTTGTCGGAATTCTCACGATTTGGACATCACAAGGGTTCAGGATACGCTGCCTACTTATAATGGATCAGGTACCAGCACGGTGGTGCCGAAATTACCCTTCCCTTCATCACTCTCATCGATGAGCGGTAGTAATGGGGAGCAGACAAAAGGTTCATCTCCGGGCGGCGGAATCAGCACTCCTTCATTAACCGTGGTCCCAGGTGGGACACCTTCTCAAAACAGTCCTCCTACATTTGGTCCTACAACTTCAGATATTGGTCCTAGTCTGAGCATCCCGTCAGGGGTCAGTCTGTCGCCCCCCAACAATGGTCCTGGGCCAGGAGCTCCTTCAATCGTGACTTCAGTACCTTTGCAATCACCCACAAAGTCACCTGTAACGTCGATGCCCCCTGTTTTACCCGGCCAACAGACACCCGGTCAGTTGCCTTCATTGACGACTTCGTCAACTCCAGCCGGTTCTATAACCACGACATCGACATCCTCGTACATCACTCCTACAAAACCGGTGTCCACAAGCTCTTCTATCTCTTCTAGCATCTCAACCTCTACCGATTCAGCCACTTCTACGTCTTCTACGTCTTCCCAGTATAATGATCCTTCTCAAAGTATACCCACGTCCATGATTTCTTCCTCTCAGTCTTTGTCGTCGAGCACAGTCTCCCCGGCCAACACACCTAATTCAGTCAAGTCATCAACTACCACTTCAAGCTCTACGGATTCAACTACCCGAACGTCTCAGTCTTCCAATAGTCCTTCTCAAACCACCACCAGTGCGCCCACGTCTACGATTTCTTCTTCCTCTCAGAAGGGATCTATTTCATCTATGTTGTCGAGCGACACTCAAAATCCCGCCAAGACATCAACTACAACTACCACTTCTAGTTCCTCCGTTCTTACCAGTTCATCCACGTCCACGTCCAAGTCTTCTAAGCAAAATGATCCCAAAACTACCGCAGCTACACCCACGTTAACTTCTTCCTCTCAGGAGGGATTTGTTTCATCTGTGTTGTCGAGCACAGTCTCCCAAACCCAAAATACCGCCAAGACATCGACTACTGCTTCTAGCACCTCCGTCCCCATTGGCTCCACTACTCCCACTTCCAACTCTTCTAAGCAAAAGGATCCTCAAACTAGCGTGACTACCTCTCACGATGGATCTATCACACCTATGTCGTCGACCACACTCCCACCAGACACAACTAATGGACCCACAAATTCTTCCGCCACGGCATCGTTAGCATTCACTGATAATCCACGAACATCAACTGGGGAAGCCCCGTCGTCGTCACCTTCTAGCATGGAAAATTCTTCACCTACCTCATCTCCTGACAAGGTTCCCACTGCTACGACTTCGAATTTTTCTACACCCGGACCCATCGACTCCCCGAATACAACGTCTCCAACGACGGAGGCTGCACATGGAACCACGTCGATCGTCTTGGGAGCAAGTGCCCCAACGACTTTTGTGCATGTTCCCAGGTAAGATTTTCCAAGTTCATACTAGAATAAATTGACCTTAGTATCTAATCCTAAGCACTGTCGAGGCACCTCAGGTTGGCTTAGTTTCAGCGACGTCGACGTCCATTCCAAAAGGGGAGAGTCTATCCTCTTACACAATTACCTCGACAAGCTTCTCTTATTCGACATCCATCGGCGTATCATCAACTTTCATAGAAACTTTCACTATCACGTCAACGTTTGTTACCTCGACTTGGATACCCACGTCGGGAGCAACCACCAGGTACGCTATTCCAGCCATCTTCACACTGCGTATAATCAAGCAAGGATAAAGATCGAAGGAAGCCGCTGTCATTGGCGGAGCTGTAGGGGGTGTCATGGCCCTTCTGGTTCTTAGTGTCGCAGCGTGTTGTTTCATTCGCCGTAGGCGCCGTTCGCGTTACCATCAGCAACTTCATGACAGCGACCTTACTGCGCCACTCTCGCCCGAGGCAATAGAGGCGATGCGTGAGACTCACTCATACAGTCCTACGTACGACCTCGTTGGAGGGCAAGTTATGAGTGAGAGCCAGCACGACATGCATCGCACCTCTGATTCCTTCTCATCGGCCTTTGCTCTCCCACGTCCCGCAGCTCTTACCTCGGAATTTCATGCTCGTAACTCATCTGGCTCAGTGTTTTACGAGGATGTCAGCGTGTCGAACGATGGATACGCCTCCTCAGACGAGGGATCAGAAGGCACCGAAAGAGGTTTCGTGAGTGCGCAGAGTTTGTATTCATCCGATGATGGGGAGCCCAGCGAGAGTGCCGGCTTAGGTATTGTGATCGGGTCTGAGTTGAGCGTGGATCTCGACTCGTATTACACCGCAACTACTACGCTTGCCCCGTTGTCACACACTCCTGTGATCAATGATGAAGAGTCGGAGAGCCCCGGACCAAGCCCTTCATCATTCCCCGCTCCTCCCGGCTCAAATCCCTTCCTCGAAATGGCTCGAAACATCGATTATCCTGAATTCGAGGCCTCTCGGGTATTGCACGGTATGGATGCTGTGTCGGCTGCATCGGAATCCGCGGCGTTAACTCCAACGGAATTCCGAGCACAACAAGAGTCTTGGACAGCGGCTGTAGCGGCTGCAAGCCCCACGGATGCAGAAACACCAAAAGCGACTCGGAGCCTCAATCCGTTTACAGAGGAAAGTTACGTCGTCGATGTGTCCAGTGACGGCTCAACGGAAGTGCCCGTGCGGCCTGCCCTGATCACGCAATTCAATAATGGATCCGTTATCGACATTGTAAATCCATTCACACGCAAGACGTCCCAGGAAGGGCTTAGCGATGACTCTAGGAGCAGCGGAAGCCGTGAGACGGTCACCATTCCGTACGCCTATACTGATCCGTTCGAGTTCAAAGACAAGGGCAAGGGGAAAGCGCACCTGTCTGCCGACTTGATGGGCGACGCACGGCGCAACAGGTTATCAAATGCTAGCTCGGGTCTCGAGTCCCCAGAGAATCCAGTAAGTACTATCCTATGCTTTGGGGAACCCACACTTATAGATGATGTCTTCAGTCACAGTGTGGCATTGCACTCTAGACAGGAGAACGCGCGCGGCTCGGAGCGCTGCGCCTCCAGTTGATAATTTTATAATTTATTTTATCTGGACACTCTCATTCGGACACACATCGTCCTCTGTAAAGTATCTAGACTACCATCACGATGATAATTTGATCTTGGCATGAAGCTTGCGTGAGTTCTTACTTACTAGTTCGGTACTAGATTCAAGCGTGACACCAAGTACGTATTATGTCACGCGTGACGAGACGCGTCCGATAGTCGCGACGATGAGTATAACCCCCAATCCCCCTCGCTGGCAACCTAGCACTGATCCCGCATCCATCGTTGTCCCCGGTCTCGACGCCAACGCATCTTTCAATGACCAGATTGATCAGATTGAGCAGTTGATAACCATTAAACTGCAGGTTATCCTAACTCTCGTGTTTCCTCTTGATGAAACGCTTACGAGTACATCAGAACATCGATGCGAACTTCTCGAAGATTCAGAATGTCATGGCCACAAGACTGCTACCATCTGTGAAGCGGTATGCTGTGAGCACTGAACCTGTGCGGGAAGCTGCAAAGGTAACTTTTTATTTCTCCATATCGACGAGACCTAACCTATGATCCCAGTTCTGGACATCGTTTTACGAGAAGGCTGCACAAGTTCATATTCCTACATATGAAGACCTCTCCTCTTTGCACGAACAGCCGTCGGGAACAACATCCCAGGCCGAAAGTCTATCGCCTGTCCAGCCCGACAGAGAGGCGACTCCTCAATACGATGAAGAAGGATTCACAGTATCATCTGTCCAGACTGGCGGAGAGACTACATCTCAGTTTAATGATGGAGATTTTGCAGAGTCATCTACCCCAGCTCGCGCCCATAACGCGGATGATCAACCTTCCTGGAATCCATCACTAGAGTTGTCGTCCACCTCGGACTACTCGTCAGCACCAGACATACGGTCTAGAGCTGGACTGGGACTGATACCACCACTCGGTCTGACACCCAGGAAAGACTTACTCCCCGCACTGGGGAGAACACCTGGAAAGGAGGCCGCGGAGCGTATACGTCGTGACCTTCTTGGAGATGTTCAATCTGAGCATAGTTCTGTCCGAAGTAGTGCTACTATAGACCGGTTTGAAGGCTTCAAGAAATTCGGGTACTCCATTCCCGAAGGTACAGAAGATACAATGTCTACGATTCCCACTCCACCATCCATAACACGATATACCCGTCATGCCTATCCCTCTGCGTTTGAAAACACTGACTCAAGCTCCAGTTTTGCAAGCATGATGCGCAGGGCGGGACTTAGTGCACCGGAATCGATATCAAAATCGCACTCTACTACATCTCACCAAAGTTTTGACACACCACTGCTCACCACTCCTTCCCAACCCCAAGCCCTATACACCCCAGATCAGCACTCTGACTCTTTCCATTTCCAGCACGAAGAGCTTAGCACAATACAGCCAGGCGGTCCCCGCCTGGATTCCGACTCTGATTCCGACTCTCTCGGGGACGAGCCTGTACACACAGGACTGCCATCGACAGCGTTCCTCATGGCCACTGCGCGAAATCAAGACCCTGACGATTCATTCGGCTCATCCAATTCAAACCACTCTAGTGACTC
>Ga0153958_1000347_pt1 | contig 11446 bp, 14 predicted proteins | sample TSFL042MetaG_FD_104719 | JGI IMG/M metagenome (GOLD analysis project Ga0153958, IMG submission 104719) | Attine ant fungus gardens microbial communities from Florida, USA - TSFL042 MetaG | ecosystem: Host-associated > Fungi > Mycelium > Unclassified | place: USA: Florida, Wekiwa Springs... | reverse complement strand
TCACCTGACTTGATGTGTAATTCCCTGTGGACTTGAAGTTGGCACTCTGTCACTTACAGTTGTCCACAGGTGATAGTTAGCTATTGTCTCTTTCAATAATGTCACTTACAGTTGTCCACAGTGCTACTGAGTTGCTAGGACCTCACAGCTGTCACCACTGCCCAGGTTCTAACACTGACCTCCTTCTCTTTGCTTTCCTCCTCAGAGGAAGAAGAGGGCTCAGGAGATACTTTTCTAGAGTTCTCAGTAGCTGAGACACTCCTGAAGGAGCGTCTAACAGTGCAATGAGCACGAGAGCGTCCTCTAGGATGAACGCATTTACTAGCTCTAGAGCTGGTACGAGAAATAAGGTTGAGTGAGTCTGAAGACTCACCAACACTAGTAGGAGTAGCCTGGGAACCAGGGGGACGAGCATTGGTAGCATAGGATTTATTCTGAATATTCAATTTAACCATGGTAGTAGTTAGAGGGGAAAAAAGGATGTGATGTTCTTCTCTTTACCTCTTTTATGTCTTCTCACTCCTCCATATTCCAATTCCCTTCCACTGCCATTGCGATACAACTCTGTGATGTCTTGACTATCTTGATTTTGCTATAATTAGCCATCAGTGATAATGGCTTGGATCTGATCGTAACTCTTCTATGAATAATACTGCCAGCTGCTGAGGTATGACATTGCTTGGGTCACGTTAACCTATCTAAGTTCGCTTCTGTCCTCGAGAGCACTTCTAGAAGAGAAATCCATCAGAAATCCGATACGGGACACCTGAGCAAGTGTCTATGAGGTGTATGTAGCAGTAGTCATAGCCACTACTCTGCTACTTAAGCTAGGTGCTCGAGTCCATAACTGGATGTCTAGGGAACATTTCTAGGAGGGCCGAGCTCTTCTCTCAAGCTGGTTATTCTGGTTATTAGGGTGCAAATTGTCACTTATTTTGCCTAAACGTTTGTATGGCATGATATTGTAACCAACCTTTGAGTAACACATCCAAGTCAAGAGACCTATCATGCCTAGAATACAGAGTCAAATGAAACTAAGAGAGATGAGACTGAGAAACTACCCACAGCACAAAGAAAAGAGAAATCAAGTGAGATACTCATAGAAGCTTAGAGGGCTCAGAGAATAGGCAATCCTGAGAAAGGAAGGCAAAAGCACTAGGGTGCTCCTTTAGGAACTTGACAACATTACTTTCCTTTATGGCATGTCTACAGGTCACCCTCTTCTAGAAATAGTCCCTGTATTGTTTACACCCCCTTTTCATAAGGATCTGGTATGTCTTTTTGCTTCTATCTCTCTCTAGAGTCAATTTTCCAATGTATTCCTTTTTCTAGAGCTCTACTGGATATCTCAAATGTCTAAGTTGTCTTTCTTCTGGCACTAAGGAGCACCATCCCTAGCCTCCTATCCCTTGTTCCAATTATACTGTTGCCACTGCCCTCCGTTATAATCTCATTGAAGCTTCTCAAGCTTATGCTCATTGTGATTCAACTCATATGCCCCACTGTACTTATCAGCAGTTGGCTTCTTCTTGGCAGTTCTAGGTAGAACAAACTCATGTGCCCAGCTTTACAAGCAGTCAGCATATATCTTCTTATTTTTTTCTTTATCTTTTTCTCTCTAATTTTCTCTGTAGACATCATGTCTCATCTTCACTGTCATGCCATACAACAGTTTAGACAAAATAAGTGACAATTTTCACTGTAATACCCAGAATGACTGGCTCGAGAAACTAGGTAAGAACAGTAGTGTCACAGCACAAGATAAACATGTGCCTTAGAGATCCTATTATGGTAAGAGTTCGCTCGAGTGAATACTAAAAACAGTTCTTCTTTCTTAGGTTTCTATTTAATATGTTTTGGTTATTCTTTGGACATTTATCTTCAGTAAGCTCTCTATTATTTGATTTATCTCCCCAGTGCCTACTTGTTTAGTATACAATTGTGAAGCAGCTTGGAGATTTCACCTCTCTGACCTCACTTTCACCTTTGTTTTGTGATCAAACCTTTTGATCCCTATCACTGCATCTTAGGATGCTCTTTTTAAAGCTACTTGCTTTGCTTGTGATCTCAAGACTGGTCTCTCATCTCAAGCTGCTGCTATGAAGCTCTTTGATGCTCATTTTACTTTTGTCTGCTCATTCCACAAGGGCATTGCTCTTTCTGATTTCAGTGGTGACCTTCCTGATTCACTCACATTTAACAAGTAACATGTACCAGTCCTTCAAGACATGCAGTCTCTTCGTAATTAGCATTCTTATAAAGGTAAAGGTCAGGGTTGAGTTTTCTGTTTTATTTTCTCTCTTTAAATACATCTTTTGTCTATTTTTCTATTTTTCCTGTATCTATTATTTTTATTTATATATATACATCTCTGCTGTAATGGTTTTCTGCTTTATGTAATACATGAGTTTCTTATTTTTGTATCTCATGTCATTACTCTGATCACTTCTAAATATAGCATGATTTTGCAAAAAATTCATGCAAGTCCAATTATTCTTTCTTTTTATGTCTCTGTTCGGCTCAACTTTTTCTCTTCCTCTACTATAGAAAAAAGATGTCCTCACCATCTCTCTAATGTTCTCCAGGCTATCTACTCCCTGGAGAATGTGGCTTACAACTACAAAGATGCCACTGAGGAGCAGGACCATCTTTTCTCTCTATATGACTCCTATATATTTGTTTGGTCTGCTAGGTAGTCTACCTTGTTGTACATAATTCTGTCTACTTGTCTCATAGTTCTGCTCTATATTCTCTACTCAATTGTATTTCTCATTTATTCCCAATCAAGCAGCTTTGTTGTTGACCCTTCTGTGTGAACTTCTCTATCTGGCTCTGCAATAAGCTCTAGTAAGCTCTCCTCAGATGTATCTAGTAAGTCTTTCACTTCTCTCTCGAAGTCAAACTTTCTTCTAGAGAGGTATGCTAGTACTCTAAAGACTGCCACTTTGTTCTGCCACACTGAGCCATCAAGTTCAGCTAAGATATAAGTGTCACCTTGTAATTTTCTCATCACTACTATAGGCCCTAGATACCTTAGTTTCATTTTCCTGTCTGCCAATATTTCTATAGCCAAATTCTTCACCAAAACCAGACTTCCTAGCCCTAGATTAAACTCCTTTATCTTATGTTACAGGTCTCTTTCTAATTGTAAAGTTCTTCTAATCTTCTTCTTAGTAACTTTCTCTCACATTTCTTCTACATGAACAATATGCTTAGCTAATGCCATTGCTCGTAACCCTATTAGCTTCTTTCTAGAGAGCATTTTCTCTGGGTATTTGATTAACCATGTTGCCTCTATTATGTCTAAAGGTATGGTCGAATGGGCACCCATCACCATAAAGTATGGTAAATACCCTGTCCCTTTTCTTATTGTAATTCTATCTGCCTACATTATATGGTGTAAGTACCAAGTCCACTTCCTAACATCTTCCTTTGTTACTTTGTATAGCATCTGTCTGAGATCCTAATGTGGCCTTTCAACTATACTATTTGCTTGTGAGTTATAAAGAGAGATTGTCACTCCTTTTATTCCGTACTTCTCTTCTAGCTACTTTACTGCCTTCTTAAATAGGGCTCTGTTGTTCATAACTATTTTTACTAGACTTCCCTATCTATATATAATATCTTCAAATAGCTATTGTTCTATAGATCTAGCATTCTCTTCTTTTAGAGCTTTGGCTTTCATCTATAATGTCAAGGACAGACAGACGGAGTGCAGAGGACTAGAGTAATAATAGAGTTATACTCTGGAATGATGTACTAAACTACTTCGGAGAATAGATGGTACTTAATAGTGATTGCAGAACCAGAAAGAAGGCTCCAGCAGACAAACAAGGACATCAGAGTGGAGAACGACTTGTTGAACGGTCTTGGCTTCAACTTATGTGTTGCGCCCCGGTCTCTGGTCGTAAGGTTGGTCGTGTATTTCGGAGTGAGGGAAGTCGTCAAGACAGAAGTCCTAAGTGGGCAAGTGGAGGAGTTGGAGAGGATAAGGTATGATTAGGACTAGTTGACGTTAATTTACAGACTGAGGAATTACATTGTAACTACACAGTACTTATAGGAAGTCTAGAATAGGAGGAGAGTAGTCTACTATGCTATTTTACTATTATTACTTTTAGAAGAATTATTAGGAGAAATAAATTATATAATTATTATATTTCTGGAATATGACATATAATGACAGTCCACATTTTCTATGTACTATATATTTATAGCCATTTGAAGGTAGATTCATATGTACTATATCTACATGTAAAACTTAAAAGATCAATGGTGTATACTGTAAGGGCACACTTGGAGGTACACCAGAACACACTCCAGTATAGTAAAGGAGGTGTCTTAAGTCAGAGCGATGGATAGCCCAGAAGCTCAAACTATTGTTGAGGTAAGGTATTTTACCATACATTACTAGCTACTTATACTAGACTAGCCTGGTCTGTGCGCCAGTCGCTATGGACACAGACATCAGGACAATAATAACTACACTACCAGATATAGCTATGTAGTACTGTGATGGAGATCCAAACTAGAGGGAAGGGAACTATAGACCACAAACTCTGAGGATCCATAGGAACACTAGATGATGCAAACCCTACCAGGTTATCTAAGCGATCTCAGGGTTGTTCCCTTACATATACGTTACTACTGGTGATAGCTCTAGAGTTCTTTTCTGTCTAACTTGATACATGTGGTAGGTTCTAATATACTACATGGCATTTTCTTCAATTTCTGGCTACCAAAATCTCTGCTGAAGCAATTTATTGGTAGCATAGCCGCCTCTGTGTCCCATCTCATCATGGCATGATTTCAACATTCTCATCTAGTCTTCTTTAGCCACAACCAATTATAGGCTGTCATTTTTTGTATTTTTCTTATATAATTTCCCATTTCCTTCATTTGACCAATAATATGAAGCCACTCTTATCAAACTGGCTTGTTCAGCTATTAGCTTTCCAAAAGTTCTCTTACTCTTGGTTGCTAATAGCTCTCTTATCTGTTTTATTCTTTTATTTGCTCTTTTCACATAGTCACTTTTTCTATCATCATTATACTTTTTACAACTACTCTCTAGATCCTGCCTAGGCTCTTCACTAGCAGTTTCTAAGAATATATCTCTTGTCTTCTTAATACTATTACCTCCTCTACTATCTTTTACTAGATTTCTCTCTAACTCCAATAAAGGCTCTTTTTCTATACTTTCGTGATAGAATTCCTCTCTAGAGTCAATTTCTTTATAAAATTTCTCTAATTCCAATGGATCTAAACTTTTGAGGTCTTCTTTTCTTATTACTATATCTTCTGCCCCATTGTTCATACCTATAAGGGAACAGCACTAGGATCGCTTAGATAACCTGGTAGAATGAGTATCATCTAGCTTGTCCTCAGATCCTTGGAGTCTACAGTTCATAGTTCCCTATCTCTCTAGTTCAGGTCTGCCCCATCAGTACTATGTAGCTTTATTAGGTATGGTAGTTATTAGTGTCCTGATCTGTGTGGCCATAGTGACCGGTGTACAGACCAGGCTAGTCTAGTATATATAGCTAGTGATGTACAGTAGAATATCTTACCTCAATATTGATTAGAGCTCCTGGGCTATACATTGCTCTTACTTAAGATGTCTCTTCCACTAACGTCAAGCGTGTCCTGGGTTGCCTCCGAGTAGCCCCTTACAATACCATCTTGAAAATCTTCTTGTAGCAGATCTTTCAGATACTATTTTTTTTTAGATAGACCATTTGGCCCAAATATCTTTCTTTTCTTATATATAATCTCAAAGAAGAAATTAATCCATATATAATCTACCCATCTATTTATAGTGGCATTTGGTATCTTCCCTGGGTTATTTAACATTCCCATTAGATACTTGGTGTCAGTTTTCACTATAAAATTTCTACATCCCTTAAATAAATAAATCTCCTATTCTAAAGCTCGTCTCAGTCTACATAGCTCTCACTTTGGCTGAGAATATCTCTGCTGTTGTGGATCTATTAATAATGAGTTAAACTTCACATAATGGATCTTCTTAGGATCTTTTTTATCTCTCTGGTATATATAATATCCTACTGCTCTCTACAACGTATCTACTACTAAGACTAGTGGCTGTTCACTCAGGAACTTTGGATTTCTCATATGAAAACAGTTTTCTATAAGTACCTTAAGCTCTTGTTGTACTTTCTGTTGTGTAGGCCCCTATTCAAATAGAATACCTTTCTTAACTATCTTATATAAGAGTGCCACCACCATCACAAAATTGGGTATATGATTTCTGCATTGCACTGTTGTCCCTAGAAAGGCCCTTATATCTGTAGTGTCTTCACAAGGTCCCCAGTACAATATTTTTCCAATTATATCATTAGTTGGTCTCTTTCCTTCATATAAACACTCAAATCCTACTATAGTGATATGATCACTACATATCGCCATCTCAGAACCTGAAAAGATCCCTCCAGCATGCTTCATTCTTTACAGTATTCTATTAATATTTTCTAAATGCTCAAACACAAATCTTCTAATCCCCGAATTTCAATCTAGAGTCTCTACTCTGCCTTCTGGTAGCTCATACCTAGTCTTAGGACCTTTAATCGGCATATCATCAATGTATAGTAACGTATACTTGGATATTTCGTCCCTTAATATATATATCATATCATTATGAAAGATAGACACCAAATTCGTTTATCCCATAGGTAGGGTAACCAATCTTAAAGCTCCAAATAGTATCTGAAAGGTAGTTAGGTCTCTAGACTGTTCTGCCAGTACCCTCTTATCATATCCTACATATAAATCTAATATTCTACTACAGGCTCTTCTTGCAAAGTGTATAGCTAACTCTTTGGTTGCTGGCAGCAGTTCCAAATGTACAATCGTCACTCTGTTCAATGGCTCTAGACTGTGAACTATCCTTAAGCTCTTGCCATCTATCTTTATTACACAGAACTATAGGATGAGTTAGATGATTTGTAAACTCCTATATCTATCTTTCTCTTAATCATTTTGCATACTTCTTCATAAATAGCTGGGAGAATTCTGAAAGGCTTTTCTACCCATGGAATATGTGCAACTGTTGGTATCTCTACTGGTGAAAAGTACTTCTCCTTAAATTTTCCTCTCTTTGTATCATTCTATGCAAAAGCTTTGTTCTGTTCTCTTACTAGCCAATATATTAATTTTCTTTCTTCTGGCCACAAGAATCCTTCTTTATGCACTATATCCAACTTCTCCTTTCTCTCTAGAGTGTAATGTCCTCTAGGTTTGAACTCTGGTGGATGCTCTGGTAACTTGGGTATTCCTTGTAAAGGATTACCCACTATCTCTCTCATAATTCTGAATCTCTCTAGTAAGGTTCCCAATACTGGCTTTACCTTCAGCACTACTGGTTTATATTTCTTTGCAAAGCAACTTATAACTTTCTTCTCTATTTCCTCTAGATTACCTATTTCCTGTTCCACAGCCATCCAGTGTCGTCGAAGAGCATCAGGTTCTCTTATCTCCTGCATTATTTGTCCTAAAAGTATTGTTTTTTCAAGATTGGCTTACTTCTTTCTAAATACAATAATCTTAACTTATCCATAGTTAATGTATTTCCTTTTAATAGCAGAACCTCACTAACGAAAGGACTCCTATCTTAATTTAGTTTAATTATACAAGGAACCTCTCCTCTGGTAAATAGCTTAGATTTCTTGAGGCTCACTAAAAATTTGCCAAATTCTCCACTTTTCTTGGTAATTCCCCTCTTTTATATGTCAGTATCACTACCTTATTCCTAGTATTCAGACAGGTAATACATGCTGTCTGATTTCCTTCCTTATCATTAACAATCCTACTCTTTATTATAGTGTCAAATGGTCGCCCCAACAATACTGTATAAGGCGCCGCTTCTATTACATGTACCTGTAAGAGTATTGTAACTTCTCCTAGAGTGAAAGGTACATTTCTTGCCAATCTGCATGTTCTAGATAGGGATTCATTCACACTCTGCATCTGGATGCTAAGACTAAGATTCTAGCTAACTTTATTGGTAGCGGTTACTTTCTTGGTCATTGAGACTATTTGTGAGCCGCTTTCCAATTCTCTTTCTTCTATTGCAAATACCTGACAACTATGCTCTTCTGGACTCAATTTCTCTAGGAACTGTAAGACTAGATCAGCCACAGCCCATACTTCAATGACCTCGCCATCCTCTATCTCGATGACTTCCTGTCACTTCTCTGGACTCTTTAGACTGTTAATCAACACCACTCTCTTTTGTGGCTGGCTATTTTTCTTTTCCTGATTTTTGTCCTCTCTAGATTCATCCTTGTTCAAGCATTTGTTCATCAGAATCTTCTTTAAGGCTGCTTGTAACTTTGGTGCCATAGTTCATAATTCTTTAGGAGTCACTTTCATTTCTCTTTCTAACATTCTATCTAATATCTCCTCAGCCTTGACCTCTTTCTCAATAGGTACCTTATTCTTTACTGGCATATCCCTCTGAGGAAATTGTCTGAAATACTTGGCTAAGAGTAGTGGAACATCAACTACTGGTATTTGTATGGGCATCTTTTGATAAGGGAACTCATGGTTTTGACTTATAGTCAACATTCTAGATCTACTACGAGTCCTATTTTCTGCTCTTTCTGGTGAAGATTCCTTCTTATCTTGATTTTGTTTGTTTACTTCTAAAACCTTACTACTTTGAAAGCAAACCTGTCTCTTGAATGGTAGCTTTTTTATTGGTGTCTCTAAAAACCTACTTCTTTCTAGAAGCCAAGTTCTGTCTTGTCTGGACATACTTTGCAGCCATCCTTCTCAAAAAGGACTCCATATCTTTCTCTTCTTGCTCTAGAGTCGGTTTTCTTTCTAGATTTATTTTCTGCAACATGACCTCTAGACTACTGACTTTTTTTTTTAACTGGTATAGTTCTTCTGACCATCCGCTCACTCTAGATGAAGCTTCTATCTGTCTCTTTACTGGTTGGGACGACACTATGACCTGTAAGGGAACCACTTAGAGGCAATCACCCTTTAAGCTAATAGATAGTCCCGGAAGCTAAGTTGAGATTCAAGTAAAGTATATCTACAATATATTGCTAGTATATATACTTTATACTAGATGATCACATGCACAGTCACATGTACATAGATCAGTAATCACAATTGTCTAATTATAGTTTAGAAAGCATTGCACTGTATAACATAGACAGGAGAAGCTCAGGAATGATAAGAACGCAATATATGATTTGTTACTAGGCCACTAATAGATCAGACCCTCAGAACTTACTAAGCATTATCCTAGATGTCCCCTTACATGATCCCTCCTGCATCTGGCTCTTAATTCCATACACTGCAAGTCTCTAATTCTGGATTTCCCTATATCATCACTGCTATTGACAATGGAAGATGTTTTCTCATACAGTTCTTGATAGACATATTATGTTCTATTGGGATTGGTTTTCTATTTGCAAACCTCACCAATATTAATCCTTTCTTCTCATCTTCTGTCTTTTTTGGACAAAACAAGAACAAGTGGTCTGTCTTAAAGCAATAGAAACACTTTCTTAAAGGTCTAGGTGGCCCTATCTGTGGTGATTCCTGTCCATATCTCATCGAAAAGTCTCCTATTTCTTTTGTTGATGGTGCTGATATCTGTCCTTGTGAGTGTATCAGAGTCTTTATGCTATCTAGAGCCCCTTATACACTCTTCTCATGATTTTCTCTTGATCTCTCTTGTTTCTTGTATAATATCTTTAATATATTAATATCTTGTTGCAAGGCCTCTATATCTGGATGCACCTCGACTTTCCTTACTGATTTTTCTTTACTGTAATACACTGGTTCTCTAGTGTCTGGGTCCACTTTTCCATTCCTAGATAATATTACTAGCATATGTTTCAATACCTATGCTATTGTCTTTTGTCAAGGATGGAATAGCAGAGGACAGAGGGATGGAGTAATAAATAGGAATTAACTCTGGAACAGTGTATTGTACTACTTCAGAGAATAGATAGTACTTAACAATGATGGAGAAACCCAAAAGAAGACTCCGGTGGAAGGAAATGACGTTAGAGCAGAGTACGACTTAATAAATGACCTTGGCTTTAACTTATGTATTGCACCCTGGTTTCTAGTCATGATGTTGGTTGTGTATTTCAGAGTGGAGGGAAGTCATTAGAAAAGAGATTCTGTTAGAGTACACTTCACAAGCAAAGGCCCAGTAAGCTTATTGAGTAGTCCCAGAAGCTAAGGTGATATTCAACTGAGGTATATCTATGACAGAAGACTAGTATTTATACTACTAGATTGTCAAGGCACCATTCTCATGGTACCTGACAGATATTCACACTAAGTCCAATAATAGTTTTACAGGAATCACACGACATGACATAGAAGGGAAAGTAGGGGAGACATGGGAATGCGATCGGAGAGATGGCGGCTCTTAGGTGGGAACCTACTCATGTCACTAAGCACTGCCCTAGGGTAGTCCCCTTACAGCTTGGTCAGGATTGAAGATTGCCCTTTGCTCATCCACCAACATTGCCATTTCATCTACATCATACTGCTCAGCTTGCAAGAGAGGATTGGGAATTCTGTGAGTCTACTGTTGCTATGGAAGAGATATTAGTGGAAAATCAGTAAGACTTCTTTCCATTTCCACTAATATCCTGTTAAGATCCCAAAGGCCATAATCATAAACATCATCCTCTGGTATCTCCTAGTCAGCTTGGTAGTAGTTCATATGATGTAGTTTGTGCTTGACATCATCACATAGTCCAGCCTTGAATTGATCCCAGAGTAGATAAGACTCAGCTACTTCATCAGTTAGCAAGATAACTGCCAACAACTGACGACATGCCATTCCAGGCTGCATTGTAATTGTTTTCTCCAAGCAAATTCTCTACTCATGATTATCTTCCAGTAATCCCCTTGCCATACATGCTTCCTTGAATGTAGAAAACACTTGGCTATTCCAGGTCCTCAGATGCTCCCAACTCTTTCCACTTTCAAATATAGTCAAAAGAAGTCGTAAGAAGAACTGCTCTCTCTTTGATGATGACACAAAGTACATCCTCCTAATCACCTTAGCCCACTGTCTTGGATGCCATGATTTGACTTTAGCATTCCAGGTATAGTGCTGAGGGAACTGCCAGTAGGTAAGGCCCAAACTATCATTATGTACAGAGTTGTAGTCAAACCAAGCAGTCAGCTGAGTCTTCTCCACATTTTGCCTAGCTAACACTTCATTGACAGTCTGGTGAGCATGAAAGTTGACATAGTGTTCATTAGGAAGATGGATAGGAAGACGTTGGACAGCTGGTAACTCTCCATACATATTGAATTCAAAGATCTTCCAGCAAGCTTCTGTTGGACTAATAAACCGACCATCCAAATGAGCCTTGATTTCATCCTGCACCCCACCACTAATCTCCATAGTTGCTCTATCAGGACCCTTGTAGATGTACTTGCT
>Ga0153958_1000346_pt1 | contig 11451 bp, 11 predicted proteins | sample TSFL042MetaG_FD_104719 | JGI IMG/M metagenome (GOLD analysis project Ga0153958, IMG submission 104719) | Attine ant fungus gardens microbial communities from Florida, USA - TSFL042 MetaG | ecosystem: Host-associated > Fungi > Mycelium > Unclassified | place: USA: Florida, Wekiwa Springs... | reverse complement strand
TAGTGCCTTTGTACTTGAAATAGCGATAACTTAACCTTATGGAGGCTGTCCTTTGTTCTAAGAAAAGGACAGATGACTATCTATGGGTAATTAATGAAGTCCATGTGCAAACATTAAGGTCTTCATATCTCCACAGATACTGATCACCTCAGCACTGTTTTAGGCTCATTCTGAGCAGTATGAAGAGGGCTTCTCTGATGCCTAAAAGCGAAGCTTAGATCGTGGCGGTTTCTGAGATATTGGCGATTTAATAAACGGTACCATAGTGGTTACTAGTTGATCTGCCTAATATCTCGGCCATTATTGATTGCCTCAAGACGTGACTGGTACCGATCGAAAGGTCTTTTCAAGGGCTTTCCGTAGCCATTAAGACCGTGAGAATTGATGGAGAATTGATGGAGATATGGCCGAATGAAGTTTGTGACATCATCATTGCGTCATATCCGGAGGAGAGGGGGAGTTCCACAACAAAATCCACACTAAGCGTGTCCCATCGTGAGTCCGGAATCTAGAGGGGATGCAGTTCACCTACTGGAGCCTGCCTTATCAGTTTCGTCCTAAGGCAAAGGTCACAGGTGCTGACATATTGTCTGATATACCTAGACATTTGAGGCCACCAGTAGTTCCTAGATACCAACTCCAGTGTTTTCCAGCATCTGGGATGTCCAGTAACCTTCGTATTGTAGCACAGCAAGACTATCTGTCTTCGTAAGTTCAAATTCTGGGGAACATAGATTTTGCCTCTGAACTGGAGTTATCATGACTTGGCAAAACAGCTAAGTCATTATCTATATTTCTTTTCTTTTCTTTTTCCTTTCTTTTATCTTAGACTTACTACACAGAGGGAAGTGTAGGAAAGTGTCATGTCACAAGTGTCACATAGTCATGGTCACATGACAGGAAGTCACAGTGTCACATCACATGATATCACATGATAAGTCACATGATAGGCATGGGAAAATAGTGCACAGACCATGTAGTAGTTGTATAAGTAGTATAGAGAATCTAATGGGAACTCTATTGAGTTCTCCTTGTCAAACGCTGATAAAGGAGCAGTTGGCTTAATTCCGGCTTTGGAGTTAGCTAGTCTGACAGGAGTACTCCGTTATCTTCTGACTACTCCGCAGAACGGACCATCTTACTCAATGCTTGCCAGAGTTCTCTTGCTGCCTTTGCTACAGGCTTTTCCTGGTCGCCTCTTTGGTTCCCTTGACAAATTTCTCTAAACATGTTTCGCTCCAGTCCTTCCAGGTAAAGTTCTTCAAGGGCTTGGACTGCTATAAGCTCCAGTTGTAGAAGGACCACATCTTCATTGTCAGAGGCTCCATTGCCATGGTCTAGTCTCTGTGATAAAGCGTCTGGCTTCCCTATGGAACGTCCTGGGCAATAAACTAGCTTGAAGTCGAAGCGAGCCAAGTACAGAGACCAACGGGCTTGGTGATGGTTGAATTTCTTAGCCATCATGAAGTACTCCAGGTTCTTGTGGTCTGTCCAGATTTCTACTGGGTGCCAGGCTCCTTCCAGAAAGTGTCTCCATTCTTTTAGCACGCAAATGATAGCAAGCATCTCCTTGTTATAGATCTTGTAGTTTGGTTCCACCAGAGACAGGGATTTGCTATAGAAAGCCACTGGGTGCCATTTTTCTTCTCCAGATAGTTGCTAAGAGAGGACGGCTCCAGAGGCAAAATCTGAACTGTCAGCCTTGATACAGAAGGGTTCCAAGTTCTGGAGTGATGCTAGGATCAGAGCAGTAGTCACTGCCATCTTGAGACATTCAAAGGCTTCCTGTTCCTTGGTACTCTAGTTCCAGGCCTGATCGGAGCAAGTGAGGTTGAAGAGAGGTCGAGCTATGGTCGAGAAGTCTTAAATGAAGCAATGGTAGAAGTTGATGAAACCTATGAAAGCTTGTACATTAGTCCAGTTCTCTGGGATAGGCCACTCACAGACTCCAGTGACTTTAACAGGGTCTATCACAACCTTGTTCTCTGAGATAACTAGTCCGAGGTATTCAATCTGCTTCTGGTGGAACTCGCACTTCTCTAGATGGAGGAATAACTTATGTTCCGTCAGTATTTCCAAGACCCTCCGGACCATCTGTTTATGCTCCTCTTTTGTCTTCATAAAGATTAAAATGTCATCCAAGTACACTATGATGATCCCTTCTGCTATGACGGTTCTGAAGACATTGTTCATCATAGTCTGGAAGGTAGCGGAGCTATTGGTCATTTCAAAAAACATTATGAGGGATTTGAAGAGGCCATAGTTGGTGCAGAAGGCTGCCTTCTATTCGTTTTCAGGCTTGATGTGTACATTATTGAAACCCCAGCGGACATTCAGTTTTGTGAAATACCAGGCTCTGCAGAGTTGGGAGACGAGTTCAGAGATGAGGGGGAGAGGGTATTTGTTCTTGACGGTTACGGTGTTTAGTGCACAGTAGTCTTGGACTAGACGGAGTGAACCATCTTTTTTCTTAATGAAGAACACAGAGGCTGCAATAGGGGATTTCGAAGGTCGAATTCGTCCAGTATAGAGATTCCCTTCCAGGAAGGCATCCAACTCTGCTTACTCTAGCGGAGACAGGGGGTACACTTTTGATAACTTAGGCTCTGCTCTAAGGATTAGCTTGATCGTGTGATCCCATTTGCAGTGCTCCAGTAGTATATCAAAGTCCTTCTTAGCGAACATGAATCAAAACTCCACAATGTAGGCTGGTAGTGGAGTGGCAGCGGCCTGTGTTTCTGTGCTGTGTCTAGCTCTTTCTGCGAGGCATTGAGATGTTGTGGTCATGGCTCAGAGGTCGACTTGGTCGGCCTCTGGGAGGAGACATGTAAGGAACAGTCGGTCTCTGAGCTCCCAACTCAAGTGGTGCATTTGCAGAGGCTCCTCCTCCAGTTCTTGGAGCAGAGGTGTGGGTCCATCACGACAAGACTGAAGGGCTCGGAGTTCAATCCTCTTCTAGCAAGTCTATTCCTTTTACAAGGCACATTCTCCCTCACAGCGAAGGGAACAACAAGTCATTTTGACCTCTCCTTTTTCCCAGTTGATCTTGGGGTTGTGGTCCTTGAGCTAGTCATAGCCTAGGATTAGACTCTGTTTTCCAAGTCCCGAGACAGCCAGGAGCATCCTTTCGGAGTGAGTCTTGTACCAGAGGACTACATCTACAACTTCAGAGATTTGTCCTACCTTGTTAGAAGAACCATCGATATTGAAGACAGGGATGTTATATGAGAGGGTTTGGGTGTTCATCCCCTTTGAACAGACAAAATCTCTGTCAATGAGGCTTCCAGTTGCTTTGCAGTTTAGGAGGGCTTCGACGGAGTATAGTTTGCTCATGTTCATAGTTCCGATTTCCACTGGCAGGAGTAGAGAAGTCCCTTGCATGTCCAAAGTGCTGATCAAAAGGAGCTTGGGCAGTCTTTTCTTCCACTTGGGTCTGCAGAGCAGAGCCAAGATGAGAGGGATAGGGGGGGTGCGTCTACTAGTTCACTGTCAATTGTATTAGGGTCCTCTATAGTCAATACAGTGAACTTATTTACTGGTGACTAGGGCGCACTTATTGCTGGCTGCGCTACGCAAAATCCTCTTTCTCCGGGGAACAAGACTCTTCTATCGGAACTGTATCTTTCAATGCCAACAGATCTTCAATCAATTCCTCCTGCTGCTCCGTGGTGAGTTGACGGACATCCATTTGGTGGGGACAATCCCAGACTACATGGTTCGCGTCTCTGCATCGGTAGCACCCTCACAGAGGCAAGGACCTTGCTTTCCTAGTGGCGTCTACGTCCATGGGGACTCCCATAGACAGAATGGTCGGTGAAGGCTTTGGAGTGACCAGAGAGGGCAGAGCAAGGGGTAACCTTGCCACAGGCAATGGTAGGGGTTGGGCAGAGACGGTTCTGAGTGATGTGGAAGGGGCAGAACGCGACACGGACTAGAAGGCTTTATTTGCAAGGTGCGCTTGGTCGATCCTCCATGCTGCTCTGTACCATGCGTTGGGGTCGGTATCAGCTAGCCATCCATAGGGCATGGTGGCAATCTGGTTTTGGATGCCTAGTCTGAGACCTTGTCGAAATTTCACTACTACTGTCCAGGGATCCATATAACCAGCGTCAGAGACCAGGGCTTGGAAGCTATCCAAATAGTCGTCCACTGTCCGATTTCCTTGGTAGTAGGAGGTCCCTTCCAAAGCGTTGATCACATCTGCTTCTGCATTTACAGGGAAGAAGTGCAGCTAGAATTGTTGTTCAAAGTCTCCCCAGGTTTGGATGGGAAAAATGCCAGTGTCCGCTTTTTAACGGAATATGTTTTTAGACCACTTGGCAGCGCGATCTCCTTTAAAGAATGTGAAAGCCCAGAGAATTTTTTCCTGCTCGTCATAGAACTGCTCCAGGGCTAGGTGTATATAGAGAGAGCAGGAGTTCAGAAATGCGCAGCCATTGTGACATTCTCTGTTGAAGTCCAGAGGACAGGAGAGCTTGGGACGAGTTTATTGTACCGGCGGAGCAGGGGACAGAGACACCAGAGAGGATGGTACAAGTGGAGGAGGTGTGTTTGGTATGGCTGGAGAAGGGGGGTTAGCCACTAACTGTATGAGCTGCTGTAGCTGTGCAGTCAGGGCTGCCAGAGTGAAGTTAATGTTGCTTTCTGAGATATATTGTCTCTCCATGAGCTCCTGCAGATAGTGTTGTAGGTATCCTAAGGCGTCGGCTATGCCTTGAGAGGTGTCCGAGGGCAATGACATCTGAAGAGTGGATTTTTCGGAGGGTTGGGTATGGTAGAGGAGGGCGACCTATTGGGTGGCTGTCCACTGGGATAGTCTAAGGCTCCACTTCAAGATCCTAATCTGCTGTAAGGACGACTAGGCACAAGACTCCAGGAGAATCCTTAGTAATATTACAGCTTGTGGTTATGATACAACTCACCTCCAGGAGAATCCTCAGAGATTAGAATGAGGCTCCTAGAGGAATCCTTTACATTATATACATTCCTTAGTGTCAGGGTTAGCAGGATCGGAGCTAAAATAGTGTGTTTAAGTATCACTAGTAAACAGGCTAAGGTAGCTCTGGAGTGTTGTCAAGCTGTTTAGGAGTGGAAATGGAGGTGTCCTCTTACAAGGAGTATAGTTTGCAGCAGGAATGATAAAGGAGCTGAACTGGAAGGGAACATCTAGGGTGATGCTTAGTAAGCTCTGAGGGCCTGAATCTATTAGTAGCCCATTGACAGATCGTGTATCGCATTTCTATTGTTCCTTGCTTCTCCTATCTGTGTTATGTAGTATAATGTCTTCTATCTATTATTAGGACTATTGTGATTACTGATCCATATGCATGTAACTGCCCATGTGATCATCTAGTATAGTATATATACTAGTAATGTATTGTAGATCTACTGTAAGGGCACAGTGGGGAGCCACGCCTAAACGTGCTCAAGTACAGTGAGAGAGCCATCTTAAGTAAAAGCAATGTATAGCCCAGGAGCTTCAACTATTGTTGAGGTAAGGTATTCTACTGTACATCACTAGCTATATATACTAGACTAGCTGGTCTGTGCACCAGTCGCTATGGCCACGTGCATCCAGACAATAATAACTACACCACCAGATATGGTTATCTAGTATCTATGATGGAGACCCAAACTAGAGGATAATAGAAACTATGTACCGTGGACTTCTCAGGATCAGTAGGAATGCTAGATGATGCAAACCCTACCCAATTATCTAAGCGATACTAGATGTCCCCTTACATCTACTTCACTTGAATCTCAACTTAGCTTCTAAGACTATCTACTAGCTTAAAGGGTAATCGCCTCTGAGTGGTTCTCTAACATGAACCACTTATTGGGAATCCAAACAAAACTCTCAATGGCCTATCACTCTCAAACAGATGGACAGACAGAAAGGATAAACCAGGAGTTGGAATAGTATCTGAGGGTCTTGAATAACCATAGGCAAGAGCAATGGCCAGATTGGTTGGGAACAGCAGAATTTGCGTATAATAACAAAATCCACGCAACAACAAAAATATTGCCATTTAAAGCAAACTACAGCCAAGACCCAAGGATGGGATTTAAAGGGAGGAGAAAGGGAAAGTATGAAGCAGCAGGAAAATTTGTAGAAAGAATGAAGAGAATCCAGAAAGAAGCAAGAGCGGCGCTAGGAAAAGCATAGAAGGAGATAAAGAAGTTTGCAGATAAGAAGTGAAGAGAGAAAGAGAAATACAGAGTAGGAGACTTAGTACTACTAAGTACAAAGGACTTGAAATGGCAGATGAAGGGAAAAAGATTGGAGAAGTTGACCAAATGTTTTGTAGAACCCTACAAAGTCAAGAGAATCATCTCTAGTAGCGCAATAGAATTAAAACTGTCTAAATCTATTAGAATACACCCTGTAGTCAACATGAGTAGAGTACAACTCTATAAACTGCAAGTAGAGGGGCAGAAGAAAATACTGCCAAAACTGGTTATTATTGAAGGGGAGGTGGAATTTGAGATAGAAAAAATCTTAAACAAGAGGACGGTAAGAGAGAAGAAAAAGTTTTTGGTGAGATGGAAGAGATATACAGCAAAAGAAGACACCTGGGAGAATAGGGAAAATCTAAAGAATGCAAAAGAGTTGGTTGAAGAGTTTGAGAGGGAGTATGGAGAAGAGGCCAAAGAACTAAGGCAACAGGAACAGGAAGAAGAAGAGAAGATGTTTAGTCACAAGTTACCTAGGAAGTTCACAGCAAAATTACTATACAGATGGGGAAGAAAAAAAATACAAAAAAGAGAGAGAGAAAAAATGGGATGAAGATTGGAGTCAATGGAAAAATTCCTCAGGACGAGGAAACTTGAAGGAGAGGCCATATTATGAGAGTCCCAAGAAGGAAGTAGTTTCCTATGTATTTGAACATTTGATCCACAACATCAAGATACACAATAGGGTCAAGATATAAATAGTATAGGAACTTAAGTAAGCAGACCATGTGACCAGAGTCATGTGACCATAGAACATTCTGGAAAGACTTGTGACTACAGGACTTTAGGGTACAGCCACTTGTAAAGTAATATAAGTAGTAGCTTAATCCAATAAAGAACTCTATTGAGTTCTTCCTGAACATCCACCTAGGGTGATCACTAAGAACTATCACAGTCCTTTGATAACAATAGACAACACTATCTGCAGCTGTTGTTGGAAGGAAGCAAAGCAATCTGATAGACAACACTATCTGCAACTGCACAGACCATTGTTGGAAGAGAGCAAAGCGACCTGATAAACAACACCACTTACTATCACACAAACTGTTGTAGGAAGGGAGCATAGTAGACTGACTTCAACATAATCTTAATAACGCAGAATTAGTAGAGGGTTCAAAAAGAACTAAAGGCCCAGATGAAAACCTTGTCTAGTATGTATGCTGCACTGAATGTGGGAGTGATGCAGAACTGACCAAGCAATTTGATCACATGCTCTTTTTTTTATCTTCAGTTAACTCAATCAATTCTACAAAATTTGAATAAATTCAGAATAAATTCAAATAAATTAGAGTAAATTAGAATAAAATTGGAACAGACAGTGAACAAAGCGAGCTGACTGTGGCCTTACTATTGTAGGAAGGGAGCAGAGCAACCTGACTTATAATAGTACAGAACTACCAGTGAAGGAAAGGAGCAGAGCAACCTGATGTACAATATTGTTTACTGTGATGCAGACTGTTGTTAGAAGGGAGCAAAGTGACCTAATAGACAACACTGCTCATTGTCACACAGACTATTGTAGGAAGGGAGCATAGCAGACTGACTGCAACACAAACTTAATAATGCAGAATTAGTAGAGGGTTCAAGAAGAGCCAGAGGCCTAGATGAAAACCTTGTACAGTCATCCAATACGACAGAAGACTCATTAGTCATGACTATCAGGAGCACCTGACACTCCCCACATCTATGACCCTGTCAGTGCCGCGAATCTTGTCTGGAAACAAGAAGAATATATCTGTTCTATATAGCTATGGGAATGGACTTGAATTTATAAAATGAGGTGATCAGATTGCACAAGCAAAGGTACGGCCTTCATTCTTCAGTTGTCAAACTTGAGCATGGCTGATATTTTAAACCACACAATCGCATTCATGGAAATGGCTGTGGATATTTCATATAGTGTTTGTTGATATCAAACATGCTTGAGCTTCATGTAGTCAACTGCGGATATTCAACCCCATGCATTGGTTGGTCTCTCAAATGAAGATCCATATGTTATCAGCACGTGGCTTGGTTGAGATTGACAAATGAACTCATAGTGCATAACTGTCCAGGTACTCATCAAAGGTTGAGGAAAGATTGTATTTTATTTTTGGAGATTCATTATACAGTTCATTGTCAGGTGATCTGGTAAGGTAAATCTCATCATATTTTCGATTTAGCTGCCATGATGAGAACTGATGGAATGGGGAATCCAGTCACATTGTAATACCCTGGATGACCTGATAGCTCAATGGTAGAGCATCTGGTGCAGTTCCAGAAGGGTCTGGGTTCGAGCCCCAGCCCAGCCACCCCCCATGCTGCAACAAGAACTAGACTGTGGTCACCGGTACAACTACTCGATTAAGTGATGCTGAGACTGGGCTATACGCTGTGCATTGATGTCTGTTCCCATCCGATTCAATTCTCAGGCTAATGAACAAAGTTGTGACACAGGCAATGATCGAAGCAGCTGTGATGATGCACAATTTGTTGGATTCCCACCTTCTGTACTCTCACCCTCTGGAAAGATGGTGGCTGTGAAATCATATCGATCTCAGAGTATTGAATTTCTGGATGCAACTACTGGGGAAGTCGCATCGCGCATGCATTTTGTCGATGACATGGAGATTGCATTTTCTCCAGACGAAGATCAGGCGGCATTTATGTCTGAGTCATTCATCACTATACACGATATAATGTACCGGGATAATGGCGTCTCATTCGACTTCCGGCCGAGAAAAGATGTCCAGATTGGGAAGGTTGCTTTCAAAACATGCAACGACCCGGTGGTGTACACTATTTTACGTATTACTCAGGATTACTGCTGGTAGTATCCCGCAGGTTTCAAATGCACGTATTCTTTAGACTTGAAGGGTCAGGAAACCCGTTGGAATAAGAAACCAAAATGTGTCTTGTCCTCAACTAAAGTATTGAGGTGTTCAAATAGATAGGTAAATTAGAAAGCAGGATGAGTTCCTGCTGCGAATCGACAGACGCGAACTTGTTTGTTACAGTGATTTTTTAACTTATGTAATATATAATCTCTCTCTCTACGACGTCGAGAACTTGCATGCGAGGAACCTCGAACAGAGTCGATTCCTGACGGGATCATATACGAGCTTACACTTTATTGTATGAAACTCAAAAGTTCCTTCTCCTGAATTTTGTTGTTATACGACGCATCTCTTATCAGTCACACACTTTTTTTCAGAAGAGATCTACCTACGAAATCGTTCTGTCTCTTTGATGGTGTAAAAACGATAGGCGAGAGTGTCAAACTCGAGAAATGGATAGGCGATCTGAACAGGATATTACGGCTCGGGCCTCAAAGAGAGCTTTATTAACAAGGTTGATACCTGGGATGGACGTTATCATGACAGAGAGCCTCTCTGCAAACACTGTTATCCAATCATCTAATCAAGGTTTCTTGGCGAACATGATCAGATTTTGCAAGAAATTGATGAAATTCAGACACAAGAAGTAGGTCTCTCTGACAGAGACTTGTTCTTCGTTTGGAGGAAGCTTATTCGAGGTGAGCTTGTAGCTGTCCTTTATACAAAGACATTTGAGCCTGATAGTCGTTACGTACATTTTTCCAATATATTTAGTGTCACGAGGACCGATTGGTGACGATTCATCCCAGCTGGCTCTCTTTCATGGCCTCATCTGACTGCAGTTGACAACCCGCATATATATCATGTGTTGAGTGAAGATAGGACGATATCTGATAAGCATCTCTTGTAATGGGAGAAATGCAATTGACATTGGCAGCTGTCCGGATCTGGCCTATACCAATACACCAACGAACAAGTTACGGAGAGATTCGGTTCAGAATATCGAGCGCTGCACTAAGAATACGTTAGGTTCTCGTTTCCTGATGATCAAATATATCATTTTATGATGGTAATTGAAGATAAATACAAGTAGTTGAGAGGAGACTCGTTGCACATTTCCAGCAAGCTTGTGCTTCCCCCCTTTCCTTCTCTGGGGAACTGACCTTCAATGGAAGCTGTCCAGAGATGAATCTATGGGATGCCTGGTCAATCCTTGAGGGTACATGGCCTGTCACTTTCGCTCGGTATGAAGAAGCGTCGAGTAGCAGAGGAGGCGCTATCGCTACCAAGTTTGTAAGTAGATCTCAGAATCTCCGAGAAACATGGTTCACTGGTGCGGCTCATTGGGTCAGCCACAAGATGATCCTTACCGTACCTGAAAAGTCTGACAGATTTGGTTGTGGACGGTGGAATGGTCAAGGCGTTGTGTCAAAGTACTTTTGATGCGTGCCCATCGTTAGTATATTTGGATTGCGGTTTCGCGGTGACCCATTCCTCGTCTGCGCCTAAGGTAAACTTTGAACAGATGTTGCAATAGCTTCGGGCAAGGCCATCTATCTCCGCTAATGAACATCAATGAGAGGGATATCTCGGTAACGTGTCGATGGCCATGTCCCGCCGAATACGAAGGGTTTCAAATAAGAAAGGTTCATCCACTTTGATTTAATGCGGCTAAAGGTCAGAGTGTCATCCAGGGGAATCCAAATTTGGAGTCATTGACATTATATTTTGGCAAATTCTTCTCTTGAGCAGCCATGTCTGGTGTGATTCATGGTAGGTGCACCCTCAGAGAGTTCACCATTTGAGAGAGCAACCTGGAGGAAGACCTCTAATTAAAGAGATCAAAAAAGGATTAGGCACCAGTCTAGCTCATCGATATGTCAAGGATATTACGAGAAAGACATTATTTCGGACCGAATTGAAACGATCTATAGCCGCTTGATCGTCGAAAGGCCGCAGCCCATAGAGTAAAGAGCTTCTCCATCGTCTACACTCAAGTAGTAGGTGGCTCATCATTTTTGGCACGATTTCAGCCCTCTTCTCAGTAAAAGAAACCCTGACGAGTAAGAACGAGCTACAATTCCACCTGTAAGACAGAGAAGCATCTAGGCCATGTGGTCGATTTAATAGAATGTGAGAGGATGATTGATATTTGATATCGTTTAGCGAATGGGATGAAGGTGGTCCTGTACTAGAAGCCGATGTCTTGGATGCTAGAACACAGGTCCCTTGGAAGTGCATGGAGAGATACTATATAAGATGGGAAGCTAATCATGTTATTTCGATTCTGCATGATCTCCCCTTCCCTCCTGAAATTCGCTTCAAATGAGAATATATGTTACATTGCTCTTGTCGTTCTTATAGCTTTAGTATGCAAAACGCATATGGAAAAGCATCAATC